>JGI24422J19971_10001627_pt1 | contig 13819 bp, 10 predicted proteins | sample DeeMarSWOR152_54_FD_19971 | JGI IMG/M metagenome (IMG submission 19971) | reverse complement strand
ACGGGGAGAGCCTGTTCCCCTTGCTGGTAGAAAGGCTGAATATCTATACCGACCCCCAGCGACCACTAATGACCACGGAGGGAATCTACGAGATTGGCGGTCCTGATGAAAATTCCCCGGTGCTCATAACGACCAACTTTTCCCTGACCTACTTTATTGTCTCCGGTGAAATAGAATCCAGCCGAATTCCTGCCTACCTGCTAGTCATGAACACCGACGGGCTTTCGGTTATGACCGCCTGGGCCGCCGGCACATTTGTCAGCGATAATATTGCCGCCTTTATCAAGAAGTGCGGGATTATGGACAAGGTTAAACATCACAAACTGATAATTCCAGGGTATGCTGCCGTGGAAAGCGGGGGGATAGAAGACGAGCTGAAAGACTGGGAGGTCTTAATTGGGCCCCGGGAAGGGGCTCATATACCAGCCTATCTTAAAACATGGAAACAATAGAGGAGGGGAGTAATGATTCTTATCGGGGAGAATATAAATATTACGACCAAAATCGCCGGCACCGCCATGAAGGAGAGAAACCCTGAGCCTATTCAGAAAATGGCTAGGGCTGAGGTTGAAGCCGGAATGGATTATCTTGACATCAACATCGGCCCCGCCCGAAAGAACGGGGATGAGTTCATGACCTGGATGATTAACACCGTGCAGGCGGTTGCTGACAGGCCACTATCTCTGGATACCACCAACGCGGTGGCTATGGAGGCGGGGCTAAAGGTGCACCGGGGTAAAGCGTTGATTAACTCCATCTCCCTGACCAGAATGGGGGAGGAACTACCCCTCGTCCTAAAATACAATGCCGATATGATTGGTCTGCTATGGGGGCGGGAGGGAATGCCCCGAGACGCCGCTGAGAGGGGGGTTATCGCCGCTGAGCTCATGTATACCGCCAATGAAATGGGCATCCCTAATGAGAATATCTGGTTCGACCCCATAGTTACCCCGGTGGTTAATGTGGATACCAACCAGGTCACACCCTGCCTGGAATTTATGAGTATGCTCCAGGATATTGCCCCCGGCTGCAGGTCTACGGTCGGCCTGTCTAATATCTCCAACGGCACCCCCGCCCACCTCAGACCCTATCTTAATCGCACCTATCTGATGATGCTGATGAAGTACGGGCTTCATTCGGCTATAGTTGACGCCTTTGACGCTGAGCTGGTAAAAATAGCCCGGGGCGAGATGCCCGGACTCGTCAAACTGGTGCACCGGGTAATGGATAGGGAGAAGCCCGACCTCGCCTCTTTAACTGAAGAGGAAGTGAAATATGTGAAAACGGTAAGGGTCCTTACCGGGGAAACACTCTATTCTCACTCCTGGCTTGAGATATAGGAGCCCAAGAACCGAGGACAAGATAGAACGCATATCGTGTTAAGCGATGAAGGTAGAATCACAGGCTCAGGAAGTATTACGGGCAATAGGCATTACCCGCGGGCAGACTGTACTTGACTTCGGCTGTGGTTACGGTACGTATAGTATTCAGGCAGCCAAGCTGGTGGGTGAACACGGCAAGGTCTATGCTTTAGATAAAGACAGGCAATCCTTAGATAAATTACTCCAAAATGCCAGAGGAGAAAATTTGGCCAATGTGGAGAGGATGGACACGTCGGGCGAGCCAGAGATTAACCTGGCTGACAAGTCCGTGAACGTAGTCATCCTCTTTGATGTCTTTCACGACTATTATTTCCCGGATAGTGACCAAAGGGAAAGACTTCTGAATGAATTTTATAGAATCTTAAAAGCGGACGGTGTTCTCTCAGTTTATCCCAAGCACATGGAATCAGGGGCTAAAGATGAAGTTGAGAGCGCCAACTTCTACCTGGCCAGCCAATACTCCGGAACTCTTGTTCATAATAATACAGACCTTGAGAGAGGTCAGGTATTGAATTTCAAGAAGAAATCTGGCGAGCACCTGTAGCCAGCAAAATCGTAAACAGGAATACTATGACCGGCTGGTCATAGCCAGCCGCTTAAATGAGTGTTAATCAAGCCTCGGGAGGCAGTGAAATTGCAAACCCCCAGTCCATTTCGAGACTATGCTGTGGTTGCTTGTGGGACCCTGAGTTTGGAATTAAATTATCTCAGGAAGGCTGGCTTTCTGGACGCCAGGAAAGTCCTGTACACGAAGCCCGGGCGGCACGAGATTCCCCGCGAACTCGAGAGCCAGCTGATAAGACAAATAGGCACCGCCAAGAAATATGCCCCGAACATCATCGTGGTCTATGGTGGCAAGTTCTGTTATGTTAATACTGATAACCTGTATCGGAAGATAGATACCATAATTCAGGAACAAGAGGAAGAAGGAATCAAAATTAGCCGAATAAAAGCTACCCATTGCGTTGATATGCTAGCCAGTGCTGAAGAAAGAGAGAAAATAAGCCAGGGCAAAGACATTTATTGGCTTACCCCGGGATGGATGAAATACCGCCATTATGTATATCAGGGTTGGGACAAAGGTTTAGCCAATGAGAATTTCCCAAAACACACCGGGGGAGCAATTATGTTAGATACTATAGGATTTTATGATAAAGTTATGGAAAACGACCCTGGAAAAAATTCTGGAGTTCTCCGACTGGATGGGGATTCCGATAGAACCCTACAGGGTCTCCTTAAATCGATTGAAAAGCTTGCTTTTAGAACAAACTGGCTAAAAGGAGAAGGATAAATGAGCCTAAAACCACTTTTAGAAGCGGGAAAGTTTGTCATAACGGCTGAGGTCGGACCGCTGAAGGGGACTGACACCACTGAGATAAACGAGGTGGCTGAGCTTTTGCGGGGAAGGGTGGATGCCGCCAATGTTACCGACCAGCAAAGCTCGGTGATGAGGCTGGGCTCACTGGCTACCTGCCATCTGCTGAAAGAAAAGGGACTTGACCCCGTATTTCAAGTGACCTGCCGGGATAGAAATCGGTTGGCTTTGCAGTCAGACCTGTTGAGTGCCTGGGTCCTGGGGATTGAGAACGTCCTGGCTATCACCGGTGATTTACCCTCTCTCGGCGACCACCCGCAAGCCAAGCCGGTTTATGATTTAGACTCGGTGCAGCTCCTGTGGGCTATACAAAAGTTAAACGAGGGTTACGATATGGTGGGCAATGAGCTTAAGGGCAANCCCANCTTTTTCCCGGGGGCAGTGGTCAACCCCGGGGCTGATACCGAGGCTGCCTTTGAACTACAGCTNATTAAGATGGAGAAAAAAATCGAGTTCGGGGCTAAGTTCTTTCAAACTCAAGCCATATTTAATGTCGATACCTTCGCTAAATTTATGAAGCGGGTAGAAGGATTTAATATTCCTATCCTGGCGGGAATAATACCCCTGAAATCGGCGGGTATGGCCAAATTTATGAATAAAAATGTCGCCGGTGTCTCGGTACCCGAAGAGCTAATTGACCAGATGGCCAAGACGGAAGATAAAGTCCGAACCGGGATAGAAATTGCCGCCAAACTAATCAAAGAGCTTAAGGGTATGTGTCACGGGGTGCACATTATGCCTATCGGCTGGGAGACAAAGGTGCCAGCGATATTAGACGCCGCCGGGCTGTGAAAATCGCCCCGTCAAAAGGCATTTTTAGCTTCAGGATGAAAAACGAGGATTCAGCGTCGCCCACTGAGGGTTCTTATCAGGGATATGAGCTTGCCTACAAGCTTGCCGTCGAGCAACTGACCAGGATTGACGACATAGAGCAGCAATGCCGCCAGAGTGGCGCCCGGTATGTGGAAATAGATTCTCAGCCGGTTATCATCCTTGAATATCTAAACCAGTCATATCAAGTCACCTTACCCCAGGCTGACATTACCCTGGTCGATAGCCAGGAAGAAGTGCCGATAAGGGACAAGGTCCTGATACTCCACTATCTAACCCTGGCCAGGGGCACCCCCACTTGCCAATAAGATGATTACCTTTAAGGAACTGCCGGAGGGGGCTAACTACTTCCCAACATTCTCCAAGAGGACTATAGAACCCCTTTTAGACCACTTTGGTCAGGAGCCCCATCGGCTGGTAGATGCCGCCGCCAAGCTGGGTGGTTATAAAGCTGACTATGGTGATGTGGCGGTAACCATCAATGCTTTCCGCTATGTACCGATAACTCTGGTCTTATGGGAGGGTGATGAGGAATTTGCTCCTGCGGGAAGCATAATTTTTGACGCCAGCATCTCCGATTACCTGTCCGCCGAGGATATAACCACGCTTTGTGAAACCATAACCTGGAAGCTGGTCAAACCAGATTAATAGTAAGACTGATTAGCAACCCATCCCCCTGACCCCCTTCCCTTAATAAGGGAAGGGGGAAGAAGAGAGAGGGGCTTCGCCCCTCTCAAAAATCTCTTCCCTGCCCCCTTCATGCAAGGACTTCATCTACCTCTTCCAGGGAAGGGGGAATAGTTTGTAAGAGGGACTTCGTCCCTCTCTAGAATCTCTTTTCTTGGGAGTTTAAGAGGGCGTTAGCCCTCTTTTATTTTTCTTCCCCCTCCCTTTATAAGGGAGGGGATTAAGGGGGTGGGGTTAATAAATATCAGAAGGGGAGTTTAAGAGGGGCGAAGCCCCTCTTTTATATAACCAATTCCCCTTCCCCTTTCTAAGGGGAAGGGGAAAAAGGGGATAGGGTTACCAGTAAAATCTAAAGGGGGTGGGTTAATAAATATCTAGGGGGTTAATAAACAACCAGATTAGTATTAACCCTGAGCCGAACCGCCATTCTTCTCAATTCTTACTGCGCAGACCTTGAGCTCGGGTATCTTAGCTACCGGGTCAAGGGCGGGGTTAGTAATCACATTGGTCGGGCTTTCGGCAAAGTGGAAGTTCATGGTGACCACCCCTACCGGTGAAACCCCGGTTACCTTAGCCTTAGCCACCACCTCCCCCCTCCGTGAGATGACCTTCACCATTTCACCATCAGCGATGCCTAAAGCTGAAGCATCCTCAGGGTTTATCTCCACCAGTCCTTCGCCCAGGAAGATATTGAGCCCTTTCACCTTTCGGGTCACGGTGCCNGTATGGAAATGGTAGAGGCTTCGTTCGGTGGTCANTATCAGGGGATACTCATCATCAGGAAGCTCCATAGGTGGCTTATACTCCAGAGGTATAAACCGCCCCCNGCCCCGGCTGAACTGCCGGGTGTGGAGGATAGGTGTCCCCGGGTGTTTCCGGGTAGGGCAGGGCCACTGCAAGCCGCCCTTATCCAGGCGGCGATAGGTAATACCGCCATAGCTGGGAGTAACCCTGGCAATCTCATCCATAATCTGAGACGGATGCTCAAAATCAAAGCCCTGGCCACCCATTCTCCGGGCAATCTGGCAGGTAATCCACCAGTCAGGCCTGGAGTCACCTACGGGCTCTATCGCCTGCCTCACCCGCTGCACCCTCCGCTCGGTATTGGTGAAGGTGCCATCCTTCTCGGCGAAGCTTGCCGCCGGCAGGACCACATCCGCCAGCCGGGCCGTCTCGGACAGGAAAAGGTCCTGGACCACAAAGAAATCCATCTCTTTTAGCTCCTCCATGTGATGAGAGCAGGGCTCGCTCAACACCGGGTTCTCCCCCACCAGGTAGATAGCCTTTATCTGGCGCTGACAAGCCGCCTCAAAGATTTCGGTCAGGGTCAGTCCCGGAGATGGATTCAGGCTACAGCCCCAGGCAGCCTCAAATTTCTGCCTGATAGCCGGGTTGGCTACTGGTTGGTAACCAGGATATACATCGGGTAAAGCGCCCAGGTCACAAGCACCCTGCACATTGTTCTGACCCCGCAGAGGATTAACCCCGGTTGATGGCTGGCCGATATTGCCGGTGAGCATGGCTAAATTGGCAGTAGCTATTACATTATCCGTGCCGTGGGAGTGCTGGGTAATGCCCATAGCGTAGAGAATGGAGGAGGGCTTACTGGTGGCATATATCCTGGCGGCCTCAGCTATCTTGTCTTTAGCCACTCCGGTAATGCCTTCTACAGTATCCAGGTCAAAGCTCTTAAGCGACTCCTTAAAGGCGTCAAAATTCTCGCACCGCTCCTCAATAAAAGACGAATCAAGCAGTCCCTCGTCCACTATGACCCGCATCATCCCCATAAGTAAGGCGACATCGGTGCCGGGCTTATGCCCCAGCCACAGCTCAGCATGGCGACAAAGGTCAATCTCCCTGGGGTTAGCCACAATTAGCCTTGCCCCCCGGCGCACCGCCCTTTTTACCTCAAAGCCAATTACCGGGTGAGCCGATGTGGTGTTGGTGCCGATAGCTAAGATACAAGCCGCCTCAGCAATCTCACCGATAGAATTGGTCATCGCCCCGGCGCCAAAGCTCTGACCCAAGCCAGCTACCGTGGAAGCGTGGCATAACCGGGCACAGTGGTCAACATTGTTAGTCCCCAGCACTGCCCGGGCAAATTTCTGGATAACATAGTTATCCTCATTGGTACACTTGGCTGAGGAGACCACCGCTACCTCATCCGGACTATAACTGGCTAGCTTACTGGCAATCAGGTCTAACGCTTCGTCCCAGCTTGCCTCGGTAAGCTCTCCATTCCGCCTTATCAGCGGGGTGGTCAGGCGCTCCGGGTGATGAACAAATTCGCTAATCGCATAGCGACCCTTAACACAAAGTCGCCCCTTGCTGGCAGGATTATCCCTATCGCCTCTAATGGAAACGATGCGACCATCACGGATACCCAAATACATCCCACAGCCAACGCCACAATAAGGGCAGGTAGTGGCTACTTCCCGGGTCGGTGGCTTGGCATCCTTAACCGCCAGGGCACCAACCGGACAACGGACAACACACTCCCCACAGGACTGACAAATTGAGTCTAATAGCGGCCCACCGCCAAAGGTAGCGACTTTAGCCTCGTAACCACGGTAAGCTAGTTCAATAGCCCCAACGCAGGTTATCTCATTACAGGTACGGGTGCATCGGGCACAGAGGATGCACCGATTTCGGTCAAGGTCAAAGAAGGGGTTGCTGGTATCAACAGGAAATATCCTGGTTGTTCTACGGAAAGGCTGGTCGGTAATGCCAAGGTAGGCAGCCACCTTCTGCAATTCACACTGTTGATTTGACGGGCAGGTGAGACAGTCTAGAGGATGGTCAGCAATAAGCAACTTGACGACAGTAGTACGTACCTTGTTGACCTCGGGTGTCTCGGTGTGGACTACCATCCCATCAGCCACTGGCATAGTGCAGGCGGTGACTAAACCACGCCGCCCCTCAATTTCGACAACACAAAGGCGGCAGGCGGCGTACGGTTCCAGGTCAGGGTCAGAGCACAGGGTAGGAATATAAATACCCGCTGCCTGGGCTGCCTCCAGCACCATCATGCCCTTCCTCGCCTCAACCACCTGACCATTAATAGTTAATTTGATTTTATCCAAGACAAACTCCCTATTACTCCTTCTCCTCGAGGTCACACCTCAGGCACCGCTTCGCCTCTTCAATGGCTGCCTCTTCACTCAGTCCCAGTTCCACATTGGCAAAGCTACTAAGNCGCTGCTCAAGAGGGAGGGTAGGTATCGGCGGNCGTCGTTTCTCCTCCTCAGCNTCCTCAACAGGAGCAATTTCGCCTTCCGGCGGTGCCAGGGTTTCATNAATTATGCCTGTNCCACCCAGGTATCGGTCTATAGAGATTGCCGCCTGCCTGCCGGCAGCAATCGCCTCAATAACCGAGGCAGTGCCAATCACGGCATCACCAGCGGCAAAGACACCTTCCCTGACGGTGGCCAGGGTATCAGGGTCAACCTGAATAGTATTGCCTCGACCCGTGGTTAAGCCGAACTGGGCAGGAATCTCGGGACGCTGACCGATGGCAAAGATGACAGTATCTGCCGGCAGAATATGTTCCGAACCTTCAATAGCGTCAATATGGACCCTTCCCTCCTGGTCGAACTCAAATGACCGCACATCAAGGCATTCAACACCACTAATATGCCCGTCGTCACTCACAATCCTGGTAAAGGTACGGGCGGGGTGGATAACAATACCCTCCTCCTCCCCCTGCTCAATCTCATCAGAGACGGCCGGCATATCACCCCTGCACTCCAGACAGGCAATATGGACTTCACTGGCACCCAGGCGGCGGGCAACACGGGCGCAATCGAAGGCAACATTGCCACCCCCCAGCACCACCACCCTTTTCCCCACTTTGACCTCTTTACCCAGATTCACATCCCGTAGAAAGGGTATATTGACCAGCACCCCATCAAGGTCGGCACCGGGAATAGGCAACTTCTGACCCCGGTGAGTACCAACAGCTACCAGAATGGCATTATAGCCCTGCTCCAGGAGCTCATCCAGTGAGTCCACCCTGATATTTGTCCTGATATCAACCCCCACGCTTTTTACCTCTTCAATCTCAGCCTTGAGTACGTCCTTGGGCAGTCGATAGTCAGGGATACCAATTCGCATCATACCCCCTGGCTCAGGTAACGCTTCAAAAACAGTCACCGAGTGCCCCAGTTTAGCCAGGTAATAGGCGGCGGTCAGTCCCGCCGGCCCCGAGCCGATAATAGCCACCCGCTTATTGGTCGCCGGCGCCACCCTGGAATTTAGTTTCCATAACCCGGTATCATGCTCAACCGCCACCCGATGGAGCACCCGAATAGCAATAGTCTCATCCAGCTCACCCCGCCGACACCTGGTCTCGCAGAAATGAAGGCAAACATAGCCACAAACTAAGGGGAAGGGTATCTTCTCCCGGATTACAGCTACTGCCTCGCCAAACCTGCCCTCAGTAATAAAACGAATATGGCGGGGCACATCTAGACCGGCGGGGCAAAGGTGGCTGCAGGGCGCAGTGACCAACCCCTTACACACTGCGGCCCGGCAGTAGTGTTTCTTAATATGTTCCTCATACTCATCCCGGAAGTAGCGAATAGTAGTCAGCACCGGGTTAGGCGCTGTCTGTCCCAAGCCGCAGAGTGAGCCACTTTTAATTACCTCAGACAGGTCGGTAAGCAGGTCAATGTCCTCAAGCTTACCTTTACCGTTGGTGATATCCTCCAGGATATCCAGCATCTGCTTGGTGCCCAGACGGCAGGGAACGCACTTGCCACAGGACTCAGCCTGAGTAAAGGCAAGAAAGAACCGGGCCAGGTCAACCATGCAGGTATCTTCATCAGCCACTACCATTGCCCCCGAACCCATTATGGAACCAGCCTGAGTCAAGGACTCGTAATCTACCGGCAGGTCAAGCATACTGGCGGGCAGGCAGCCGCCCGATGGTCCCCCGGTCTGCACCGCCTTAAACCGCCTGCCTCGGGCAATCCCGCCGCCAATCTCATAGATAATGTCCCGCAGCGGGATTCCCATTGGCACCTCTATCAGTCCCGTCCTGGCTATCTTACCCGCCAGAGCAAAGGTCTTGGTCCCCTTACTTGTCTCGGTGCCCAGACTGGAATACCACTCAGCCCCCCGGTGCAATATCACCGGGACATTACCCCAGGTCTCAACATTGTTAATCAGGGTCGGCTTATCCCATAAGCCATGCTCAGCCAGATGGACATACTTGGAACGAGGTTGACCTCGTTTACCCTCCAGCGAAGCCACCATGGCACTGGTCTCACCACAAACGAAGGCGCCGGCACCCTGCATTATCTTCATCTGAAAACTAAAGCCGGAGCCAAGTATGTTATCCCCCAGCAAGCCATATTCTTTCATTTGCTTTAAGGCAGTCTCAATCCGCTCAATAGCTAGCGGATACTCTGCCCGGCAATAGATATAGCCTTGAGTCGCCCCGATGGCATAGGCGCCAATAACCATGCCCTCTAACACGGTATGAGGGTCACCCTCCAATAGTGCCCGGTCCATAAAGGCACCGGGGTCACCTTCATCGGCGTTGCAGATAAGGTATTTCTCTGCACCCGGCGCCCGTCGGCAAAATTCCCACTTCCGACCGGTAGCAAAGCCAGCCCCTCCCCGCCCTCGCAAGCCTGATTTCTTTACCTCCTCAACTACCTCTTCTGGTCTCATCTTCAATGCCCCAGCCAGACCCCTGTAACCACCGTTAGCCAGGTATTGACTTATATCTTCAGGGTCAATGAGCCCGCAATTGCGCAGGGCTATGCGCACCTGAGGTTTAAGCATGGGCAGGTCAAAAAGCCGGGGGATGCCGTCAACACTGCCATCGCCGAGGGTGCCCAGAGCCAGGTCAGGGCGAGGGTTATCATTAACAATATAGTCCTCTACCAGCTGGGGAACAATTTCCGGGGTAACACTGCCATAACAGATACGAGGACGGTTCGGCTTGGCGATATCCACTAAGGGCTCAGCGTAGCAAAGCCCGATACAGCCAACCTGGATGATAATAGCCTCAATACTATGCCTGGCCAGTTCCGACTTAATAGCCTCAAGTACAGTGAGGGCACCGGCCGCCCGACCACAGGTAGCCGTCCCAATATAAATACGGGGTTTATCGCTGCGTTCCAGGGCGTCCCATTCTGATATTGCCTGATTTCTTAACTCGTCAAAGGTCACTATGGCACCTTATCACGGAGGCTACTTAGTATCAGCCAAAATCTGCTCCACTTTAGCCGTCGTCATTCGACCGTAGACGGTCTTGTTAATCACCACTACCGGGGATAAGGCACATGAACCAAAACAGGCCACCGTTTCTAAACTATACTCAAAGTCATCAGTGGTCTCTCCCGGCTTAATGCCCAGGTGCTTCTCCACCTCACGGAGGATGCGCGCCCCTCCTCGTACATGGCAGGAAGTCCCCCGGCACACCTTGACCATCCTCTTACCGCTGCGGGTGAGCCTGAACTGGGCGTAGAAGGTGCTCACTCCATAAACAGTGCTCTCGGGTAAGCGGAGAAACTTGGCGATTCCCTGCATCACCTCTCTGGGCAGATAGCCAAACCTCTCCTGCGCTTCCTGGAGGATAGAGATGAGTTCGCCGCTCTCGCCCTTATATTGCGATAATATGCCGTCTAATTGTTCCTTGACATCAGGCTCCATCTGGACAGTCCCTCTGCGGCTTAAAAGGGGTTACCCTAACCTACCTCATAGCTTTGACAGCAAGCTCAGCCGCATTTACCAGTTGATAGGCAATCGGTGATGCGGTTAAGCAGGGTTGGGTTCCCATCTGAAACAGAACAATATCGTAAGCGGTCATATGACTCTGGATACAGGCACTGATAACATTTACCAGTTCACCGACGCCGGTACCTCCTGAGACTCCACCGCCGAGAAGTCGACCATCATCCCGGGAGAACACCAGCTTTACTTTGGTCGTGGCTGCTCCCGGTATGCATCCGGGATGCCTGTCGGCGGCTGTTGACTCACCTATTACCACATCAAAGCCCTCCCGCCTGGCCATTGCCTCGGTTAAGCCGGCACAGCCGAAGGCTCGCTCGCCAATTATGGTCGAGAAGACACCTATGGCTCCGGGGTTAGCACAGCATGTACTAAAGAGATTGGCACCGGCTATTCTTGCTTCAGTGCAGGCGATAGATGCCAGCATGAGGCGGCTCACCTTGCCGTTAAAGAAGGAAAACTTTTCGGCGCAGTCGCCGCAGGCAAATACGTCAGCATCAGTAACGGTTTGCATATATCGGTCAACCTGGATTGCCTTGGTTGGTCCGATTTGGAACCCGGCTTTTTTAGCCAATTCAGTATTCGGTGTCGCCCCCACGCCAACGATAACCACATCAGCCTTCAGCTCTTCACCACCTGATAACTTAACCCCGCTAACCTTGTTATCACCAAGGACGGCTTCCACCCTTTTATTAACCAGTAGTTTAACGCCCCTTTCGGTGAGTATATTCTCAGCCTCAGCGCAGAACTCCTCATCAAGGGCTAGTTGTAAGCAATGGGGAAGTATCTCAACGATGGTTACATTACAGTTACGGTTTTTCTTGCACTCGTCAGCGAATTCGACGCCAATAAAACCGCCGCCGATTACCACAATGTCCCGAGCCCCATTAATCACATCTAACACATGCCTCAGATAGGCAACATCCTTCTTTACCGTAAAGGCATTCTCCTTGTCTAAACCAGGAATAGGCAAAACTACGGGCAAAGAACCTGTAGCCAGGACGAGCTTTTCATAGCCGACCGTATCTCCATCAGCCAGGGAAACANTTTTTTTCTCCCTGTCTATATCTACCGCCTCACCCTTNACCAGCTCAATACCATTCTTATCCAGCAGGGCATCNGGAATTAGATTCTTTTCNGGAGCGCCTACGGTGCCAAAAATATAAGGTATGCCACATGGGACCAATACCTGCTCCTCCTTGCGGATTAGAACCACACCCTTTTCCGGATATCGCCGCCGACAGCTTATTCCCGCCACCGGTCCGGCAGCGCTCCCGCCAATGATGACTACGTCAGCCTTTTTCAACTCGACCTCCTTCTACATTAAATCTTATTGGGCTCTATCAGCCAGCGGTATTATAGCAACCAATATAGGGGTTGTAAACCTTCACGCCTATTAAGTGGTGCCGTCACTTGGTAGCTAAACGCCACTGCCCAATATCTCATCTACCAGATGAGCAACATATCCCGCTATTGCTGGAGAGGCAGTTAAGCCCGGGGAGTCTATACCAATCAGGCTAATGAAGCCAGGTAGACCCCGGTCATACTCATGCCTTATTACGAAGTCACGGAAACCCTCCCCCTTCCCCTGAAGCATTGACATTATGCCTGACGTCTCGGGGTCTAAATCAGAGGGTCCTATAAATGGTAATGCCTGGACTATACTTGAGGCTAACAGGACCTTTTTTCTCGAATCATCGACCTTATAACTTATCTCATCAACATAATACGAAAGAGGACCAAGACGCAGTCTCCAATCAATATCAAAACAAACATGCACCCCGACACCGATACCCATGGGCACGGCGTATATCAGCCGGTTGATTAGCTTATTCTTGCCGCCACTGACGCTATAATATTCCCCCTTGTACCAGTGCTGCTTATAGCTGGCTTTATTGATATCTATCCCTGCCATCGCCGCTACCCGGTGGCTATGAAGGCCAGCACAATTTATCACCACCCGGGTCATAAAGGAGAAATCACCGCCGGGGTCCCTCACCCTGACTTTACAGCCACCTGATACTCCTTCTATGCCGATGACTTCCGTCTTATAAGCTATCTGCGCCCCGTTGCCCCTGGCCCTGCCCAGGAAATAACACATCAGGCCGTATGAGTCGACAATACCGCTAGTGGGGGAAAGGAAAGCCGCCATCCCCCTTAGATTGGGCTCAAGCTGACCCATTTCCCGGCGAGAGAGCATTTTCAGCGGGACGCCATTATCCCTGCCCCTGACATATAATTTTTCCAGCGCCTGGACTTCGGCATCGTTAGTGGCGACAATAATTTTCCCGCACTTCCGGTAAGCTATCCCGTTCTGCTCACAAATTTGGTAAAGAAGGCGGTTGCTTTCCCGACACAGCCTGGCCTTTAACGAATCCTTCTCATAGTAAATGCCGGCATGAATAACCTGACTGTTGCGAGTACTTTGTTCCTGCCCAAAGCTTTCGTTTTTTTCCAGCAGGTAGACCTCCCTGCCTTTCCCCACCACCTGAGAGGCTATAGCCAACCCGATTACACCAGCACCAACGATAGTGATATCAGCTCGATACGACATATTACCGCTCCTCCCATCAACGGGAAACGGCCAGTAGCGATGGGAAGTCTTCGCTGTAAAATATAACACATCCCGGCTATTTATTGCCGGCACGGGGTTCGCGTCTATTCTAGAGGGCATCGACGTCGTCCCCAAAAACGGGTTGACTCAGGTCCCCAATATGTGAAACAATCTTAAAATCACCTGTCGCTGCAGGCGTTGAGGGGCGGAAAGCAGGGACCGGGTCAGCTATTCAGTATGGCGGTAGTC
>JGI24422J19971_10001626_pt1 | contig 13826 bp, 8 predicted proteins | sample DeeMarSWOR152_54_FD_19971 | JGI IMG/M metagenome (IMG submission 19971) | reverse complement strand
GTTTTGATTACGGAGAGTGGCTGGCGAATACAGCGGCACTCAAGGCCGCCGGCCTGGAGAAAGGGAGCGTTGACGGAATGGAGATGGGAAAGGATGGCCGGCCGACCGGAATCATATTCCCGCGCTCTCCTGCGTTTGACAGATTGAGGAAAGCCAGGAAACCGAAATCGCATAAGAGGCTTCTGGATGAAAACCGGGCTGGACTCAAAGCTCTGAGGGAAGCGGGAATTGTTGAGGTTCATGATATTGCCACGCCGGACCAGACAAAGCGTTTCGTCGAACTCCAGGAGAATGGGGAGCTGACCTGCCGGGTTTGGCTCCGGCCGGACCTTTCCCGCGGAGCCGAGTTGAAAGAGCAAGGTCTCAACATGGGGCTCCACCCAAAGACGAAAGAGAAGGACGCCTGGCTGCGATATGGTGCGTTGAAAGGCTACATCGACGGCATCATGGGAACGCACGGGGCTCTTTTCTTCAAGCCTTACGATGACCAGCCGGACAATTATGGCCACTGGCGCCGACACACTTCAGATGACCCCCAGTTCAAAGAAGGAAACATGGAGAAGATGTACACACTCATCAAAGTGGGACTGGATGCGGGTTTTGTTCCTAACGTCCATGCCATCGGGACCAGAGGCGTGGCTGAGATGCTGGACCTTTACGAGAGGCTAAAGAACGAAGGAGTCGATCTGAAGGGATTCAGAGTCATCCATGCTCAGGTGCTCAGGCCTCAGGACTTTCCCAGATTCAAAGCGCTGAACGTCATTGCTGAAGTCAATCCGTACCATCTCTCGGACGATATGCGGTGGATGGAGGAGAGAATCGGACATGAACGGTGCAAAGGAGCCTATGCGTTCAAATCGCTGCTCGATAACGGAGCCATGTTGAGCTTTGGTTCGGACTGGCCGGGAACGAGCGCTGCCCTCTATCATATGCATCCCAAATACCTGATTTACGCCGCAGTAGCGAGGAAGACTTTGAAGGGCACACCGGAGGAAGGATGGTTTCCCGAGCAGAAGATCTCTGTGGAAGAAGCCATCAAGGCATTCACTATCAATAATGCGTATGCCGCTTTCGAGGATGATATCCGGGGTTCTTTAGAAGCTGGGAAACTTGCCGATATCACAGTATTCGACCGGAACCTGATTAAAGTTCCGGAAGCGGAGTTGCTGGATGTGGAAGTCCTGTACACGATCGTTGACGGAAAAATCGTGTTTGAAAAATAAGAGAAGAGGGAAAGCCTTCAAATTCTCAAAATGTGAGGGATGTCCGGTTTAATAATTTAGATTGACTCTTTTTTCACTAACTGCTATTCTTGGCAAATCAAGTAGATAAGGACTTTCATCAAGAAACAAGAGGAATTCAGCGAAGGTTCATCCAGAGCCAAGGCATGAAAATAAATAAGAATCGGAGGAATTCATGAAGAAAATCGTTTCACTGAGTCTCTTAAGTGTTTTTCTTTTCGGTTTGATGGCTTCACAGGGATTTGGCCAGAAGGCCAGTGATATTCTGGAAAAAATGATTGAAGCGTCGGGTGGAAGGAAGCTCCTTTCAAGCGTCAAGGACACCACAATGACAGGAACGTTGAATATCGTTATGACGGGTATGAGTGGATCACTGACTATATACCAGAAAGAGCCAAACAAGATGCGCATGGAGATGGAACTAGGGGGAATGGTGATGACCATGGCTTATGACGGCGAGACCGCCTGGTGGACCAACCCGCAAACCGGCGCCACTGAAGAGTTGCCTGCGGACCAGGCAGACGAGATTATCAGAATGGCGCATGGAAATGATATCCTCCTCAATCCGGATAAACACGGTGTCACCTACACATTAAAAGAGTCTGAAAACATTGAGGGCAAAGATTATTTTGTACTGGTTCAGACTTTTTCTGATGGATATGCTCAAACGATGTATATAGATTCCAAAACCTACCTTCCTTATAAAACTGTGGCGACTGTGAATACGATGGGTGTTGAAACGGAATCAGAAACTTTTTCATCTGACTGGAGAAAGATAGATGGCATGATGGTTTCCTTTTCCGTTAGAGTTTTGCAAGACGGAGAGGAATTTATGACCATGACCTTCTCTGAGGTAAAATACAACACAGGTCTTGATGATTCTCTCTTCAAGATGGATTGACGCCAGCTATAATTAGAGAGGATCAATAGTTTTATTAATTTCTTTTCACGATTCTCAACAGTCTTAGAAAAGAAGAATCACCTCCGCACCTGAAACACGCGAAAAGCGCAAACACGCATTGACCATCTTCTCTATCTGGAAATAACCGTTTGAGGAAAAAAGAGCCTGACTAAATCTTCATAGTTTTTATCCTTCCTGAAATGGCAAGGGTAATCCTGTATGTCCCCCATGAATTGGAGATGGTGATTGAGGCCAAATTGGAAACCGTCCCTGATGGATGGAACACGGGGCTGTTGTTGGCTTGAAGTATGACTCCTTGGAGTGAGTATTTTTTCTCCAGTTTCCATTCCTTCTGTTCTTCAGAGTATTTCTCGATAGTATAACTTTTAGCGTCGAAACCCACCCTGATCTTAATTCCCTCAAAAATGGCTTTATACCTGGCGTAGTTCAGCCGGGAATGGACTTCCCGGACAGCACTTTGAAGCCTGTACTTCGGGGCTTTATTCAGGAAGGAGGCGGATACTGCGACGGCTATCAAGGCGAGAATGGAGAGGGAGATGATTGTTTCCGTGAGTGAAAATCCTTTTTTTTTGGTTAAAGGGAGGTGTCTTTTTGAATCTCTCATTTAAAACTCTCTCCACTCCAGAGGTTTAAAGAAAGAAAGGAAAAGAACAGGTTTTAATGTCCGCGGGGCATCCTGGGTGAATTCATCCAACTCTGAGAGCCGCTCATCAAAAGTGAGATGGAGTGCGTTATCATTGGATGAATAATCTGAAACCTGGAGGCTGCCCAGGATGTGGACTGTTTTTTTCTCGCCTTCTATTGAAAATCCTTCGCCGGACGCTGTGAGTGATGCCTGGATTTTCAACTCGTCTGAAGAGTTTTCATCGATGACGATTTTTCCTTCACTTTCTGCATTTCCCAGAATATCCTGTCCGGTCGCAAAAATATTCAGCTGTGAACTGGAATCTCTGGCATAGGGCACTTCATCCATCCATTTCACTCCCTGGTGGATGAGGTGGGAGGACAGGGTGATTCTATCCGATGAGATGATCGTCAGGTTGATTCCCTTGAGAATGGAGGGAATCTCTTCTTCTGTGACCAGTACTGCCCCGCCGGAAGGTTCGATTATTCCTCCGCCGAGTGATTGGATCTTTCCGTTGACGATGATGATTCCCCTGGGGGAAAGGTCGAAAGACTGGGTTTCCTCGGGTGTCACAAATATCGTTTGGCTTTTCTGAGGACAGTATTTGAGCATCCAGCAGGCCTCCTCTCTAAGGAATGAGACGACCTGGAATCCTTCTTCGATAGCGAGAACCATTTCTTCAAGGTCTCCCTGGGCATAAATTCCTCCAAGTCCCAGGTCGTCTTTGATGAGATAGACGCCTTCAGGTATGGACTCATTCGACTCCTCTAAGCCGAGAGCGATTCGAAGGATACGGTTTGACAGGTCGAAGGGGCTAAAAAATTTTATTTTCAGTGCTTTTTCAAGCTGGGCATGCGTATCTTTGGGGAGAAGGTTGCCTTCGGAAGCGATTATTTGTTGTGGGATGAGATTCTTTCTTGATGGTGTGAGTGTGATTTTGTTCTTTTCCAAAAACCGCTCTTTTTGTTCGGATTCAAACTCTTTGTCTATGAGAATCGGGAGAGAGGGGAGGGGAATGTGGCCGGCGAAAATTCCAAGAGCAGCTTCGAGAGAAGATTCCCTTATGTGTTTGAAATTCCTGATTTTCCCTTCAGAAATGACAGATGTCCTGTAAACAGCCTTGAAATAGTCCTCGTTTTCTTCAATCTGTTCAAGGGAGAAGCTTGTGGTGCTTTTCCATCCCAGATTCTCCCAATCCTGGTCGGTCTGAAGAGGAAGTTTTTGGCCGATGAGCTTTTCGACTGTTTCTGCACCCCGGTTCTGTGCATCAGTCCAAAGCTCGCTGAGCTCTTCAGATGATAGAAAAACCAGAGAAGAACTCTGTGTCAAATAGCTGAGAAGTCGGTTAAAGCCGTGTTTTATCCCGTTCTCCGAAGCATAATCCAGTAGAGTCGAATTCTTTTTGTAGGCACTTATCCGGAGATAAATGCCGGTGAAATAGAGCATGCTTAATCCCAGAGTCGAGAAAATCATGAAAAGAAAGACCGAGACAAGAGTTGTGGCGCCTGTGTTCTTCCGTTTAATGGATGACGGCCAGCGCTGCATTTTTCGGAAATACGGAAATTTCATAGAATTTCTCCTTGTTCGTTTTGAGTTGAAGACGCAATTTCACTAGGTTTGCGGCCTTATCCATATCGAAGTCAAAGAAAGCCGTTTCTTCCAGAAGCGGCTGGGCCGGGCTGGAATTGACCTTTCTTCTCAGGATTTGATTTTTTTCGTCAAGGTAGAGAGAGATCTTTTTGACAAGGATGATAGACGCTTTTTCCTTATTGAAGGAAAAAATCAAGGGAGAAAAGAGCACTATGCTCTCTTCGTCCACCGAAGATATGGATAGGACCTCTCCGTTGAGAGAGTTAAAGATGCATATGTCTCTTCCTTTTTTGAGTTCAGATGTGCTCTCAAGCTGGATTCTCGTCTGCCCCTCAACCAGATCGTTGCAGAGGATCAGTTCCTTTTCTTTGCTGAGGATGATGAGACTACCGCTGTCTTCCGAGATTCCTTCTAGAATCCCGAGCTGAATGGGGTCGAAAAGCCCTGCACTGCCCAGGTGAAGGTCTGTTTTCATTTTGTCCAGTGCCGCAAGCACCGCTTCTCTGGCCTCTTCTTTCTCTTTGAGCTTGAAAAAGAGATTCCGGGTCCGGCCGAAAATCTCAAAGCAGGTGAGGACAATTATCAAAAACAGGAAGAGGCTGATCAGGCTTTCGATCAGAGAAAATCCATTTTTTGAGTCATTGAGCCGTTTTGTGTTTTTCATATTTTTGTGTTTTTCATATTTATTTAATTTTAGATTTGCCCTAATTGAATCTTATTGATATCAAATTTAGTTAATTTTTAAGCTTGTCCCAAGCGGTTCTTGTTGATGTCATTGCGAGTGCAGTGATGCAATCTCATCCCTTCCTGTCATTGCGAGCGTAGCGTGGCAATCTCATCCCTTCCTGTCATTGCGAGCGCAGCGTGGCAATCTCTTAAAATTGTTATTGAGGGTGAAGCGTGGCAATCTCATACAGATTTTATTGAGGACGAAGCGCGGCCGTCTCAGCATTTCGTCTGTATTTGGCGTCCTCAAAAACCGAGCTCCTTGGATAGATAGAGAACCAGCCGGGTCTTTTTAAAACTCCGATTTTCCGAGAAACATTCGACTTCGATCCTTTTCATGTTCGAAGCGATGTTTTTGACTGTCCACTTTCTGTGGAATTTCTCTGGGGAACAGTCTTCTTTGATGGAGTCTTCACTGGAACCCTCCTTGAGTACATCACTTTCATATGGAAGGGATTTGAGGCATTCGAGAAAAGAAGAGGCCAGTTCCGCGGTCTTCATGTTGAGGTCAGCGTTTCGCTTAATAAGAAGAGTATGTATGGTGAGTTGAGCCGTTCCTGTGAGTAAGAGTGTCACAAGAGTGAATGAGATCAGAAATTCCACCAGAGTGAATCCCGGACGATATGTTTGTGCCTTCATCGGATTCTTCGGTGAAGTGTCTTTTCTCATCTTATCTTTTGGCCATTCCTAAGTGAACTGGCTATTCATTATTGCTAGGAGCTCAGAAGATTCCTCGCTTTTCTCGGAATTGGCATCGTATTCTCATCCTCTTGTTTCATTGCGGATGCAGTGTGGCCATCTCCTCCTTTCATGTCATTCCGAGTGAAGTGCGGCAATCTCATCCCTTCCTGTCATTGCGAGCGCAGCGTGGCAATCTCATAAAATTAGAATAAAATTCCTTCTGCAAATGACGTGCCAGAAGAGGAGGCTGGTTTTCAGGGGAAAAGCTGGAAGTCTAAGACAATATGTCTACTTTTGGAAAAATAGAGAGAAATGGATGGATAATTCTGTCTACTCTGGTTGACAGAGAAAAAACTCGGATTAATGTGGTCGGTCTAGTTATTGTGCTATAGTCAATTATATCGATTTTCTATGGCGTAAACGAGAGATAAACTGTTAGAATTTAGGTTTTAGGCCTGCCTGTTTACATATTTCGTTTGCGGTAATCCTGTCCAGATGGCGGTGTCTTTTGATGGGAATTGTCTTTATGTTATTCGTGAATATTGAATGGTTTTTGCCTTCACATAATATTTTTCAAACTCTCCAGCCGCTTCTTGGCATCCTCGACTTCGGCAATACCCGGATCAGCATCTTTCCAGAGGTTGAGGAATTTTTCGTAATTCTCGATGGCTTTAGCTTTATCACCTTGCTGCTCATGGATTTTCCCGAGCATATAAAAGCTTTTTGCATAGAGATCTCCGAAAATAGTCCTCCCCCAGGTCAGATGTGTCATTCGTTCATACTCTTGACGGGCTTGTTCAAGATTTCCTGCTTTGAAATGAGCTCGAGCCAAAGGATCGATCAATAAAGCATGGTCATCGTTCATAGAAGACTGGCCATACAGCGAAGACAGAGATTGGTTCAATAATTCAACAGCCCTGGAAGGATTCCCTCTCTCCAGCTCTATTTGCCCCTTCAGGTTATTATGGTATCGGATCAGATTCTTGTTCATGCTTTTATCGACCAGCCCTTTGATTTCTTCAGCCGCATTCTCGGCCTCATCCATGGCCTGCATTTTAGTATACACTAGGCCTTTGACGAACACTGTGTATATTTGGAAGGGGAGATTCTCTAAATCAGAGAAAAATTTCAAAGCCTTCTCCAGTTCTTCCAACGCCCTTTCCGGATGCCCTGCCGCATAGTCGTTATAAGACTGAAAGAGATGGATGGAAGCTTGAGCTTCCGTTTCTTCGAGCTGTACAGCCAGTTCGAGTCCTTTTTCAAGTTGACTCTTTGCCTCCTCATACCTTCCCTGGAGCAAGTAGAGATTGAACAGCCTGATTCTGCCTCCAAGCTGTACCATGGGGTATTCAATTTCCAGGAGCTTCTGGTATTCCCTTTCGGCATCGAGCAGGTCCCCTTTGTAAAAATAGACCATTCCTTTGATCCGGGTACTCACGTAATGGCCCGGAAAAAGCGAAGAAGCTTCGTCCGCAACAGTTTGAGCCAGGTCATACTTCTCCTGTATGATGTATGTTCCGGCCAGATAAAACCGGATATTAATATTTTCAGATATATTCTGGAGAAAGGACTTGAAAACAGCCTCGCATTCGTTGTACATCCCCTTGGCCGCGTAGGCGCCGCCCAGACCGATGTGCGACTGAGTGGACGGGTCATTGCCTTCGACAGCAGCTGTGTACCGTTCGATGGCCTTATCCCAGTCCTCTAAATTCATATAAATGATTGCTGAATTGTTGTTGCCGGTATGGTCATCGGGATAGAGTTTCAGCAATTCATCATAAGCCTGGATAGCTTTATCATACATCATCTCTTCCCTGTAATAATCCCCTTGAATGAGGTATCTTTCTCTCTCGGATAGCCTGTCTGTCAATTCAAAGGCCTTTCGGAGGTATTTTTCCTTCTCAGCCTCATAACCCAAATTGGAGTAGCTCATGGCTAAAGACCTGTAGGCCATGGCAAAACCGGGGTCGATCTCGATGGCTTTCTGCATAAAAGGAATGCTCTGCCGGTAATCTCCGCTGAAATGGAATTTCCTTCCCTCGCTGTAGTATTTGTACGCCTCGGGAGAGGTGGTGGTGATTGTTCCCACATCCTCATCAATGTCGCTGGCTATTGTCTCCTGGGAGAGATGAAGATTGGTTTTGATCTTTTTTGTGAGCTCATCCACCATGGAAGGGAAGCTTTCTTCGCCCTTTCCTGTCACATAATCTGTGCCGATAGTCTCATCAGTGGGAATATTCTGCAGGGCATAATCGATGCGGAATGTATCCCCGGCTTTAGAAAAGCTCCCTTTCAGAATATAACTCACTGCCCCCTCGTTGGCCACTTTCTTTAAATCCTCAGAGTCATAACTCCTGGCTTTTAAAAGGTCGAGTTTTCGGAGAATGTTGAGAATCCTGTCCCCGGTCAAGACATGGATGTATTTTGATTGACTCAGGTCAGTGATCAGCCATTCGGGCAGAGCGCTCCGCCAGTGGTCCAGATTCATGTCTCCCGTATTGTTGACGAAATAAACGATGGCCAGAGTGGGTTTATCCGAGGAGACTGGAACGGCTTCTTTTTGAGGGAGAAGCTGGATAATCACCACTGCTGCGATTATGAGAGCGATAGCGACTATGGCCGGAATCAGGAGCTTCTTCACTCTGAAGGTGACGGTGATTTCTTTGGACGTGATCGGCTCTTTTTTGGGGATCACTCTCTCTGTGGTCGGGATGCCCTGCTCGATATTACTCAGCTCGCTGCGGACTTCACCCGCGCTCTGATACCTCTTCTCTTTGTCCTTCTCCAGGCATCTGAGGATCACCCGGCTCAGGTCATCGGAGATCTGGGAGTTGAAATCTCTCGGGTCTTTGGGTGCTTCGCTCTTTTGCATGACTCCGATGGCGAATGGAGTGTCTCCCTCGAACGGGACTCTTCCGGTCAGCATCTCGTAGAGCATGATTCCCAGGGAATAGATGTCCGACCTCTGGTCTGCCTCCTTGCCCTCCACCTGCTCGGGAGACATGTACTCCGGTGTGCCGATCATCACGCCGGCGCCCGTGATCCCTTTGCCTGTCACAGAACGGGCCACACCGAAGTCCATGATCCGGGCGTTTCCCTCCTTGTCGATCATGACGTTCTGGGGCTTGAGGTCCCTGTGGACAACGCCCAGACGGTGGGCTTCTGAAAGTCCCTCGCTTACCTGTTTGGCGAGAGAGATCGCAGTTCCCACATTCAGTTGCCGCGAGCGTCTGATGAAGCTTTTGAGATCTTCGCCGGGAACATACTCCATGGTGATGTAGTAGGTCCCTTCCTCTTCTCCGAGGTCGTACATCTTGCAGACGTTCCTGTGGGCGATCTTGCGCGCGAATTTCAGCTCGTTGCTGAAGCGCTCGATGGTCTTTTTGTCGGCGGCGATCTCAGGTTTGATGAGCTTGAGCGCGATCTCTTCCTTGATCTTCTTGTCTTCGACCCTGAAGACCTTGCCCATGCCGCCTTTGCCCAGCTCTTCGATGACCTCGTACCTGTCCGCGATGACACTGCCCCGGGTCAGCTCTTCGGTGGGAGTTTCTATGGTCTTAGTGAGGGAAGCGGGGGCTTCCTCTTCGGTGTCGAATTTGGTCCCGCACTTCCCGCAGAAAAGGGTGTCGTCCGGGTTGTCAGCCTGACATTTCGGGCATTTCATACGCTGTGAATCCTTCGCTTATTCGGCAAAAGAATACCAATTCGAGAGGAATGTGTCAAACCGGTGTTCCTGCAGGAACAGCTGTTTATGGAGAAAATCGTGAGTTTCCTGCATGTTATTTTCAGAAAACAACTTTGTTTTTTTACTTGTTAGTTTTAATGGAAAGAATTCGGGTGGGTAAACCCCGATCTCTATCTGCGCTCGCTGGATAGCTTAAAAAACAATCCTTATTCCACCCAGGACAATAGTTCCTCCCAGGTCAATCCCTTCTATAGTATAAGTGTCGTCAAAGGGATGGGGGATATCTGTGCTGGCGATAATATGCCTTCCTTCACCAAAAAGGTAAAAATTGTTTGATACCCTGAGGTTGACTCCGACTCTTCCGTTAAATCCGAATGCTGTAATGTCCGTCTCTTGAAACAGTACTTCGTCAATTTCCACCCAGTGCTCGAGAAGTACAAAATCTTGCGTTTCTGTGTAGACAAAGTCTTCCATCAAATCGACTGTTGCTTTGATGTAGCTTCCTCCCCCACCGAAATATATATCGATTAGGCCAGATTTTATGGGATGTATGTTGATCCCAAAGCTGAAAATCATTTTCTTGACATTCGGCAGATATTCTGCGTAATCAGATTTGCTGTCATCGAAGAAAAAAGGACTGGGAACTTCAATGTATAGTTCCCCCCAGCCCGCTTTCGAAAATGAGGCTATGCTCCCTGTCAATTCAATATTCGGTGTCACAAAAATACCCACACCTCCTGTAAAGCCGATCGAGTTACTCGATTCAAGATAGTCTTCTATGATGAATTCTTCACCTCGATATGGATAACTGAATTGCCCCGCAAACATATCATTATACAGAGAGAACAAACCGCCGGCCATTATATTGAATTTTATTCTGCTTGTTGTGGCCGGCCTGGCTTTTTGTGGTCTTGGTTTGACTGCGGGTTTGGCAGGCTTGCGAACGGGTTCTTTTTTTGGCACCGGTACGGGTGCTTCTTCAACGACATCGACAAACTGGCTATTAATGTATCCGGTAATCAACACGCCGATTTCGGATGAGAATTTGATTTCGTACCATTCACCGATTTTCTGTTCGACCTCGAACGTGCTTCCGACAGGAGGGCTCAGTATGACTTCGCTGTCGACGTTTGGCTGCAACCTGACGCTTGCGTTCTGGACAACGATCTTAATCCTTTGCTTTTGCTGTGCCTGGTTGATGGTTGGTAAAATCAGAATAAAAGCGATGACAAGAGTGATGATTAATTTTCCGTTTAATTTGTTTCCCATAGTACCTCCTTAATTTTGTGTGGGATCTATTTTTTCTCTTTGGGAGTGGAAACGATGTTTGCGATTTTCCAATTTTCGCCAATCCTTCTCAAATCCCATTTGATTTGGCCGTCAAATAAATCCTGCTTCACTCCCTTTGTGGATACTCCTGTTATTGTATTAGAGAAACTTATCTCTGCCTGATTAATTCCTTTGAATTGAATGTTTATATCAGAAGCTGTTGATTGAAGGCTTTCAAACAGTTTCATGCTCATTTCAGTCCGTTTCCTTAAACTTTGATAAAGAGGTTGAGTGCATGCCTTCTCATAAAAACTCAGCAGATTTTTGGTGTTGACTGACTGGACATACTCAGCCACAAGATCTTTAGTCTGTTGAGGAGCCATTCTCAATCTTGCTTGATTCAAAAGCCTTCTGGCTTGCTCGTTTTGGGGGTCTAGTCCTAATATTTTTTTGGCTTGATCAATGCACTGCTGGTAATTTCCTTTTTGAAAAGCATCTCTTGCCACCTTGAGCCCGTCACTGATTTGTTGTTCTTTGCTTTCTTCCTCTACCTTCTTTTTCGCTTCATTGAGTAGATTGAGAGCCGAAACGTTTTCAGGGGCGAGCTCCAGCACTTCTTCTGCCTGTTTGATACACTCCTGGTAATTTCCTGTTCGAAAGGCATCCTGGGCAACTCTCAGTTTATCGTTGATTTCTTGCTCGTTGATTTTCTTGCTCTTTTTTTTCTTTGCTTCGGACAGAAAATACTGGGCAGAAGTGTTTCGAGGGTCAAGCTTCAGCACGGCTTCCATCTGTTTTATGCATTCATCGAAATTTCCCTGGTTGAATGCCTGGATTCCTTGATCGAGATTGCCGGAGACATCAACTGTTTTCTTTTCAGGCTTTGAGGGCTCGGCTTTCACTTTTTCAGGTTTCGGAGGAGCCTTTTTTTCTGGTTCGGGTTTCGGCTCTTGCTTCTTTGCCACGACAGTTTTGGTAATTTCTTCCTTCTTAGGGGCTGCGGCTCGAATGCGGGCCTCCAAGTCTTTGACTTTATCACTCACAATTTCGAATTCCTGGCCTGGAGGAGCGTATTCGAGGTATTTTTTGTAGTGATCCACGGCCTTCGCCAGCTCCTGTTTCTGTTCATATATCAGGCCGAGCTGACCGTAAGCGCCCGGATCTTCCTTGTTGAGAGCGATGGCTTTTTCGTACTCCGGGATAGCTTCGTCCGGTTTATCCTGTGCTTTCAACGAGTTCGCCAGGCCGAACTGCGCCTCAAAATGATTGGGCTCCACTTCCAGAACCTTTTTAAACTCGTCGAAGGCTTTGGAGTATTTTTTTTCTTTCCAGAATTGATTCGCAGAATTCATGGTGTCATCGATGGAGCGCGCGGTGGAGGAAGCTGGGGATTTTTTAAAAACCTCGGGCAAAGGAGTGAATTGCCAGAGGGCCAAAACGATTATTGTCAAGCTGACAACAGCTAAAGCCGGTAAGAGGAGTTTCTTCGGATTGAATGCTGAGAGCATTTCTTTGGAAGTACTGGGCTTAGCAGGAAGGACCCGGTCCGTGGTCGGAAAGCCCTTCTCAATTTTGTCTAATTCAGCCAGAAGCTCCGGCACGTCCTGATATCTTTTCTCCCTGTTTTTCTCCATGCATTTGAGAATAATGGTGCTGAGTTGCACAGGAATCTGGTCGTTGATCTCTCTTGGGTTCCGGGGCTTTTCTCTCGTATGCTTTATAGCCACACTCAAGGCAGTCTCTCCTTGAAAGGGTGTGGTCCCGGTGGACATCTCATACAGAATCACTCCCATGGCATAGATATCCGCCCGCACATCGACAGGTTTTCCCTCCACTTGTTCAGGAGACATGTAATCCGGGTCCCGATCATCATCCCTGAAGTTGTAACCCCTTTTGTTTTCATGGAGCGAGCGATACCGAAATCCATGATGTGCGCGTGCCCCTGTTTGTCAATCATGATGTTCTGAGGCTTTAAATCACGGTGCACAACTCCCAACTTGTGGGCTTCAGCCAATCCATCACACACCTGTTTAGCGATATAGACGGCTTTACCTGTGCTTAGAGGTCCGACTCTACGGAGTGTCGTTTTCAGGTCTTCGCCCGATACATATTCCATGGTGATATACGGGGTTTTCTCGAACTTACTGAGGTCAAACATGCGGCAGACATACTTGTGGGTGATTTTACGGGCAAATTTCAGTTCATTCCGGAAGCGTTCAATAATCCTGTCGTCAGCAGCGATTTCGGGTTTGAGGAGCTTCAACGCCACTTTTTCCCCGAGCTCTTTATCGAGGGCTTTGTAGACATTGCCCATGCCGCCTCTTCCCACTTCCTCGATAATCTGGTACCTTTCGGCAAATATGCTTCCGATAGTCAGTTCTTCTCTAGGGGTTTGAATGGTCTCAGTTTTGGAAGAGGGGGCACTTGTTGAAGGAATAAGCGGCGCTCCGCAATTGTTGCAGAATCCGCTTCCAGAGGGATTTTCATACTGGCATTTCTGGCACTTCATGTAATGCGCTTCCTTTGCTCGATGTGGCACAAGAATAACAATTACTCAAATAATAGTCAATGTAAAAAATGGTTGAGGTATATGGGGTCAGAGCTCAAAAACTTCAGTAATCTGTGGAAAACAGGGAGGAGGCAACAATTTTTCCTTGAGAAGTAAAGTGGTTTTTTTCTTTCGATTACTGGAACGAGCTTCCCGGGGAATCAGCTTTTCTCTTTGTGAAGATGGAACTGAGGCCTTTTCTCTTGAAGTACACAATTACTGTAGTATTTGAGGTCTGACCCGAAAGTTTGAGACCTGACTCTGAAAAAAACGAATTTGATCCCGAATATAAAAAAATCTTGATTTTTTTGATAAAAATAGGGGTGTGAGTCTTGACATTCAGTCGGAATCTCTCTATTATAAAGAAGGTTTCTTACGCAAGATAAGTGCGCGTGAAAATATTTATTTTATTCTATATAAAATAAATACAGATTCGTCAGTCTCTTTCTCGGGATAGAAAGAGAAAGTTCTTTGAAAAAAAGCGGAGCAGCCTTGATCGATCCTATTTGCCAAAAAATGGTGCGATAAGAACTCTTCGG
>JGI24422J19971_10001621_pt1 | contig 13842 bp, 13 predicted proteins | sample DeeMarSWOR152_54_FD_19971 | JGI IMG/M metagenome (IMG submission 19971) | reverse complement strand
TTGCTGCTCAGTATTTTTTCCTTTTCTCCTCCAAATTTTTCTCCCCTCAAAGTGCAGGTCAGCGTTTGCTCATAGTTCATCCCCAGGTCCGAGCTCTGCATGTAGTTCAATTGTTTAACGACAGTGATGGTGGCGATTATGAGAGAGATTGAAATGACAAACTGGAAGGCGATCAGAAGCTTGCTCAGTATGGAGCTTTTCCTCCCTTTCCCGGATTTTCCTTTCAGCACCAGTACCGGCTCTAAGACAGACAGATAAAAGGATGGGTAGATTCCTGAGACAAAAGAGGTGAACGCCATAACCCCCAAGATCAGAAATAATAACTCCAGGCTCAATGGAAAAAGGGAAATATCTTCGCCTGTAAGGGAGTTGAAACTGGGGAGGAACAGTCGAGTTAATAACAGCGCCAGGAGAAGGGCGATAAGCACAATGATCAATGTTTCCCCAAAAAATTGTTTTTGGATGGATCTCCGCCGGGCGCCAACAACCTTACGGACGGCGATCTCTTTTTCCCGTGTTTTGGTTTTGGCGATCGTGAGATTGACAAAGTTTATACAGGCAATGACTAGTATCAATACGGCAATGATGGAAAAGACCACAACCAGATGGATGTTTCCATGCTTGGTGTTTTTCTCATGTTGAAGGAAATTGGCAAAGTAGATGTTGTTAAAAGGCCTGAGGAGCAAAGTATCGCTCTGGTAGCGATCCACTTCTGCGGCTCTTTTGTTTATCTTTTGAACAAGGTCAGGGATGTTGGCTTCCGGATGAACCAGTAAATATATGGAAAAATTGAAATTGCGGTCAGTTAAAAAATAGTTATTACCTGCTAATCTGGTTATATCGTTGACAGAAGCAAAGGCGTTGATGTCCATGTGGAATTTTTTAACATCTTTTATCACGCCCTTAACGGTGTAATCATACCGGTTGTTCATCTGAACTATTTTTCCCATGGGATCGTCGTCCCTAAAGAGCCGTTTAGCGATTGATTCTGTCAGGATCAGCGAAAAGGGACTCTCCAGAGCGGTTTCGGGACTCCCGGCGATGAAGTCAAAATTGAATGCCTCGAATACAGGGTCGTCAACCAGAGCAAACTCAGTGACAGTGAATACATTTTCGTTGTGTTTGAGAGTGGGCTCCAGCCAGAAGTAAAATCTTATGGCCTGCTCCACCTCCGGGAAGACGACTGCGGTTTCCCGGAGATAGGGGGGCAGTACAACCCAGCTTTCATTCTCCAGCCTGTAAAGCCGGTCTCTGTTGACCTGTCCGGAGTCGTAACTCAACTGCACTTGTACCCAGAGAATGATGAGTATGGCGCAGGTCATGCCGACCGCGAGTCCGAATATGTTTATAAAAGAGATTCCCTTGTGCTTGATTATATTTCTGAAAGCTACTTTGAGGTAATTGATGAACATAGTCAGGCTCCTTTTATATTTAAGACGCTATGTTTAGGGATAAAGTTGACTCTCCATGGGGAACTTCTTGGATTCGAAAAACTCATATTTCGGTTTAAACAATGGTTTAGAAATGGCTTAGAAAAATACTTCACAATTTTTCAGAAAAGAGAGTGATAAGGTATGTTTATATATGTCGGTTTGTTTTTTGGCCGTTTCACAAAACTGTCGGGGGGATAAGATCTCTGAAGAAGCATATCTTTTTATCATGAGCAAATCTTTATCACCAGTGATGAGAAGGAAGGAGACCTGATGGTTACTCAGTTTGCTCGCCGATATGGAAGTCCAAAACAGAACGCAGATATTCTGTTGTTGCATTGAAAGTCTTTTTCAGTTCCAGGTATTCCTTTTCGAGGGGAGACTCTGCCTTGACTAGCAGTACTCCAGGAGAGGCCGCACTCACCAATTCAGAGGGACGGCCAAAAGAAGACGTATCTCTTGCAAGTGGAATCACTATGAATAGGATGCTGAGAGAGATGGCAAGGACCACAAATGCAGCCGCCAGAGAAGCAACAAGGGCAGGCTTTCGCGCAAGATATGTTCGCGCCGTCCCTTTACGACCGGACAGAGACGCTCTCTCCTTAGACAAGGCCAATATGATCTTTTTATTAAGCGCTTCGTGGGTATTTTCGAGAATGACCTGTTTGTCCTTCGCCAACTTGGGCTTCAGTGATTCGCAGAGCTGGGCAAATTCACGGCAGGAGTCACATCGGCGAGTATGATTTTTCACAAAGCCGGATACCGGCTTCCCTGAATCCGCAGCCTGGGATATCAACCATTTATAAACTGTGCAGAACATTTTGCATCTCCTTTTCATAAAAGTGAAAATTTATGCTTCGCAGGACTGGCTCCTGCAAGGTTTTTTGAGAGCGAGGTCTTATCTATTTTCTCGGCCAGCTTCATGCGAGCCCGGTAAAGAAGAACGCGGACAGTGATCGGACTCTTTTTCGTGGCTCTGGCAATATCTTTGATGGGCATCTCTTCAGCATAAAACAACCAGAGCGCTTCATATTCTTTCTTCGGCAGGGATGTAGCCAGTTTCCAGATATTTTGGGATTCTTCTTTTCGAATGACGACTTCCTCTGGACCTGGAAGAGAAGAAGTTCCGACTGGATTGTGTTTCATTTTTTTATGTGCGCGGTGATGGCTGACCGCCTCCCGAGTGGCAATCGTGTACAGCCAGGTGGAGAATTTCCGCTCTGGATCGAATCGGTCAATGCCCTTGAAGGCTTTGAGAAAAGTCTCCTGCACCAGATCCTCGATATCCTGGTCTGATTCGGTCCTGTGGCGGAGAAAATAGAACAGGCGCATACTGTACCGGGAAACCAACTCCTCGAATAGAGAGCGTGGTCCTTCCGCGGCTTTGGAAGCCAGTTCCTCATCGGAGAGGTGTTCGGGTGCCGAGGTTCTGTCCATTGGTCGAGCTTATCTTTTTTATTATAGCTCTTTTTTACGGCAGATTGACAGATTAAGGATGAAGATCAAGTCCAGCCAGCTTATGGAACGGAAAAAATTTTACCTTTCCCAAAACTATGTCGATCAGCTCCTGGATGGGGTAGGAGAGCTCAATCCGGATTTTTTTACCCTCTGCTGAGATGCCAATATCATCAAGAGGACGTAATATCTCTCTTTGGTCTACTTCCATCTGCATTTTTGCCAGAGAAATGAGACCTCGTATGACACTCTCCATGTTTTGAGCGTCTTCAAGTGTTTTGACCGTAAAATTGAGCCTCAGATTGACGTATTCCTTCTCTTCTGTGAGAGTGAATAAGGCTGATTCTGTCTTTTTGAAGATAAAAACATCTGATTCGTGTTCTGCCAATTCAGAGAGGTCTCTGGCTAAGGCCGTAAAGAAGACATTCGGAGGAATCTCATTCATTAAGGACATCAGGGAAGAGGATGTGATGTTGGCTTTTTTACCGGCGATGACATCCAGAGCCTTTCTGATGGCGGTTGCGTCTTGAGCGATAAGTGTAAGGTTATCGTCGACAAAAACACCGGATTCATGATAATTCCAGGTATGGATGGTAAAATTGCCGTGCTGGATCTCCTTGTGGGATTCTTCCTCTGCCAGAAGTCCGAGGAGATACGCTTGGTCGAAATTTCCCCTTAGACAGACGACTGTGTTCTCCTCGTCTTTTCCAGATCCGTAAACAGTGAATCCTTTTATGTCTTTCAAGATATCGATCTGGTATTTATCATAAAATCGAGCATTCTTCTCCGTCAATCCAAAGATATTTTCGTTGTTTAAAAGTTGATCTCCAAATCGGGTGGAGCTAAATTTTTCCACATCAAAGTGGATCACCCAATCTGCATCCTCAGGGATGATCGACTTTTGAAGGGTTGAGGCTCCTGATTCGCATACGAGGAAAAGCGTCAACAGGACGCCTAATAGATAGATTGCTTTTTTCATCATTTTTCTCCTTTCTTTGTCTGGATTGTTTTGTTTACCCTTTTATACGCAGCAACCACTGAAATGTTACATATTATTGCGCTTAGATTTTAATAAATCAGGATTAAATCCCTATTTTCCATTTTTGCTTGAACTTCTCCTTCTGTGGAAATTGAGGAATAAGGCATAAATCTTTATATTTTATATTTGTCACCCATAGAGGACAGGGAAAAGCCCTCAAATTTAGAAATTGCTCTGAAATTTTATTGGCACATTTATTGCATAGAAGTTATCCAGAAGGAGAAGTTATATGGGTAGAGAGTTAATATTATCTTAGTAAAGGAGGCTATTATGAAAAAGTTTTGGCTGATATTAGTGGTCTTGGTTCTTGTCTCCTGTGTCAAACACACTATTAAACAAGAAGCGACATTTCTAGAGAACCATACTTTTGAGGAAGTGTGGAGCGCATCAATTAATGCTGTTAATGATATTGAGTTTATCGTAGTTAGTATGGATAAAGAGAGTGGGTTTATCGCAGCCGAAAGAGGAAGGCTTGTTTTTGAGAAAGCTCCACCAAGGCTAGCAGTCACGATCAAGGAAGTAGGTGGAAAAGTCTATGTTGATTGTAAGGCTCTTCAGAAAGAGCCCATTGATATAGGAGGGGCAGGAAAAAAGACGGTCCGCAACTTTATGATAGCCTTGAATCAGAATCTCAATAGGTAATTTCACATCTAGGGGGACGTTCCCTAAAGTACTATGCTTGTCGAGAGTTTAGCGGGCGTCCTCCATCCTGTTATCAGAATCGTCTGCGCGGTAATTTGTCTTTCTTGTTGATCGGATTTGCATCCATGGCCCACATGCCGCGACCGTGGGTATCCCATAAAAATAAGTGTCATTGCGGGCGCAGCGTGGTAATCTCTTTAAAATATTAATGAAAAATTTTTTTATGAGATTGCCACGTCACTTTGTTTCTCGCAATGACATGAAGGTGAGAATGCTACATTTTCTTTTTAAATATAATTTAGGGATTTAAACCAGAAGTGATTCCAGGTCTATTTCAACCTTTTTTCTTTGAAGGAGCGCTGGGAGACGCTTCTCCCTGCCTGTAGATCCGGTAGGTGGGATAGGCAAAGTCAATGTCCGGTTCCTTGATGAACATTTCTAAAATATCCTTGCAGATCGCATCTTGAGTGGACCTTCTCTTCCGGGCTTCCGTCAGGTACCTCAACGTCAATTCCACGCCGAAATCAACTATCCTTGTCCAGACGATAGGCGTTAGCTTTTCGTAGTGAATCATGTATTTTTTGGACATGCTTTCAAGCTTGTTTCTGACTTTATCACCCAGGTCCATATAATCCTTTGACCCGATATCCAGGATGATATCCTTGGCCTTCTTCCAGTTGCTCTCGAAAGTGACCACGATCTTGATCTCATTCCAGATGTATTCAAAACCCCGTGTGTAGTTAAAGATCGGCTCGGTGAAAACCTTGCCGTTCGGACAGTGGATTATCCGGCCTGTGCTCTGGTCGGCATCCACCCAGTTCCCGATTTCGAGAATGGACGTGTAAAAGAGCCTGATATCGATCACGTCTCCACTGATGTTCCCGATGGCGATCCTGTCGCCTGTCTCGTAAGGCCGTCTGACCAGGATAAGAAGCCATCCGGCCATGGATGTGATGGGCTGGTGGAGGGCGAGTGTTAACCCGGCGGCCAGGACACTGATGATCGTGGTCACCGAAGCGGCACTTTTTATCCATATTAAAATGATAGTCAGAATACAGATGAAAGTGGCGATATAAGCGGTGAATTTTCTTAAGGTGTACTTTCTCTTCAAGTCTTTGACTGTTTTGTTGATGATATGGACGATTGTGAAGGTGATGAGATAGGTGACAACGATGGCCACAAGAGAAAAAACAATCTGGAGGAAAACAGGGGAAGAAGTTAATTCTTCGAGCATGCTTTTGTGGATATATAGCACAGGAAGAGTGTGAAGTCAAAAGATTCCACGGCCTGACTTGTCCTTTATGAATGTACCGCCTGTAAAGTCAAATTCTTGAGCAGAAAAGGGTATAAAAGGATAAAAAGAGGACTTGGTTTTAGGCTCTCCTCTAGCTCAATTTCTCATCAATATTAATAAAGAAAGATTAAACTGATTACTTCTTCTTTTTCAATCCAAGTTTGCCCTCAATCTCCAGATTGACTTTCCAACCAGGACAATCAATGGAAGGTAGCCAGGGTTTGATATCCAGAACGGGCGTTTTGTCAAAAGCGTCAATGCCGCTCACATGGAGGATATTGTCTTCAACCTTTTCAAGTTTGATTACGCTCAAACCGACAGGGTTTGGACGATTTGGAGATCTTGTGGCAAACAATCCAAAAGAACGCGAACTGCGGGGTGGTCGAACCGGAGTATGCCAGCCTTTGGAAAGATGCATATGATAGATGACGATGATGTATTCAAATTTCTCAATTTCCCGCAGGGCCTCCTGATATTCTGGATACACTTCAATAGTCCCCTTATTTTCAGGCTGAAGGATTCCCTGCCTCGGAGCTCCCGTTTGAGGCGTTAACTCAGTATGGAATAGACCAATGGGGTGATAGACTATTTTCATGGAGTCCTGTTTTGTCTGTTCTTCAGGTTGGGTGGTTCTCGCCAATAATGGAATAGCGCATCCGCTCAGGAGTAAGACGACAAGGCTCAGATAAGCCATTTGTTGAAATAACCAGTGTTGACTCATTGTTTTGTTCTCCTTTTTCACTCAAACTGGGAAAACTCTTTTTTTATTATCCCATAACTCGACCAATCGCTTGGCCATCTCCAAAATTCCCAAAACAAAGGCTGTATCCAAGTACAGAGAATCCCAATCTAATCGAGTGCAAAGTCCACAGCCGCTTTGGCATGAAGAGCTGTTGTATCATATAGAGGAATTTCATAATCTTCTTGACTGACGATTAAAGGAATTTCCGTGCACCCCAGGATCACACCTTGGGCCCCGCGTTTGACAAGATTTTGGATGATACTTTGAAATTTCCCTTTTGAAAGCTCCTTGATTTCTCCCAAACATAGTTCGTTATACAGAATATCGTGGATGACCTGTCTCTCCTTATCCTCAGGAATCAAAACGTCTATCCCATGTATTTCCTGCAAACGTCCCTTATAGAAATCTTGTTCCATTGTAAATTTTGTGCCGAGCAGTCCCACCCGGCTTTGTCCGTTCGCTTTGACAGCACCTGCTGTGACATCAGCAATATGCAGCAGAGGAATCTGGATCGCCTCTTGGACCTCATCAGCCATCTTGTGCATGGTGTTTGTGCAGATGACTAAAAAATCAGCTCCAGCTTTCTTCACCCTTTGAGCCGCCTCGATCATCAACCGGGTCAATGATTCCCAGTCTCCTTGATGCTGCAGTTTTTCCACATCTTCAAAATCCACAGAATAAAGAATACATGGCGCTGAATGAAATCCTCCGAGCTTCTCCTTGACGGCCTGATTCATGATCCGGTAGTACTCCAGAGATGACTCCCAGCTCATTCCGCCAATCATGCCTATAGTTTTCATCTACCCCTCCTCTCCCGGTTACACATAATCCTTAAACGGGAATGTATCTTAGCCAAAAATAGAGGAATTTGGTTTTTTTGGACTACATTGAGTTCGACTCATTCTATTCAATTTCCACCCTCCGTCCAGCTCTGAAGATAATAGTAGATAATAATAGATAGAAGAAGCATACCCTGTCAATGGAGAATTCGCGATGAGTAGAAGAAATCACATGTCTTCGATTCATGCAACAAAGCCCAGGAATGGAAGAAAAACTTTACCTTTATGCGCGCGTATAACAAAATAGTCGGAATGGGTTATAAAAGAGCAAAGATATATTTTCTGAGCGGCACGGGCAATTCCTATAGAGTGGCACTCTGGTTACACGAGGCTTGCGCGACACACGGTATTGATTCTGAAATCATTCCTATCGATCAGGCAAAGCCCAAAAAAGAGATCGAGGCCTCTCCGGAAAATCTCATTGTGCTTTCCTATCCGACACACGGTTTTCTCCCTCCTTGGTCTGCGGTTAAATTCATCTTTAAAATGCCTTTCAAAAGGAGAGCCCATTTTTTCTGTATGCCCACACGTGGATGTCTTCGTTTCGGCCCGGTAATCATTCCCGGTATTGCAGCTCTTGCCTCAATGCTCCCGACTTTCATTCTTCCATTCAAAGGATACAGTATTCGCGGCTCTTTGAGCTTTGACATGCCCGCGAATATGATCTCGCTCCACAGCCGGCTGAGCGATAAAAACATCAACCTCATCAAAGTCAGCGCAAAACGAAAGGCTGAAAAATATTTCCCAAGGTTACTATCAGGGAAATCGATTTGGTTCACTCTGAACAATCTCTGGGAATACTTCTGGGGAGTGCTTCTGCTTTTATATTTCCCTTTTTTCCCTCCGACTTATCTCTTGATCGGACGATTTTTCATGGGCCAAATGATGTTTGCCAATAACAACTGCATCGGATGCGGGCTGTGTGCGAAATCCTGTCCGAACGGTGCGATCGTCATGAAGGGAAGAAAAAAACCACGCCCGTACTGGAAACACAACTGCGAAGATTGCCTGCGATGCATGAATTATTGTCAGCAAAAAGCCGTAGAGGTCGGGCATTCATGGGGTGTGATCCTCTATTTTATCGCAGCTCTGGGCTTTCCGGTTGGCGTGTTTATTTTTAATTCCATCGCTAGCGTATTTCCGCTGATCGATGGGATCAGGAATTGGTACACGATTTGGATAGTGGGGGCTATCTACCTCTATCCTGCGTACATTATCGCCTATTTCATTTTTTTTCATCTAATCCGGATAAAGCCTATTAACATGCTTTTCACATTCACGACTCTCACTCACTATTACAGGCGCTACCACGAACCGGAAACTCCTTTGAAAAACCTTCTCCAAAAAAAAGATATTGATTGTGAAAAAAACACGGACACAGGAAAATGACATGTTAAAGGATCACACACAAAAGAAATATATGTTGAAGACCAATAAAATCAGATCCATTGTATGGTTTATGATATTTTGTGAAGGGATTTTCGCTCTCGTGGAAACCTCCCTTTGATTTTAAAAAAAGTGCAGTCGAGTCATATTTCTAAGAGCATTCTTGACTGCTTTTTTTCGATTTGAGAGGAGCAGTCTATTTTATAGCTTACTTTTTTGCTTTTTTTTATCGTTTTGTTTCTTTGTTTTGATTTAACTCCTGTGTAATAAATTGCTATTCTTTTGCTATACAAGATAAGGGTAACACCGGGTACAAAATGCCCCAAATGTCATTCAGGTAGTCCTTAAGATTGTCAGCTCTGTGCAAGAAATTAAGGAAACGAGGGCGAGGCTGGCTAAATAGGGAGAACAAGGATGTGGGAATTCATAATTGATCTAATAGTCGAAATACTTCCATTCATCCATATATACAGGGTGCAGCAATTTGCATGATTAGTATGGACCTTCTCCGGTTAGATTTTTTAAATTGCGTTTTTGTCCTGAATGTAATTGCTTATTGGTAAAAAAGTAGAGAGGCTATCCTAAAGTGTCTGGTATGGGGAAAGATTTTTCTATGTTAAAAAGATAGCAATTAATGATATTGATATTTAAAACCAAAAAAGAAGAAATAAAACTCATTCACAGTAAACCACTTTTCAGACGATAAAATAATAATTTTTAGTTTATTTCAATTTGTATTCATTTGCCCCATTTTGTACGCTACGCGGACACTTTCTGGATCCTCCTTAAAAACATAAAATAGTTATTTTTTTACATTCCTCAACTCATCCAGCAGGAACCCCTGGTGGGAACTGAGCAATGGAGTGAGTATTCCTGATAGCCGCAGCAGTTGCTTTTTGGCGGTTCTAGGGTGGAGTCTATTTTTAAAGCTATGTGCTTGAAAGTCTCTGTTGTTTTGTTTCTTTTTTCGCTGTTGACCTTGCCGCTTTTGGGTGTGATACTTTCATTTCGGGTTGTCAGCGGGTGGAAATTGTGAAAAATCGGACGATACTTGATCTTCCCCCAATACCAAATTCTTATATTAATTAAGTATCATTTTTTGAAAAACTTGAGTCGAGTAGCAAAAAAATAATAGAAAGTAATAAAAAAAAACTTTTGACATTTTTTCTCGCGGGTGCTATATCTCTAGCCTAGGGGACGAAAAAAACAAATATTTATCCAGTCAAAAAGCGAATATAACATCTGACTTCATATAATAATGGATTTTATAATAAGGGATTTTATTTTCTTATTAAAAATAATAAAGGAGGAGAAAAAATGGGAAAATTAAATGTGGTTGATTGGATCGCTTTAGTATTGGTCATTGTCGGCGGTTTAAACTGGGCGTTAGTAGGCATCTTCAAATTTGATCTTGTTGCTTGGATTTTTGGAGATATGTCTGTCGTTTCACGTATTGTGTACATTCTTGTGGGCCTAGCTGCAGTTTACATGGCGATAATAGCAGCAAGATTAGGTAAAAAGCAATAAACTGTTTCTTGCTAAAAAGCCGATTTACCGTATTTTCTTAGACTCCATAATCATTGATTCTCTTATCGCTGATTTTCTAATCTCAAGGCCGTACTGATTAATTCAGAAGGTTCGGTCAAACACAAGGAGTATGTCTCCGCCGGCGGGTCAACAAGCAATCCGAACACGCCAAAGACTGCCACCACCAGTATCCAGACCAACCGTGTTCCCCTTGGACACCACCAGTCTTTATATCAGGCGCAGATCACGAAAGGTATTGATAACAGAGTCAGCAAAAGCCATATCGGTCAAACACGAATGAATATCGCCCTGCCTTTTAAAGACAAAAAATAACATCTATTGGAAAGGAGAGAGGAGAAGTTTTAGGCTGTGGTTTTATCCCTTCGGCTGCCTTTTTAGCGGCTTCCTTCAGCATGGATACTCCTTCAGGATTGGGCGGCAGCGAGCTTTCTGATTCATGAACAGCGGGAGAATATATGTATTCGGGAAATGGAGAGTGCCCCAGGGAAGCACTCCTCCTGTCATGACGATGATTAGGTTCTTTCTGGGCAAAACATAAATGCACTGCCCTCCTCTCCCCTGCGCGCTGTATGCTTGATCCTCAAAGATCCACCACAGGTATCCGTAGCCATTCCCGCTCTTAAAATTCGCTTGACCTTTTGTCGCCTCCTTCACCCAGGAAGAGGAAAGGATTTGTTTTTCTTCCCATCGGCCATTTTTTAGATACAGGCATCCTATTTTGGCCATATCATGGGGTCTCATGCGTATGCTGCCCCATCCCATATTGCTGATTCCTTTGCCTATCAATACACTACATCGCTACGACTTTCCTGAAATTATAGACTCCTCCATTTTTCCCTTCTGAAGTGAAGAAACCTCCAAGGGTCAACTTTTCTGCCCAGCCATGAAAGCTCCTGACAGCGATGCTTCCACCCGGTTTTAAAATCCTGTACAACTCTGGCAAAACCGTGTCCAGAGGCAAGGCATGAACGACTCCAAACAGAAAAACCAAATCAATGCTCTCACTGGGAAGTCCTGTTTGTGCGGCATCTGCGATTCTTAATTCGACGTTTGTTACGCCTGCTTCATGTAGTTTTTTCCTTGTTGTCTCGATGGCCAGGGGCTGCAAATCGATGGCATAAACACGACCCTCGTCTCCTACAAGTTTCGCTGCAGCAATAGTAAAAAAACCTGGTCCGCAGCCTACCTCTAATACATGTTGACCCGGCTGAATTCCAGCGGATTTTAAAGACCTTGTGGGATTGTCCAGGACACGCCGCAAGCGGTTGTCGTGAATGGCGGCCATCATCCTGAAACTCAAATCACCCATTTTTCCACTATGTACCATTTTTCCGTCCTCCTCATGGAAAATGAATAAAAGTAAGATCAAAGCAATGATCAATATGATCCTGATCATTTTATCAGCTCCTTAATTAGTAAGTACTCACAAACCATTTGTCTTTAAAAAAAGGCTGCCCTTCTCTTCAGAGCAACCTCTTTAACGGGCTATTTCTTTCTTAGCCCGTCCAAATAAATTCTAACAAATGTATCGACGACTTCTTCATCGGAAACTGAAGTCTTAGTCTTTGCTTTGAATAATTCTTGGTTGATGATATAGAAATCGATAGAATCCAGGAATAGCTGAGCGGCCACCTCAGCCTTCACCTTTTTAAAAATTCCTTTATCGATTCTCTGCTGAATGTATTTTGCCAGGAGTTTCTCACCTGATTGGGTTGTCTCCCTGCCACCATGATACATCTCAACGAGTTTAGGATACTCCAGAGCGCCGAATATGGATAAGCGAACAATCCTGGGATTCTTCCGGTAGTGCCTTATCATGTCCAGAGCAAAATCTTTAAAATTGCTGTAATCATCTTCTCCTTCCATCTTCTCTTCGATAGCATGAACTACCGTATGAGGTCGATACAACTCTTCAAGTGTAGCTTTGAATAATTCTTCCTTACTACTAAAAAACTGAAAAATGAGCGCTTCACTAATTCTGGCCATCTCGGCAACTTCTCTTGTTCTGGTGCCGCTGAATCCTTTCTTGGCAAAAAGCTTTATGGCCGCATCAAGGATCTTTTGTCGTCTTTCCCCTCGGCTGAGGCGCTCTATTTTTAGCCTTTCGTTTTTCATTTTTACCAAGCTTTAGTAAGTACTTACTTATAACATAAGCCGGAAACATCCGCTTGTCAAGTAAAAAAAACAAATACATCATCCGCCCGCTTCTCTCTCCCCCAGGCCTCTCCCTCATGAGAAGGAGGCCAAGGTTCGCTATCAGTATGCGAAGCAAAGTTCAAAAAAACTTGAAGGTTTTGCTATTCCAGCAAGCGCGGAGAGTTTTGCCAATCCAGCTGATCCAGTCAATCTCGCAGGACTGGTTATTCCAACCTAGTAGGAATTGAGGAAGGAACAGTTGAAAATTTTTGCCCTTGCTTTGCCGCCGCACCTCACCCCCGCTCCTAAGACCTTGATCTCCCTTCTATTTCGCTGTTGACCTTGCATTTTGGGTGTGACACTCTCATTTTGGGCTGTCAGCGGAAGGAAATTGTGAAAAATCGGACGATATTTGATTTTCCCCGCAAAGCCAAATTCTTATATTATTATTACAAAAATAATTAACTCAGCCTTGGGCCGGTATTCAATCAGAAATCCTTCATACTAATGATGATGGCGCGGAATGGTCTCTTCCCAGGTTTTCTCCCTGATGAGTTTTCCATTTTCCAGCACCCGCCGCGTGTACGTGTAGAAAAAGTTCTCGCGATCACTGGTGAACGAAAGATCCCCCTCCACTATCAGGGTTCTATCTTCCAGTTCAACTGTATAACGAGTTTTACCCGTTACACTCGCTCTGGCAGGATCGTTATCCTTCGCTTCATGAACTATATTCTCCCAATACTTAATTGTCGCCCAAGGATATACTGAACCGCTCGTCCCCGAAGCTACAATACGTGTTTGAAATGCAAGCGGACTGCGCTCAATGCCCCTGGTTTCGGCATAGCCTGAGTCGGTTTCATCACCTAGTTTCAGACTGGCGTAACCCGGGAGTTCCGGATCCTTGGCTGGAGGTAGAAATTCAGGGCCCGTCCGGTCAGAATCAGGAATTACCGGCAGTACAATATGCGATGAATTCGCGCCTTCCACGTCCAGTGTCGTGGTCATCGCATAGGGTGTGGGCCAGATCATTGGCCAGAGTGCGTTGTTGACAGCCAGACGGATACGGTGCCCCTTGGGAAACACCCACGAAGTAAAGTGCAAGTCATACGCTAGCTTGTAAACCTGGCCGGGTACAAATGCCTCCGGCTCTTCCGAAGATTTCCGGTGCGCGCCGTTAAGACCAGCTCCCGCCACCTGAGTGACGGTTCCATCGGGCGCGATGTCAGAAATGCGCACGATCCAATTGACCAGGGGCGCATCCGCCGATACATGCAATATCGCCCTCGGAAAGCCGAGGATCTCCAGGTCTTGGTCCAGCGGGTCAGTATCAT
>JGI24422J19971_10001618_pt1 | contig 13859 bp, 15 predicted proteins | sample DeeMarSWOR152_54_FD_19971 | JGI IMG/M metagenome (IMG submission 19971) | reverse complement strand
CGCGGGGCTGACGTACGAGCAGAGGAGGGTGAAGGCCGGGGTGGAGCGGGGGATGGTCAGGTTCGAAACGATAATTATGTAATTCTGAATGCTAACTGGGCTAGGTCTACGAAGGTACGCACGCAAAACTGTAACCGTGTAGAAAAACAGAGAATTCTGTCAGCCATCCTACAAAAAATGCCAATCTCTAACCAAACCTCAAAATTCTCTCACGTACGAAACTTCCATGTGTGTAGCATCAGATCGGGATGCTCCCAAAACAAAGGTTTTACTGGAGCGAATCTCCTAGTTATAGTTGAGGGGAAGTCTCATCAGGAAAGAAAGTGCAGCAGCCTTTTTGTTGCTAACACTCTGTCTTGGTCTTCACATCCTGGCTGTCAACGCAACAGAGAGAATTATTGAATGCAAAACTCGTGGATGCGAATACGAGGTGTATGTTGATGCTCCTGACACATGGACCATCTACACTCGACTGAAAGTGACTGTTCGGCTAACGTTGATTCGGAAGGGGATTGAAGATAGACAGGTGGAATACGTGACGAACAGCTCACATCCTGGGTTGGAGTTCCTGTACCTGAATGTGCACGATGGGAACCATCGGCTCTCAACTTGGGACTCTGTTCAGCGGTACGAATCTGTAAATCTTACTCGAGAGGGTGACTATTGGGAGAAGCAGTTTTCTCTGAGCATGGAAAGCTGGGTTGCTAACCAGTTGGAGAGAGGGGAAAGGGTTGAGGCAACGCTGGGAGTGCGTTTCTACCTCGACGAGTATGGGGCAAACTATACTCTCTTAGGCGTTCCAACTGTTGGAACTGTCCGTCAATACGTGGGTGATGACCCGATAAGAATCTCGATAGTTAGGCCTTTTTTCTCTGCAATAGAAACCTATGCTGTTGGCGGCGTAGGGGCGTTTATGGCTTTCGGGCTTTTAGCGTTCACCCTCCACAAGCTGGGTGTGGTTCCCCTTTGCAGATGGGGATACCATAATTGGAGAGATTACGGAGACCGCGTGGTCGTTCGTTGGAGGGAACCCAGAGTTGTAGACGATCCGACACGTCCTCATGTGACAAAGGTGCGGAAAGAAGATGCTGTTATGTCTAGAAGGAAATGTGTGCATTGCGGGCTTGACCAGAAGAGAAAGTTCACCAAAACCGAAGATAGCACATGGGAAACAGTTGGATGGGAAGACAACGGCGACTCCGATCTTCAGAGCCAAGCGAGAACTCGCAGAAACCAAAAAGAGGCAGGATAATCGCCAGTTCTTTGGCGAGAGTACATCCATATCCAAAAGCGAAGACAAGCGAGCGACCAAGCAAGAGCCTTATGCCTCGATTCTTGAATCATCAGGCCACTCTGGGCATTCCCTTAGGGGGCAATAAGTAGCCCCGCGCGCACATGAATCCATATGGGAGCGTGTGAGAGATGGGAAGCAAGACATCGACCTGCCTCTACATAGACAGGGAGATACTCGAAACCGCGAAGCGCATGGGCCTGAACCTGTCAAAGGTGTCCGAAAACGCGCTGAAGGAGGCAGTCTGCCTACTTCATGGCCCGAAACCCGCGACGGGCCTCTGCAGCCCTCCGCCTAAGTTCTCTGAGGGCCGGGGCCGGGATTTGAACCCGGGCGCTAGGCTCCACAGGTCTATAGGCTACTAGGCTACCTCACCCCCCGCGCGCGTGGGCCAATTCAAAGGCTTCAACTCTTCCTCCGCAGGCCATTTCGACGTTGGACAGAGTTTTTCTCACTGCGCGCTCAAGCATTTTCTCCTCTATCCCTGGAGCTCCGTACCCCACGATTATTAACTCCCTCGTTCGGGCTGTAACCTTTGTGTGGTCGGAGTCGCGGTAGGGATAGATGCATAAGACTCGGTCTTCGTCAGCTAAGACAAGAATCTTGTCTGTTAGTATTACAGGCTTGTTCTTGCCGATTCCCTTGAATTCTTCACCATTCCTCGCAAAGCGAATGTGTAGGGGCATTGCTAGGCGTGTCTTGTCGAACCCGCTCATGGGGATTATTGTTGCCAAAGAACCTAAGTTGTAGGCGTCAACAGCTGTGGATATGGTTGGGAGATCCCGTCCGTGAAGTACTCTTCTGAGGAGTGCTTCGCCTGCAGGCCGAGTCTTGGTTGGGTCTATTCCAAGCTTCCAGTAGAAGTCCCTGTAAGCCCTAACGGTTGGATGGTCTTTCAGAGTCTCGATCCTAAATCTGGCTCTGACTTCATCAGAGACAATTCTCTTTAGCCTACTGATTCTCTCATTCTTCTCTTCCACCTTAACTCCCTGCATTGTGCCTAAACATATCGCGAGATCCGGAAACTTCGTCGAGACCTCTGTGCTCCATGAAACCGTGAGAGCCGGCATACCACAAACTGCGTGGAGGCGGGTTTTAGGCTTTTGTCTGCGCACGGTGCTTGGTTTTGTTTATATAACCCGGCTGCAGAGGTTGTATGAACCAGGGGGTGCCAGTCGTCGAAAGGACCATTGTAACAACGGCGTTGATCTACGCAAATGGCGAGGTCCATCTAGGACACGTCACATCTACGTATTTGCCTGCCGACATTTTCGTGAGGTTTCACAGACTCAGGGGCGACGACATAATCCATGTTGGAGCATCCGATGACTTCGGAACTCCTATACTGGTTGAGGCTGAAAGAAGAGGAATGTCCCCAGAGGAATTCGTGGCCCACTGGCACAAGAAGGACGTAGAAGACTTCGACGGTTTAGGGATATCTTTTGACACATACTACAAGACAAGCTCAAAAGAAAACATCGAGCTTACGCAGCATTTCTTCACAAAACTGTACGAAAACGGATACATCTACAGAAAGACTGTGAGACAACCCTACTGTGAAAACTGCTTGAAGTTCCTTCCAGACCGCTACGTGAAGGGCGCCTGTCCATATTGCGGCGCGACCGACCAGTATTCGGACGGCTGTGAGAAGTGCGGGAGGACGTTTCAACCCGAAGAAGTTCTGGAACCTCACTGTGCAGTTTGTGGCTCAACCCCCTCCAGCAAAGAGAGCGAGCACTACTTCTTCAAGCTCAGCAGCTTTTCAAGCTCGCTGGAGAAGTGGCTCTCGGAAAACCAGAACCTGCAACCAGAAGTCAAGAACTACGTGCTAAACTGGGTGAAAGAGGGTTTAAGGGACTGGGACATCAGCCGCGACCTGCCATGGGGAATACCAATCCCTCTGGAAGAAGCCAAAGGAAAAGTTCTCTATGTCTGGTTCAACAACCACCTATGCTACATTTCAACCGCACTCAAATACTTCAAAGAGAAAGGAATAGATGGACGAGAGGCTTGGAACTCGTCAAGAATATACCATTTCATAGGAAAAGACATAGTCTACCATCACTACCTATTCCTGCCAGCTCAAAGGTTAGGCGTTGGAGAGTTCAAGCTTCCAGACTTCATACCAACGAGAGGCTACTTCACACTTGAAGGCAAGAAGTTCTCAAAAAGCCGAGAATGGTACATCAGCGTGAGAGAGTTCATCGATAAATTCCCCGCTGACTACCTGAGATACTATCTCGCAGCCATCACACCATACAGTCAACAAGACGTCAACTTCGACTGGGAAAACTTCCAGAAACGAGTGAACAACGAACTCATAGCAAACATCGGCAACTTCATCCACAGAGTCCTGACCTTCACATGGTCAAACTACGAAGGAAAGGTTCCCAAAGCCAACACCCTTGACAAGTCAGACAACGAATTAATAGACAAAACAAAAGAAGCCGTAAAGGACGTCGCTGAAGAAATCGAAAGAATAGAGCTCAGCAAAGGATTAAGGAAGATTGTCGAGTTCTCTGCCTTCTGCAACCAATACTTCCAGCAGAAACAACCTTGGACGGACAAAGAGAAAGCAAAAACAGCCATCCACCTGTGCGTGAATGCTGTGCGAAGCCTAGCAGTGCTGCTCGAGCCCTACATACCCTCTTCAGCCGAGAACCTCTGGCACCAGCTGAACTTGGACGGATCCGTGCACAAGCAGGACTGGGACACAGCAGGGGAACTCCGCATTTCGGGCGGTCACAGAATCAACAAGCCTGAAGTCCTCTTCGAAAAGGTCGCTGACGAAGAAATAGAGAGAGAGCGAGAAAGACTGCAGTAGACACGTAGCGACAATGATGCACTAGTCTGGACTTATGTTCCAGATGATGCATGTTTTTCGATGAAGTGATGAGCTGGTTTACTGTTATTGCGGGTTTTGTGCTCGTTTAGGAGGTGTTTTTCTATGAAAGTTTGTGGATGGTATAGAGGGTGTGCAGTGCACGACGTTAAGCCTTCCAGAAGCCTCAGCGTATTCCATTTTGGAGGGTTTGCCCATTTCTTGTTCGGTATCCACATGAGGTATATAGTGAATACTTGGCCTTTGCGCTTTGTCTTGTGCGTGACGCTGATTGAGTCTATTGGTTTGAAGCCCAGTTTTTCCATGTGAGGTTTCTGAAACCATGGACTCCAATGGTTTTCCAATGCTATCGTAGCGAAGCCTTCAGCCTCGTCTCCGCTTCTTACCATATTTTCCAGAAGCTGTGCTCCGAGATTATGTCCTTTTGCTTTTCTGAGGACCCAGATGCAATTCATAACTACCGTGTTCTCGCCCGTTATTGGATAGTAGGAAGCCTCTGAGCGTGCGTATTCGATTTGGCCAACTACATTTCCATCGAGAAGCAGGAGTTTCTTGCGAAACCCCTTCGGGATGGCTCTTTCCAAGTATTCAATCCTTTTTCGGTACCGTCTAAAGGGGCCTGTTAGACACCTGTAGAGATACTTCTCATGCTCAGCAGATTCAGTTGCATCAACAATCTTGATTCGAGAATCAGAACTCATTGCCATCTGGTAAGACTGTCAGTCGGCTCATAAGACTTTCGCGCTCCTAGGATATGCATGTATGCAGGTTTATTTCTTGACTTCGCTGTCCAGCCAACTTAGATAACTTTTGTTGCCTTCAACTATGGGCACTGCGAGAATCTCGGGCACGTCATACGAGTGAACNTGGCNGATGATTGATTCCAACTCAAGATACAGTTTGGCTCGAGTCTTCATGATGCACAGCAATTCCTGCGCTCGCTCGATTTTTCCTTTCCATCGATAAATGCTTGAAACCGGGCCAAGAACCTGTGCACACGCAGCTAGCCTTTTTTGGATAGCCGTTTCCGCAATCTTGCTCGCCTCTTCCTTGCTGCCCGCGACTGTGATGACTTGTATGTACTTGACCATGCTCTATCACTCGTCACTCCAACTCCTGTCGACACCTCTAATACGCTTTGCCTATGCCAGTGCACAATCTTAGCAGGCTTAGTCTCGCACACTTAAACCTCCGCTCTCAATGACACCATGCATAGCCGAGCCCCCTTAGGGCATCAGAGTTCTTTATATGTGTAAGACTTCTATAATGCAGATTTATGGCGTTGAGCAAAGAGTCCTTGCTGCAGGTTTTGAACGCTGTCGCTTTTGTTGCTACAGTTGCAGTCAACGGTTTGGCTGGAAGCACGAAGTTGTTGAACGGTATGACCAGCGGCGAGGTGTCAGATCTGTACCCTACGTTGTTCACGCCAGCAGGCTACACCTTCTCAATTTGGGGCATCATATACGCGCTCCTTCTGGTTTTCACCCTCTACCAAGCTCTTCCACGAAACCGAGAAAAACCATTCCTAGGCCAAGTCAGCTTTCTTTTCGTCTTGAGTGGTGTATTGAATGCTTCGTGGCTCTTTCTCTGGCACTACGAGTTTATCGCCTTCAGCACGGTACTGATGTTTGCGCTCTTGGCAACACTGATCGGTATCTATCTGCGCCTCAACGTAGGCGGAGCTGATGTTTCGCTCAATGAAAAGCTGTTTGTTCATGTGCCCTTCAGCGTTTACTTAGGGTGGATCACTGTTGCGTCTATAGCTAATGTTGCTGTCGCGTTGACCGCTGCGGGTTGGGATGGTGGAGGGGTGGAGAACGCGACTTGGGCTGTGCTTGTAATCGTTGTTGCCCTGATCATAACATTGGCTGTACTAGCGACTAGGAAAGACGTTGCTTATGGCCTCGTAATTGCGTGGGCTCTAGCGGGAATCATGTCAAAACAGATGGAGAATCAGACTATCCTGTTGACGACGGAAGTGGGCATTGCAATTGTACTAATCGCTATAGCTGCTGTGGCTGTGTTTTCAAGACTTAAACGATAAGCCAACTTGCCAAGGCCGAACAGGAAGGAATGCGGGGAAACATCGATTCTCGCATTATCACCGCTTCAGAAGTACATGACGGCGTCTGCTTCCAAGACGCGGTCATTAAGAGTTGATGGGCCGACCACTTTGACGTCGTCTATTAGATCCGCTTGTTTCAATCCAGCAAGCATGCAAGATTGCTCGCAGACTTCCAGTTCCACTCCTTCTTGAATCGCGCGCTCCATTATTAGTTTCAGCGGTGGATACCCTTCCATCTCGATCTTCTCCGGTTCTCCCTTCTTAACAGCTTCTACTCCTTTCAAGAAAAAGTAGATAGTTGCCCTAATCCCTGCTGCGACTGCGTCGGCTGCTAGGATGAAGGATGCATAGATTCTTTCTGGACTNCNNAGACCACTCATCTGCACGTAAAGCATCTTCTTACTCTCCAATTTTGTCTATCTCCAATTCGGCAGCGGATGAATATTGTTGGAGAAACGGCTTATTTGTCTAAGCCTCAATTAGGAGTAGTTGGTATGGATCAGGACGTGCAAGCGTGAAAGTCCTTTTCGTGGAGCCGCCAAAAGACCCATGGTTCGTTATGGGGGAATACATTCCCCCACCTTTCGGCATACTAGCACTGGCCAGCTACCTAGAAGCCAACAGAGAAGCGGACATAGATGTAGTGGATTGTCAAGCTGAGAGGCTCGACTGGAAGGCTCTTGAGAAGCGCATCGAATCCTTTGAGCCTAACATCGTAGCTCCAAGCGGCCTAGCTACATGCAACGCCTACGCAGTGATTCGAACAGCAGAACTGGCAAAGAAGATAGATCCCTCCACAACGACAATCGTAGGCGGTCAACACTTCACAGCTTTGGCAGACGAAAGCCTCGAAACATACAAGGATATTGATGTTGTGATTCGCGGAGAGGGAGAACAGACGTTAGTTGAACTTGTTGAAGCTCTCGAAGAGAGAAAAAACCTCTCGAGAGTGAAAGGAATTTCATTCAGACAGGGAGAAAGAGTCTTACACAACCCAGATAGGCCGTTAATCAAGGACTTGAACACGCTCCCGCTTCCAGCGTATCATTATGTCAAAGAACACATGAAAACCTACTACTTCTCCCTTATGACCGGAAAAGACAGCTCATTTGCGATCATTGAAGGCTCCCGAGGCTGCCCCCACAACTGCACCTACTGCTCCCAATGGCGCTTCTGGAGGCAGCAAAACAGGGCAAAATCACCAAAACGCATCGCAGACGAGTTTGAGCATTTGAACAGAGAGTATGGGAGCAACTTCATCTGGTTAACAGACGACAACTTCGGTCTCGGCTCTATGACAAGTAGTCTATGCGAAGAACTCGTGAAGAGGAGAATTGACGAAGAATTGGCATGGTTCATACAAGCCAGATGCGATGACATAGTCCGAAGCAAGGCTCTGCTGCCGAAGCTGCGAGAGGCTGGAAACATCTGGATGCTGGTAGGCTTCGACCACCCGAACCCGGAAACCATGAAAAGTTTTCGCAGAAAGAACCTTGGCAAAGCAAAAGCAAAAGAAGCTGTAGATTTGCTTAAAAAGAACGAGATACTCTGCCAAGGCACATTCGTTATTGGAGAAAGAAATGACTCTCACGAAACGATCCAAGCTGTCAGGGACTTCGCCGATTGGCTGGATCCCGATCTTGCAACTTTCATGACCTTGACTCCGTTTCCAGGCACAGAAATCTACGAAACCGCAAAGCAAAACGGTTGGATTGAAGATACAAACTGGAGCAACTACGACATGATCCACGCGATTATGCCGACCAAGTATCTGACTCGCGAAGAAGTTCAGCAAGAACTGCACAAATGCTATCGAACTTTCTTCGGTTCGTGGAAGAGGAGACACAGAGGGCTCTTTTCAGAGAACACTATCATCCGGCGGACCTACCAGTACTTAGCCCGCAAAGCCATCTTGACAGGCTTGAGGAGCCTATTCTAAGCGCAGTTTAAACAGAGCATCATGTATCTGAGGGAAGACCATGGCAAGGAAAGGGGCAGAAGAGGCTTCAGACAAGCTCCCCCGAATCAGCCGAAGAGTAGCGGTGGCATATTTGTCCATCTTCGCAGTAGTGCCTATTCTAACGTTTTTCATAGGTAAGAAGCTGGACGAAGTATTGTCGCTTCCAGAGTTCCCTCCGTTTCCGATCAACATCATTGTTGGAATGAGCGTTTTCATATTCGGACTGGCAGTAGGCATCAAGTCAACCCGGCTACTGTACACGGTTGGACGAGGTCTTCCATGGGGTGAAGCCACTGATCAAGGTCGCTCTACAGTCCTAGTAACGTCAGGTCTCTACGCATGGTGCAGAAATCCAATGACCCTAGGATATTCGTTGCTTCCATGCGGAATGGGCATAATGTTTAGATCCCTCGCAATTACCATTCTTATTCCAATAACCGTCTTTTCCATTATGATAGTCTGGCTGAAAATATGGGAAGAACCTAGATTAGAAAGAAGATTCGGGAAGGCCTACCGGGAATACAAGCAGCGAACACCTTTTCTAATCCCAGACCCCAAACTGCTCACATGTACCCTCACAAGACTGGTTCTGAATGTGCTTCAGAAAAAAGACGCTCAAGATTCCGAATCAGACCACGTCGATCAGCATAAGAAAGAAGGAGGATAAGCTTTGGCGTTCGCGTGCGCCTCTTCTTCTCCCAAAACGCGTGCGTCGTAGGCACGCGCTAAGGCTTGTAAGGACCCTAGATTGAATATGGTTCAGCCGGGCGTGGCGGAAGAAAAGAGAGGGGAGTATGGCTATTTTTTCTCAAGTGCTGCTTTGAGTGTTCTCTCTACGTAATGGTCGACGCTGCAACATGCGCCTTTCTTCACTGCGTCTTCGATCTTCTTATGCAGCTCTTCAGAGACTTTTACTGTAGGCACGAAAGTCACCACATGTGCATCGATTTGGCGATATTTAGTCTTTTCGCAAATCAGTAATACAAAAATGTGATTTGTTGCTACTGTTGAATTCTCGCTCGGCCTTGCTCATCTACTCGATACATTTACTGTCGATTCCCCTTTCACTCCTTCAGCCGATATGCTTACGCGAGCGCTCGGAATTCGATGGGCTGAACATAGAAATGTCAGAGAGAAGAGTCGGCTACTCCCAGAGATTTGGTGGCCATAGAATCTGGCGCGTCCAAGTAGTTGAAGTCAACCATCTGCCTGTGAAAACTTCTATGGGCATGCATGCTAGTGATGACTGCAACTAATGCATTCATTGAATGAGCTGTCAAGTCATAGTGGGTCTTTCAGCATCCCAGGTCATCCAGAAGTGATCTTGACAGAATCTACGACCACTGATGGAGTAATGACTGAGCCTCGCCGCTCAACATCGGAGCCTACTATGCTGATGTTCTTCAGGAGGCTCTGCATAGTTGTTCCGAAGAGAGTATTCTTCAGAGCATGTTGGATCTCGCCTCTGCGAATGTAGAATCCCTCCATTACTAAGGCACTAAGTTCGCCAGTAACCATGTTAGGGCTGTCAACAGTGAAGCGACACAAAACACCTCTATCCATCTCTTGAACAAGGTCATCACGTGAGCCATGTCCAGGATTCACTACAAGATTAGACTGAGAGATCAAAGGGAGGTCCTGATAAGAGCTTCTTGAGGCATTTGATGTGTTCTCGACCTGAACACGATTGCTGGTGTAGGAGTCGTGCAGGTAAGAGGTAAGCACTCCGGAGTCTACTATCGCCGTCCGCTTGGAGGGGCTACCCTCACCATCAAAAGAACGCGAGCCGACACCACCCTCAATCAGGCCATCATCAACTATGTTTACGAAGGAAGGGGCTATTGTGGAGCCCAGTGAATCAACCAGATATGATCTATTATCCTGTACCTGTCTGGCGTTCACAGCCGGAACTAATCCTTCTCCAAGGAGTTGCTCCAGTGCCTGAGGTACAAGAATGAGTTGCATGTCACCACCTTGAATGGTTCTGGCACTCCTGAGGCTCAGTGCATTCTCAGCAGCTTTTCGCCCTATTACCTCAGGTTCAATATGTTCCAGTCGGCAGGAAGCCGTCTCCTCCCAACTCGAACACTGCTGATCGCCTTCACCGATCACTGCTACTAAGCTCAGCTTCATCTCTGTCCTTTGATTATAACAGTTCAGTCCCAGGGAGTTCATAATCACCGTGGTGAAGGAGGTTGCGGATACTAGACCCTGAATGAGATTCTTTTCCAATCCAGACACCTCTTTACAAGATGAAACCCCTCTCACCATCAGTTCAGAGGCTTCTTCTGCAGTGAGTTCTGCAACGCGTTCGTCATATATGCCCTTGATGGCAGGATAAGAAATGGAATGTGAAGGAAGGGTCACGAATTGTTCATCAGGGACTGATGATCTTGCCGCGCTGATGGAGTCGTGAACGGTCTGGAACACGTCTTCCCTGTTTATAGCAGTGATAAAGGAGTAACCTGTTCTCTTACCTATCACTGACCGGATTCCACAACCCGCGTCCTGCGATTTGGACGCTACACGTACAGCTCCTCGCTCGATCTTTATTTCCAGCTTGTTGATGAACTGGAGATAGACCTCTGTCTGTGTTGCGCCAAGACGTTCAGCCTCTAGTAGAACTGACGCACCAAGCTCGAAAAGAGATTCTCTCACTCTAGATTCCTCCTACCGGGACCTGCCTTATTCTCACGTGCGGACCTCCTGACATCACCAACGCTGTCTGATTCTGCGTTCCACAGTCACCCACGTCATATGAGAAATCACTACTTACCCCATCAATCTTCCAGAGAATATCTGTGATGAGACCTGCAATGGAGGCATCACGGACCATCTTGGTCCTCTCCCCGTCTTGAATCTGGTATCCATAAGGGGCTTGAAACATGAACTGGCCCTTGGTGCTATTAGTGTATCCATAGTTCACCCCGCACATTAGAACCCCATGCTTTGTGTCCTGAATCAGTTCGTCAAGATCCCAATCACCCGGTTCCATGAAGGTGTTACTCATCCGAGGAATTGGTGGATACATGAAAGACATCACACGGGCTGCCCCGTTTGGTTCCATATCAAGTCTGGCGGCTGTGTCAAGATCGTGTAGAAGTTCCTTGAGCACTCCATCTCGCACGAGTTCTCTCTTCCGGGCTCGCGTCCCTTCCGAGTCATACTCGTATGAACCGATATGGTGCTCAAGTGTGGGATCATCGGTGATGCTTATCGTCTCTGGGCCTACTGCTGAGTTGAGCCTACCTTTCAGAACTGATGAGCCCGCAGTATGATTGCCAGCCTCACATGCATGACCAAAAGCCTCGTGGATCATTGCGCCATTCAGCACAGGGTCAGCAATTACATCGTATACTCCACCTTTGAGCGAAACCGAGTCAAGGAGGTCAATGGCGATCTTTGCTGGCTTAGTTCCGAGGTCATACATTGACTTCTTGTTGATATCGCCCAGACCGCCAGTGAGTCCGTAAGCGATGGCAACCTTTCGAATGCTGACACCTTCCTTGACAGTGCAAATTGGTACAATGCTAATCTGTCCAGTCTCCTCATGGGTTTCCGTCTGAAGAGAGTTGGCAACATAGCGGTCTGTCCAGACATCACGATACCGAACTCGTGTGTGCACGACCCGACTATCTGCTTGACACAGCTGATAGTCAATTGATTGTGCCAATTCTATCTTCTCTTCTATCGTGGCGTTGTTGATTGGGCCCCTAGCCCTGTACTTTGCCTTTCCTGAGAAAGTAGGAGCATCAATCTCAAAATCCATATCAACCCACTTGGCTGTAGCTGAAGCTACCCGTGACAGCGACTCAACTGCTTTCCTTAGGCCATTTGCAGTGAGGTCACTGGTATGTCCGAAGGCCCAAGAGCCCTTCGTGAAGGCCCTGATTCCAGCGCCGGTATGATTGGCTACGAGAGTCTTCATGGTCACGCCCTTCTCAACGTCCAAACTTGTCATTCGAGTGGTCTCTATTCGGACATCTACGAATGACATCCCAAGGTCGAGGCCGGTCTCTATTGCCAGCTCTGCCAGGATCTCCATCACACCACCTCCAGACTCTCCTTGAACAATATCTCACGGATTCGACTAAAGAGCTGCATGTACTCCTTCGACCCTGTCGCGTAGACATCCAGAAGCCAGTGATACATGTTCACTACTTCAGGCTCAGTGACATCGTTTCGAACCAGTGCGGCAATATCCTTTCTCCACTTGTCCTTGAGTAACTCGCACTTCACCAAGAGATCAGCGAGCTCCTTCTTCTCTGACTCACCAAGATCAATATTGAAAGTCTGCAGCGTTCTGTCAATACGCAGGTTTTCTCGTGTGAGGAGAAACTCCGACCCAAGATGAGGGGTTTCCATGGTCACTACATACTGCTTCGCAACCCTCTGGTAGTAGTCTGTTGTGCGTTTTCCTGTTCTGAGTGTCCCGTAGCGCCTCACAAACCCCATCTTGACCATGCGGGGAAGGTGATGGTTAACCATGTTTCGTGTCAGCTCTTGGACGTCTGCATGTTCCTTTGACAGATTCACAATCTCATTGACTGACAGGGCGTTCCTAGTCACTGGTCTCCGGATAATAATCCTTTCACCAGTGCTTTCGTCAACGGACTCGGTTGTTGAGGTGTCAGGTATGCCCCGCCGCATTATTGTGAGGATAGCAATACGTACAGGATACTCAAACTCGGTGGCAGTTTTCAGGTCTGTTATGAACATAGCCGGTCGCTGGGCTTCCTTTGCATCCTCACAAAGTTCGATGTGAGCAATTGAGTCAAAGACCGGATTTTTCAAGGAGCATCTGCCTCATATATGTTTGTTACGGCAAACATTTATCTGCTAATTGTTTGTAGCTACAAACGATTTAAGGTTTCTGGTCACGGCATCACGAGATTGCAGTTCTCAATCCGATTTTAGACACGCAAATGATATGTTCAGCTTGGACACGTGGTGTCTCAACTGCTTGCATGATTTACCATAGACTCTCCATATACTTAGCGATGTATGCAGGGCCATTTTGCAGAGCATTTTGATAGGTCATGTATAGAACGCGATTCGTGCGCTTTCGGAAACGTCGGTGATACGTGTCAACTGACATGCAGAGTCGAGTCCATGTCTGTCTGCTGGCGAAGATTCATAAGTTGACAGCCACCAATTATGGTGGTTAAGGACGGAGAGGATTTCGCTTGGAGATATCCTTTGCAGAGTTTCAGAAGCTTGATATGCAGGTCGGTAGGGTTGTGGAAGCCGAGCAGGTTTCCGGTTCAAGGAATCTCATAAGGATGATTGTGGATTTCGGTGAGGAAAAGAGACAAGCTGTGGCTGGCCTTCTGCAATGGTACAAGCCAGAAGATCTGATTGGCAGAAAGTATGCCTTCCTTCTCAACCTCGAGCGGAAGAAGTTCATGGGCATAGAATCCCAATGTATGATCTTAGCTGCTGAAAATGACAAGGGAAGCGTTGTTTGCCTACAGCCAGATAAGGATATCGAAGAAGGAAGCAAGATTCACTGAATCTGTCCTATAGAGACAGGCAAATCTGTAGCGCAGGCAAAGCAGGTGAACTCTTCGGCGACACTACAAGATGGTCCTCCGTGTGAATCATCTGAAGAAAGTCGCCTAGTCTTTTGACAAGTTCTCTTGCGAGTGCACTGTCCACAAAAAAAGGCAGGGGATTGAGGGAATGTTCGCTTGGGCTTGCG
>JGI24422J19971_10001617_pt1 | contig 13862 bp, 12 predicted proteins | sample DeeMarSWOR152_54_FD_19971 | JGI IMG/M metagenome (IMG submission 19971) | reverse complement strand
GAATATACTTGACTATATTCAGAATCTAGTGAGCTTCGGCTCATGGGGGTTCAAGTCCCACTTCGGGCAAAAGATAACTACCTGCCTCTGCTGTTTCGAACAGTTTCGGTTGCTCGCCCATGCTGCTCTTCTTCTAAAGGGTTATTTGGGTGAGTATGACATGAATGTTTTCTCGATAAAAGTACTTCTAGCAGATCGATGAGCTTTCGTAATACTTGAGGGGTTGCTCGCGAGCCCTGTCCTTCGGCGTTCGATCTAACCAGGCCTATCGGATGATCCGTCCAAGATGAGAGAAGATCTGTATACGAATCGTCAGGAGGCACGACACGCCAAAGAAACTCTTGAGCCTGAAGTTTTCGAGCTATGTCTCTTAGACTCTTTCCTGCTAAGGGATGTGGAAAAAGATTAGACGAGAGGTTGAGAGGAAGTCAACAGTTTGATTATTGCTATTTTTTAAAGTTCTTCTTTTTACATGAATGTATTGTGTTAGTCAAGACAGTAGAAATAGTACGTTTGAACTCAGTTCGGGTGAGAGATGCACACATACCTGAGTGCCTTGCCTTATAGCAAGAATGGATGTCTGAAGAGGGAATTGGGCTAGAGTATGATGAGTTATAGTCAGCCTTTAACAGCTCCAAAAGTTAATCCCCTTACCAGATACTTTTGTGTAAACAATGCAAACACGAACATTGGAAGAATAATAACCGTGGATACAGCTGACATTGGCCCCCAGTTAATGCCTTTATCAGAAATGTACCCTGATATTAAAATAGGGAGGGTTTTTGCACTTACTGATACAACACTCGAGGCAATAAGGAATTCATTCCAGGATAGTATTGCTGTCATGATAGCTGCCGTCGCAATTCCAGGTAAAGAAACGGGAAAAACAATTCTTATGAATCTCATCCAAGGCCCGCACCCATCAATCATCCCTGACTCCTCTAATTCTTTTGGAATATCATCATAAAAACCTAACATAAGCCAAACAACAAAGGGTATTCCAATACTCACATGTGCAATTATTATTGCAAATAGTGTATCAAGGAGCTTGAAATTCCTCATCAGAATGAAATAGGGAACTACCATGACTACTTTTGGATAAAAGCGAACAAGGAGTATTCCGAATACCGCAAAACTAAAAATGCGAAAAGCTCTTCTCAGGTGTGAAAAACTATAGGCCGCCAAGGCCCCTATAAATACAGATATAAATACTACAGCGAAAGTGACAATTATTGAATTTAGAAGATAATTACTAATTTTGCTCCCCCTACTAAATGCATTCTGGTAATACTCAGTGGTGATCTCGGTAGGTATTAATTTTGGGGGGATTGTGCGAAAATCTCGTTCGAGCTTTATACTGTTTAAGAAAAGATAAAAAAACGGTATTAACACTGAACACAGTGCGATCAAAATTATCACAATTTTTAGAACTTTAAAAAAATCGATACGGAATTTTTTCACGATTATATCCCCCAAAGTCTCTTTTTTACTCGATTTTGCCACCTCATAATTGAAAATGCTATTGCGAGTGTACATATGGATAGGAGCCATGAAGCTGCCGAAGCATAGCTGATATTAAAATACCGCAATGCCTGCCAGTATATGAAAAGGGTTATCACATTGGTTGAAAACCCTGGACCCCCGAAGGTAGTAGTATAGATTGCATCTATCACCAGAAGAGTATCCACCAATCGAAATAGGAGTACTATAAAGGCGACTGGAAAAATATATGGGATAATGATATATCTCAATATTTTCATTCTCCCTGCACCGTCTACCCTCGCTGCATCGTAGAGTTCATCTGGTATCATTGAAAGCCCAGCTAGAAATACAACCACCGCAAAGGGGGTCCATTGCCATATATCGATAATGATGACAGAAACTAGTGCTAAATTAGGAATACCAAGCCAATTCGGACCTTGTATCCCTAAATAACCTATTAGTTGATTTATTAATCCTGATTGGGAGTTTAACATCATCCGCCAGATAGTACCATTTGCAACCGGAGCTATTACCATTGGAAGAATGAGTATTGTTCTTGACAATCTCAGAAAGAAGGTCTCTCCTACCGTAAAATATGCAAGGATAAAACCAAACAATATCTCAAATGTAGTTGCAGCGATACAGAAAAGCATGCTAATCTTAAATGCATTCACAAATATTGGATCTTTAAACGCTTTTATATAATTTTGAAATCCAACAAATTCCTGGGGTACTAAAGATTCGGCCAATGTCCAGTGTCGAAAACTCATACTCAGAGAGTAAAGCAATGGATACGCTTGGGCGATAAGGATGATTAATATCGCTGGTAAGAGAAAAAGTAATAGTACTTTTTTCTCTAGTAATTTTTTCTTTATTACCATAGTAATCCTTTTAGATTGAGATAATACAGAAAGAGGGCATAGATGCCCTCTTTCAATCCTCTAAAGATTACTTATTATTCTACCTGACCTGTTATAATGGCATTTTCAGAAAGTGCTTCTGGAACAGGAAGTGTTGCCCATTTTTCATTTATTTTATCAACTGCTTCTCGAGCATTGAGCTTTCCAAGACCAAACTCACCTAAAACACTAGCAAAATAGTCTTGTGATTCGCCTGAAAGAGGTGGGTTAACAGCACGAGTCAAATTATATGACTGTGCTGGAAAATAGTGTGAATACTTCTTAGCCAATTCGGGGTTCTTGTAGGTAGACTCAAAAACAGGACCAATGCCATAGGTTTTGAAGAAATGGACGTCATTTTTTTCATTGATATATGCCATGGCCCATTTCCAGGCAGCATCGGGATTTTTTGAATATTTGGAAATATAGATCTGCCATAAACTCAACCAGGGTCTACCCGGTGTAGGGCTTTTCCCAAGAGACCATTTACCTACAACTCTTGATTTTTCGGGATTATCGGCAGCGGCAACGATAAAGCTTGGCCAGCAGATAATACTCAGTGCCTTTCCATCAAGAAAGCGTGCATTGGCATCATCTATACTTAAGCCCATAAAATCACCTGCCATATATTTCAACAGTTCTTTATCGGTATTCAAAACCTCAATTGCCTTATTCCTCTCTAACTGATATTTTCCATCTTTCGTGATGAAATATCCATCATATTTATCGAAGAATAAAGCTGGGGCTTGCTCTGGAGCACCACCGGAAAATACAATTGTATCCATCCCATGGGAATCAGCAACAGCTTTCATTCGAGGTAACATCGCCATAAATTGGTCCCAGGTTGCTGGCCATGATAGCCCTGCTTCATCAAACAGGTCTTTCCGGTAGAGCATTCCATAGGCATCAGGGCCATAAGGGAGCCCTATTTGGTGTCCCTTGAAATGTTCGCATTTTTCCATAAATCCAGACAAAAGCCCCTTTCCAAACCCACTCTCTTTTATATAATCATCTAGAGAGATAAAGTGGGAATACACATCTGCAAGATAGTAGCTTCCTGACATGATGTCATATTTGCCAGTTCCTGTTAACAGATCCGTCGTATTATTCTGTCTTAACGTAGCCCATGGAAAGGCTGCAATTGTTAACTGAATCCCTGTCTCTTTTTCAAATTGTGGTTTAATCTCCTCTGCAGCCTTATCATAAGTCCCCGCTGCCATAAGAGAGAAGGTTACCGCAACCGGGGCTTCCTCTTTTTTTCCACCTGCATACACAGAAACCGGAATAATTAATGTCATTACAACGAGAATCAACCATATCTTCTTCATTTTTTTCCTCCTTACATTTTAATTAAATAAGTTTTTGTGTTTATTACCTTATTTGCCTCCTTTCCCCTGTCTCCAAGGATAATTTTTCTTCTTCTAACAGCTTTAAAACTACCAAAGCTTGATCGATATTAGCCTCTTCAACAGGTTCATTATTCTCAATGCAATCAAGAAAATGTATTATTTCTTACTCGTATACATCCTTGTACCCCTCAACACCGATGTTCTCTATTTTATTCTTCGAGATAAGAGGGGAACTCTCATCCTCCTTTGAAGTAGATTCAACGTTCCCCTCTATTATCCAGGGATTTCATAATCTTCTCCTCATCTTTCAACAACAACATGCAGTTGAGTAAAGCACGGGGCAGGTGAAAGAAGCCCTTCATAGCACCTTTGAGTGTCTGCGAAACTGAACCATCCCTACGTAAATAGCCGAACCACTCCCCATATTGAAGATCCGGAAAATATTTGAAAGACCAGTTATGCATTTTCTTGTACCATTCAAAGAGTTTTTCATCATATGTGGTCTTGTAAGCTAAAAGAAGGGCATAGAGCGACTCACTGTGGACCCAAAAGATTTTTTCATCCCAATCCTGATCTTCACCCCAGTCCTCGTCGTGATGTCCTGGAGGTTTGCCATCATAATCTATAAAGTTGAACATTCCCCCGTAGGTTTTATCCCAGCCAATTTCCATTGTCCATTCCATTATCTCACAAGCGCGTTGTATTATTTTTTGGTCTTTTAAGTATATACCTTCCCTAAGACAAAACCAACAAGATTCCATACAATGCCCAGGCGTAATGGAGCGCCCCTCTGGTTCAGAAAATGCAATACTCCCGACCTTCTGCGTCCTTTCAAACATCGCTCTCTGTTCATCCTTTGCATAGAGATAGAGTTCCTCATTCACCCAGCTCTGTATCAAATCCGTGTAACGAGGATCATCCTTTACCTCTCTCAATTCCTGAGTCGTATTTATCAGAATCATTGGTGTAGCATGCTCCATATACATGCTATTCTTTATATATGCATATTTATCGATCTCATCTTCTCTAATGCGTTTGATAATATCCCAGAATGTTTTTTCTGCGATGTGCAAATACTCGTCATCACCGGATGCTTTTGCAAACTCAGCCATGGCCAGTACAATGAAACTTTCTGAAAAGATTTGCCATGGTCGCGCATATATTGGCTTTCCCTCTCTTGTTACCTTATAGTAAGCCCAGCCCTCACTATAAAAGGCGTATTTTTTCAAGAAATCTACACCTAAACGGGAGGCCTCGAGCCAGTCCGTCCTCTGCTCCACTGCGTTGTGTAGTTTGGCAAACATGTAAGCCTCTCTCGCCTGGGGCCATATATATTTACAGTAACCATGGGGGGTACCGTCTTGTTCAAGTATTGTGAGGTAGCCTCCATATTGATGATCGAGAGAATGTTCCATCCAGAATGGTACACAATCATCCAGAAGCTCACTTCTATAAAATTCATATAGCTTTGCAAAGTTACTCAGATCGAATCTTCTATTCATTCACTTGCCCCTTTCAGCTCCCCAATGTTTTTCTTTATCTTTTGTATTGCTTCAACAATGGAATCCATATCCTCCCTTTCCCCTAATAATACATTCTGTGTAAGCCAAACCGCTTCCTCATAACAGGCTTTTTCTGCTACAGGGCATTTTTCTTTGAAGTTACTAAAATCAATACCCTTCGCATAATGCTGACATTCAATAGGACAATTATATGGAAAAAACTCTTTATTCAGGAACATCGGGTTGCTATAGATTGGAAAATCGTACCCCGTGGTAGCCGGTATTCCTTCTGCAGCTAGGGCCCTGACAAAGTCGTTGCGGTGTACTCCTTCAAACTCAACAGGATCATATCTGAAAATAAATAGATGATAGCTACACTTTGTTATTCTTTTATCGACTTTAACGGGACTTATACCTCTAATTTGCTGTAAACACTGAGTGAGATACTTTGCGTTTTTCATCCTTTTGTTATTTAACCTTTCAAGCCGTTCGAGCTGAACAAGCAGAATCGCAGCCTGAAACTCCGTCATTCTAAAGTTCCAGCCCAGCCTGTGAATTTCGTACCATGGGCGGCCCTTCACGCGTCCGTAGTGATGTAAGGAGAAACACAACTCGTATAGCTCCTCGATACTCGTTATCACAATACCGCCCTCACCAGCCGTCATATTTTTTGACTGTTGAAAGCTGAACATCCCCAAATCTCCCATGCTCCCAGCCATATTTTCACCACTCCACTCAACACCATGGGCATGGGCAGCATCCTCGATTACTTTAAGATCATGTTTTTTTGCTATCTCACCCAATTTCTCCATATCGGCGAGATTTCCACCAAAATGAACGGGTATTATTGCCTTCGTGTTAACAGTAATCGCTTCCTCTATCTTGTCGGCATTTATGTTGTAGGTTTCTTGATCGATGTCTACAAACACGGGCACAGCATTGTTATGTAGAATGCAAGTAGCGGAGGCAATAAAAGTATAGGGGGGCACGATAACTTCGTCTCCTGGTCCGATTCCAATTGCTTTCACGGCAATATCAAGTGCACCAAGCCCCGTAGAAGTCGCCACACCGTACCGTACTCCATGGTAGGCGGAAAACTTCTCTTCGAAAGCCTCTACCCTTGAGAAACCAACGATTTGAGCATCACTTCCCAGTTCATCAACACTGTATGCCCCCCTCCACCACTTACCAGACTGCACCACTTCTTTCATTGCATTAATTTCATTCTCATCGTGAATCGGCCACTCTGGAAATGGCTTGATTCTAACGGGTCTCCCACCTAGAAAAGCGAGTTTATCTGACTTGTTCATCGTTATTCTCCTTCATCTTCAAAAGAGAAAATTCGCTCCGCATTTTTATACATCACCATTTCTTTTTCATCGGTAGTGAGCTCTGCATCATCCATAATTCCCATTGCGCAAGCTGGTTCAACGAGCGGTAAATCGGTACCGAACATCACCTTATCCGCACCAAGTTCTTTTACCGCCACCTCTACCCTCTGAGTGTTCCACCCAGTGGGTGAATCGGCATCCTGTCGTCCACCGCTTATTTCAACGAACAGATTCTCTATGCCTTTAGCCGCTTTTATTCCACGCCGGCTGTTGCCTCCCATGTGTCCCATGATAATTGGTATGGAGTACCGAGGAGCTATGCGAGCAAGCCTCTCAGGTGCACTTACCTGATCCCCTAAAAACTCGGAGACAAACGAATGGGCAAGGACCGGCAACTTCGCTCGCTCACAAGACTCAAAAATAGATTTATACAGCTCGCTATCAACCGGGACACCGTGCCATGCTGGATGGATCTTTACACCTACAAACCCTTTCACTTCTGCATAGTGCTTAATTTCTTTAATAGATTCTTCCTGATAATTGGGATTCACTACAATATATCCGTATAACCGTCTCGGGTATTTCTCAATTGCCTTCATTACCTCGTAGTTTGCATTGTTCAATTCGTAAAAAATCCCGCGAAAGTTCGACATGATGCATTTGTCTATACCGTAAATATTCATATATTTAACGATATCATCTTCTCTTTCAACCCTGATCGGGAAGAAGGTATATCCGTAATGGGCATGTACATCAATAATCATTCTGTGCTCCTTTTACCGATTCAAAATTTTCTGTATATTTTTTCCTAAAATATTTTCCTTGTCTTCCTCGCTGATGACTGCATATCTGATGCTATTCAATGCCACTGATGGCGTGTTAAACGGTATACCGGTCCCAAATATCAAGCGATCGCTCTTTAAATGTTCGACGAGGTAGCGTATGCCTTCAAAGGTGTCTAGTGTAGAAAGCTCCAAGTAGAGATTCGGTGTTGATTGTACTGCAAGAATTGCCTCCGCCATATTTGCATATCCAACGCCAGACGCTATTAGCTTTGTTGCAGGATATGCATCGGCAAAGGCTTTAATATCGACAAACGTGAACCCTGCTTCTAAAAAAATTGGTAGTTTCAATTCGTTCGCCTTTTCCATAACCCTCTGTAGTACGAGTGATCGAAGCCCAGAACTCCAGCCTCGCCCGAAGGTAACTTCCGTAAAAAACAATCTGATCCCCTCTAAGTTTAACTCTGAAGTTCCCCTTTCTACTTCATCAACAACATTGATAAATCGTGCTACATGGAAACTGAGAAATCCTATGAATCTATCGGGATAATTTTTAACAAGATCGGAAGTTTTTTGATTTCCCTCTTTGAAGTCATAGTACATGCACTCGTAAGATGTAATAATGGCTTTGTCTATACCGATCTTGTCCATATTCTTGAGAATTGATGCAGGATCCATAAGGGTTTTATTCAATCTATCAAAACCGTAAACGACATTTGAATCGATTATCATATCTTTTGTTTACCTCCATTAAGAATTTTATTCAGTGTAAACGTTCTATAAGCAAATGTTCTTGCCATATTCCAGAATAAACAGCTATGAACTACTGCNTAATTTGTTTCGTTCCTTTAAGAAGAGATGTGTTTTGCGTTTCACTAAAGAATCCATACTAGTCCTTCTTTGGATAAATTTTAAACTTAATTCGAGTTTCATATTATTATACCGGTTTAAACTACTTTGTCAATATATGTATTAAATTTTTTGTAAAGTATTTAACATAATAATTAACAATTAATTGACTCGATATATCATCCGTATTACAATATTTGTAATTTAGAGTTATCAGTACGTGGTTCGTAAGGGGGCCTTGGTGAAAGACATTAGGGAAAGACTGTTAAATATCAGAAGAGACGAAAGATTATGTCACATATATCGTGAGATACAGAAAAGTGGACCTATAGCCAAAAGTAAAGTGGGTCTCGACCTTCGCGTTTCAAAACCCACACGTTACTCCCTGTTGAATACCCTTCTTGACGATGGCATCATAGTTGAGTTAAAAAACACCTACAGCAAAGACAAAAGACAGTCGACGGTAGATATTGTAGAAGGACTTTTTTATTCGTTAGGAATCGATATACACCTGAAAGGTGTGGATTTGTTGATTATGGATTTAAAACATAAAATTAAAGCGTACAAACATCTCCCGAACTCAGTCGATGATCAAAAAAATATTTGTCTGGATAGTAGAGAGGACATTCTTGAAAGAATAAAAACCGGAATTATTGATTTATTAATAAATAATAATATTGAAAAGAATCACATAATCTCTATAGGCATAAGTGATTTCGGTATGATAAACAATTCAGAAGGCATATCCATTTATACGCCGCATATTAAAGGGTGGCAGGATGTTCCTATTCGAAGCATAATTAAGCGTATTCTCCCGGTTCCAATATATTTGAATCGAGACGCAAATCTTATGACTATTGCTGAGGTTATTGAACTTCAGCTAAAAAATTTTGATAATCTATTACTAATCTCCGTGAGAAGAGGAGTTGGATTAGGGATTTTCATCAACGGGAAACTATACCAGGGACATAGTGGCAGCGCGGGAGAATGGAGTCATACGAAAATTGTGTCAAATGGCGAGAAATGTACATGCGGGAAAAAGGGGTGTCTTGATACGGTACTTGGATACGGTACACTCATGAAAATTACAAAAACTGTTTATAATGATCGAGAATCAAAAATTCACCAATTAGTCGGCGGGAACGAAGAATTATCACCTGGTATCTTATTTCAGGCATACGAAATTGGAGATCCATCAACAGTGCATCAATTAAATGAATACATCAGAATACTAGGGCAACAAATGGCTAATCTCTTTTACATTTTTGATCCATATCTTTTCATTCTTTCAGGATATTTAAAATATTGCGGTGACAGTTTTTTATACAATCTTAATGAAACAATAAAGAAGTGTCTGCCCCATCATATGGAACATAAGGTACAGGTATTAAGAGGTAAATTGGGCCTTAAAGCGGCGTCGTGGGGAGCCGCATTCATGGCTCAAGAAACATTCTTTACGCCCCATAATAATTAATTATTTATTTTCATAATGCACAAATTTAAATTAACAAGTTTAGAAAGAGTTAAACGATCAATACAAGGAAAAGAAGTTGACTGTATTCCAATGTTCCCTGAAGTAATCGCTGCAGCATGTCAAATAACAGGTGTAAAACAATCTGATTATTCAAAAAACCCAGAAATCATGGCAAACACCCTAATTAAGGTGAGAGAGCTTTGTGATTTTGACGGCATTTATGTTTCTCGTGACAATTTGATTTACCATCAAACAATGGGTGGAGAGGTTATTTTTCCAGATGACGATGAACCATACAATAAAAGTACTGTTTTGAACCGTATTGAAGAGTTTACAAAACTATCCGTCCCTTCCCCAAAAGAATCGCCTGCTATGAAAACCGTTCTGGAAGCAGCTCGATTGGTAACCGACAAAATGGGTGACAGTTATTATATACAGGCGAATATAGATTCAGGCCCATTCGAAATGGCAGGTATACTGAGAGGTGTTCAGGATTTTCTCCTTGAATTAACAATCGTTGAAGAGAAGCTGATCCACAAGTTTTTATCATTCTGTACGGAGGTTGTAGTCGAGTATGGGAGAGCAATGATTGACACTGGTGTTCACGGAATACAATACGGCGACTCAATAGCGAGCTTGATAAATCCAGAATTATATAAAAAATTCGTTTTTCCCTATCAGGAAATATCGGTAAATGCTCTATCAAATAATGACTGTGATATATGGATCCACATTTGTGGTAAAACTGATCACATTATCCCCTTTCTGAAATATTTAAATATTCAGGGGTATGAGGTAGACAGTTTAGTTCAGTTAGATTGCGCTCGACTACTTATCGGTGACAGGATTGCGTTAAAAGGAAACATTGACACAACATTCCTATTAACTCACACTGCGGCAGAAGTTTACAGTGCTACCCAAGAATGCATAAAATCTTCAGATTTCAAAACAGGCCTTATTATGTCTCCAGGTTGCGGTGTTCCAAGAATGACACCAATCGAAAATCTCCAAGCTATGGTACAAGCTTGTCGAGATTATAAAATAGAATAATACTAATGAGTCAGCTCTAAAAACTATGGTTTTCAAACACAAAGATCTGACGTAGGCCTGTACAATTTAATGATCTTTGTTTGAATACCCAGTATAATCATTGGTAAAATAGAATATACCCTCTCATCCTTCCTTTTAAATGACTCAAATAATTAGAGAACATAGCACCAGAGCGGATAGGACCCATTGTTCCTTTTTCATTAATAGTATAACTCTTTCAAATAATTCTTTTACAGCTTCTCTTAATACCTGTGCGGTATTTTCATTGCTATTTTCTTCAGCTAACATGAGCGCTGTTTTGCCATACTGGTCTTTCGCAGTTATAAGAGCTCCCTTGTCCAAAAGCAGCTTTATAACATCAACTTTCCCTCCCATCGCTGTAATCATCATGGCTGTGAAGCCCTCATTGTCCATCAATTCGATATCTGCACCTTGATTGATGAGAAGCCTTGTCACATCAACATGTCCATTTTGCGCTGCTTTCATTAATGGAGACCTTCCCCATTTATCCTGTGCATCGAGAATTGCACCTGCATCGATCAGCAGGCTGACGATGTCTGTATGACCTTCATAAGATGCAAAGGCTAAGGAAGATATATTGTCATTGTTCAATGCGTTGACATCAGCACCCCATTGTAAAAGCAAATTNGTCGTTTCTATGTGCCCATTCTTCGAGGATGCCATGAGCGGAGTATAATCAACAGGTTGTTCAATGTTAGATCCTGCTTTTAATAGAAGGTGGACTGTATCTGTGTGCCCTTTCATCGCAGCATACGAAAGGGCTGTTGCTCCAGCCTCACTTCGTGCATGGATATCTGCACCAGCTTCAATGAGAGTTCGAACGGCATCTGTTTGCCCTTCAAAAGCAGCAGTCGTCAATGCTGTCCAGTCTGAACGACCTTGTGCATTTATATCAGCACCCGCATTCAGGAGAAGCTTTAGCGTATCAATGTTTCCATGTTCTGCGGCTAGCATCAACGGTGTATATTTTTTCGTATTCTTTGCATTAACATTCACTCCTTCTATTATCATTCTCTCTGCCTCAAGTAAATCGTTTTTTTGTACAGCATAGAAGAATTCCTCCACGGATACTGCGGGATTCTTTTCCACTATCTTGTGCGTTGCACACCCTACTACAAAAAGGAAAAATATTATAATCAGCATAAAGCTGCATTTTGGTTTTCCGGACATCATCTTCTTGCCTCCATGTTTAGCATTTCATTTTATTTCCAATAAAGTGTAAAAATAAAAAGCAAAGCGAATAATTATTTTCATCAAATTGCCTATCAATTAGTATTTTAAAATGAGTAAATCTAGAACTAAAAGTTTTCATATAATAAAAAGCAATATATATGCCATTATCTTACAGCAATCTAACTCATTAATTTTTAAAGATTTAGATATAATAAAGCAAGGTTTTAAATAACAACCCTCATAAACATTTTATTAATCAATTTGATGGGAAATAAAGTAATCCCTTGTATATCAATGAATTAATAAATCAATACAATGATTTCGTCGGGATAAAAGTTTAAAAGGATTCTTAGGAACTTTTTCTAAACTAATTCATGTATTCTTCTCACATAATCATTCATTTCTTTCCTCCTCAATGAAAAAGTTTTTGATTTAGACAAAATTTAGAAAAAACTTTTTCTTGATAAAAATAACGTGGGGTTGTGATATAATATTTTCTATAATCTTTATTTTTCTATGGAATAGGTGATATATTAGTCTGTAATGAAGTATGCAATCTTCTCCAATTCAATGATTATTTAAACCGCTGCTCCTGGGAGCCTTGGTATGGAACATCTATGTATATGCTCTTCAAGAGGATTTTTTTTAGTAAAAGTAAAAATTTACAAATGGAGCTCAATCTGCGAGAGATTGACCTATGAGGACAGCTTCATCGGAGAGGATGATCTGAGATTGAACATCAACCCTGAATACGGGAACATGATTGAAATTCAGTTGATGCCTCATATACCGAATCAGAGTTCCATTGTGTTTCTTGATAATAGTAAAAATCCCAATAATTACACTGTGATGGGATATGCTTCAAAGGAGAACAGTTTGAAATTGAGTATAATAAAAAATGAAGAACAAAAAGGCGAAGAATAAAAAGAATAACCACGGAGGGATCAATGGAGGGAAGTCAATTAGATAAAATTTATGCTGATATTATAGATGGCATTCTCGCACATTATTGCAAAGAAAAAGAGTTTGAGAGCTATTCTGATTATGAATTTATAGTTTTTTATGCAACTAAAAATGGTGACACAAAAAAGGTCGGAGCACTCTGCGGAACTCTGGATCAAGAGTTTGTAAATGGTATATACACAATACTTGATCAAATCAACGGAGGCCAGGACGAAACCTCACAGGATACAGAAAAAGGCTTTGTCGATTTATGACCTCCCCCGTTTGTAATTACCGTCTCTTCTGATCAATGATGTCATTAACGCAAATGTCCGGATGATGGTATCGGTTTTTTCGTATTGTTCCCTTACCCCACTGAATAGCCGACACAGGACAAAAATGCAAACACGCAAGACACTGCTGGCACTGTGACCTCCATACGGGCTTTCCATCTTTCAGATGTATATTATTCACCGGACATACTTTTTCACATATGCTGCAAGCGTTACAGCGTTTATCCACCCAGAAATTTCTATCCTCATAATGAACAGTCCGTACCCATCTATTGTATAGGAGTAATAAAATAGACCTTATGAGCAACATATCGTTCGCTCTGTTGTTCTTCTTGCTATTCACAATCTGCGCTATTTTTATAACCTTAGCGCCTGCTCTTTCAAAATATTTTTTCATTCTTTTTTGCGATCTTATCCTATATCTCGGAATAAAGTTTGTGCCCATGCGAACGTAAAATCCTGCATTGAGAGTTCCTGACTCCTCTTTACGAAGAATCCTCAACTGATGCAGGGCACATCCGGGTGTTCCTCCCCTTGTTATGACTGCAAAGGTATAGATTGATGCTCGAAGCTCAATTTTTTTTACAAAATCAGCAACAATCGCAGGGATCCCAAAGAAGTACAGCGGAAAGATAAAACCCACAGCCTCAGAGTTATCACGAACAGAAGACCGGCAGTAATACCTTGCAATTGGCTCAATGCTGCTGTTGGGAAT
>JGI24422J19971_10001615_pt1 | contig 13864 bp, 7 predicted proteins | sample DeeMarSWOR152_54_FD_19971 | JGI IMG/M metagenome (IMG submission 19971) | reverse complement strand
GATTACGTTCCAAGTGGAGTGCCGGACTTCGACCAGCGGCAGGATCAATGGGATAATCCACCTGGAAGTAGCGTGTGGACTTGGTGTGCACCAACCGCTGTCGCCAACTCGTTGTGGTGGTACGACTCCAAATATGAGCCGAACCTAATTTGGCCTCCTCCCGCAAAGGTTGATAACTACCCCTTGGTCACTTCCTACAATCCAGGAGTCTGGGATGACCACGATCCCCAGAATGTTCAACCATTTATTCAGCACTTAGCCTATCTGATGGACGCAGACGGGCAGAGGACAGGAATTAATCATGTGGGCACTTGGGTATGGGACATGCAAGCTGGAATCGCCCAGTACCTCTCATGGACTGGAGTTAATCCGCTTGGAGACGTTAATGGTGACGGAAGGGTTAACCAGACAGATGTAGATGTAATAACCGCGGCTATGGGAAGTACCCCTGTAAACTCCACTTGGAATACGGCTGCTGACATCTGGCCAGTCACCATAGGGTGGCCGGGTTGGGGACCATCTGACAACATAATCGATGCGCAGGATCTTTCGCTAGTTACAGTAAACATTGGTGAAAGAGGTATGTTCTACGAACATACGGTTCAAGCACCTGACTTCTTTTATATAGAAGAGGAAGTTGAAAGATCTGAAGACGTCATCCTTGTTTTGGGTTTCTGGAACTACGATGCAGACGCTCAGATTTGGGTCAGAGAAGAATATCCGTATCCATATGGCTCAGGACACTGCATAACAGCGGCTGGAGTGAACTCAACCAGCATGCAAATAGCTGTAAGTGACCCTATCCAAGACAATGCTGAACCGCCACCTCACGGTACTTCCGGACCTGGAAGAGTTATCCCAACACCACCTCATCTCCACCCACAAGCCCCACCAGACACCGTGCACAACAATGCTTCGAAGCTTTCCCAAGACATATACAACATCACATCGGTACCATGTCCAAGCGGCAACTGGACCCTTATAAACTATTCCAGTCCCCAATACCTTGGATGGAACGTAACCGTAATAGAATGGTCAATTACAGTATCACCACTATCAATGGAAGTTCATGATGTGGCTGTTCTTGATGTTTCTTCTTTGTATTCTTGGGTATATGAGGGGCAGGTGGATCCTATTAACGTGACTGTTGCAAACCAAGGCAACTACACGGAGACAATTGATGTCTTCGCTTTCTATAACGGAAGCACCGCTGCGCCAAAGCAGACGGTTGTTTTGGATCCGGGTCAGAATGAGACTTTGACGTTTAATTGGGACACTACTGGTGTGTTTCCGGGATTTTACACGGTGAGTGCGAATGCTACTATTCCGGTTGACGACGATCCTGCAGACAATTATCTTGTTGGAAATCAGCAGGAGGTCAGAGAGCTGGTGGAAGTTCATGATGTGGCTGTTCTTGATGTTAAAGCATCTAAAACTGTGATTGGGCAGGGATACTCAATGAACATCAGTGTGACTGTAGAGAATAAGGGTGACTATGCTGAAACCTTCAATGTTACTGTCTACTACAATGCTACTTATTTAAACACAACAGAGATCACTCTAGTTGGTGGAGATAACGCCACAGTCATATTCAATTGGAATACAACTGGTGTAGCAAAAGGCAATTACGCCATAAGCGCCTACGCTCACCCAGTTCTAGGAGAGACTGGCATATCAGACAACAACTTCACCGATGGCTTGGTTTCTGTTGCTATGTTGGGGGACTTAACCGGAATTGAAGGCATTCCTGACGGAAAGGTTGACATGAGAGACGTCAGTCTCGTAGCTAAAGCCTTCGGAGCAAATCTCGTCACGGATCCTGCTTCACCTAAATACGGTGAATACTGGCATAGTACCTCCTGCGATATGTGTCCTCACAGCCCAAACTGCGATATGACTGGACCAACATCTGGTGTGACTGACGGGAAGATCGAGATGAGAGATGTAAGCCTAGTAGCCAGCAACTTTGGAAGAATAGACCCATGAAGGCGCGTGCGTTCTAATTTTAGCATCTGTAGAATTGCTAAGTAATATGCCTATGTGGTCCAGCTTCTGCTAATCGTAACAGACTTATCTCAGTTTTTGTATTATTCTAAATGAATTAGTCTAATAGACATCGAGGGAGAAAGGGTTGGAACGCAGAAAATTGTTTGTCCCGATTTTCGTGTTCACAGTGCTGACAACGATCTACGTTGCTGAGTTCTTGGTTCATAGAATTTCCGTTCTCAATGTTTCAGCGGTTGAAACAGCAGAACACATCGGAGTCTATTGGGACGAAAATTGCAGTGTCAGCGTGGATTCGATAGATTGGGGTATTTTGAGTTCTGGTGAAGCCAGAAAAGTCGTCGTCTATGTTCGGAATGAGGGAAACGAGTCATTCGTTTTGACTTTGATAAACGCTAATTGGAATCCAGAGAAGGCTTTCGACTACATGAGATTTGCATTGAGTTGCGGAGAAACAAGGATGGGAATAGGTGAAGTGGTAGACGTTACACCTAGTTTAATAGCGTATCCCTACGTAACGGGAGTTACTAATTTTAGTTTTGACATCATCTTTGAGGCAATATCATATCTTCTGGGAGACATAGATAGAGACGGGAAATGTGAAATGGTTGATGTGGCAATTGTCTGTTTCTCGTTCGGATGCGGACCAAAAGATTCCAGATGGAATCCTGACGCTGATCTGAACAAAGACACCATTGTCGATATGATGGATATTGCTATGGTTACCAAAGATTTCGGAAAAACTTTCCCCTGAAAACACTACCAACCGTGAAAGTTCTGCATGACACATGTAACCCTGCGCGCGCAAACGAATTTCCGACGAGTTAGATTTCACGCGCGCGATGTATAATCTCTGTGAATTTAGGAGACACGTTAATGATAGAGGATTGTTTCAGAAACGTTAATAGGATTCTTAGGAGCACATTTGTTTGGGATACGAGATGAAGAGAACTTTTTCAGTTCTATTGCTGACTTTGCTGTTTTCTTCTCTATTTCCCACAATCTTTGCTGTCAGTTACACCAACGTTACGGTTTCAGAAGCGAAGATTATGATTGATTCTAACCCCAATTTGATGGTATTGGATGTTGGAGACCATAGTGAATACGATTCTGGACATATTGGACATTCAAAGCTCATTCCCGTCACTGAGTTGGAAGGAAGGCTGGGTGAGCTGAACCAAACTGATGAGATCTTGGTGTATTGCAGATCAGGTGTAAGGAGCAGTACAGCAAGCCAGATTTTAGAAGACAATGGCTTCCAGTATGTATACAACATGCTTGGAGGGATAATTGCTTGGATTGACGCCGGATACCCGGTATACGTTAAGTACTCCTCAATCCAAGAAGCCGTAAACGACGCAAGTGAAGGAGACACAATTTATGTTTCTTCAGGTATGTACTATCAATATATCGCTGTGGATAAGACTGTAGGCTTGATAGGTGAAGATCCTGAAACCACTGTTATTTGTGGAGACGGAATACGAGCTGTTTTCACGGTATATTCTCCTAACGTAAACGTTACAGGATTCACGATTTGTAATGGAACTGAAGGTGTCTACCTAGTTGAAGGCGCTGATTCCTGCATTATAACGGACTGTAAAATACTGAATAATAGTGTTGGAGCTTTTGTGGAATCTAACTACAGTTTGTTAACTCGGAATTTTATCGCTAACAATGGTGAAGCAGGTATTCGCATCTATTCCTCCTGCAGTTGCAGTCCAGCATGGGAAAACACTATCACGGATAATATATTGCTAGATAATGGTTACGGACTTCTGCTAATGAATTCAAAGAAGGGCTTAGTTTATCACAACAACTTAATTGGCAACGTGTATCAGGCTTATGTCTACATGCCCGACGAGTGGGGTAGAACCAACATATGGGATAACGGTTATCCTTCTGGAGGAAACTACTGGAGCAACTACGCAGGCTCAGATCTCTACAGTGGTCCGTATCAGAATGTGACTGGCAGTGATTTAATGGGCGACACTTCACACGTTATTGATGAAAATAACATGGATGACTATCCTTTGATGGGTTTATGGACCGTTGTAGGAAAAAAAGTCACCATTTCTCCGTTAACCGAGGTTACTCTCACTTTTGAAAACATAGAGCTAGCAGGTATAACAATCGTGAATAAAACTGAAACTGGTCCAAATCCTCCATTAGGCTATACGCTGGTCGGAAAATATTACAACATTCAAACGACAGCTAACTATCTCGGAAAAGTCAAAGTTGGAATCAACTACGATGACTCATACTTAACGCAGGAAGAGGAGAAGGCCTTACGAATAATGAGATGGAATGAAACGTCGCAGCAATGGATAAACATAACAACCTCCGTTGATACGCAAAACAACTTGGTTTTTGGCGAAACAAGTCATCTATCAATATTCGTGTTGTTTATAGAACCACCAGAGCTTCACGACATCGCGGTTTCACATGTTGAGACTTCAGAAACTGCCATTGAACAAGGATACTCACTGTTCATAAATGTCACCGTTCAAAATCAAGGCGATTTTTCTGAAACCTTCAGCTTGGCCGTCTACTTTGATTCAAACGTTATAGAAACACAATCAGTTTTTTTGGGTTCCGGTGCCTCGAAAACCCTCACCTTCACTTGGGACACGACGGACGTACCTATAGGCGACTACACCATAAGCGCCTACGTTTCTACAGTGCCAGGCGAGATTGATACTGCCGATAACACGAAAGTAGCTGATAACGTTGTCACTGTGTTATCTTCAGAGCACGATGTTGCCATCGGCAACACTACATCTTACAAAACCGTTGTTGGACAAGGGTTCTGCACATCAATCAATGTGACTGCTAAGAACTACGGAAGTTTCGCAGAGATCTTCAATGTTACAGCCTACGCAGATCCGAATACCACAATCGTCGGAGATGAAATTACTGTAGGAATAGAAGACGTCACTTTGCAGAGGGGAGGTTCTGTAACCATCGTCCTAATATGGAACACAACCTATGCTACCAAGGGCAACTACACTATCTTGACTGAAGCAAGTGCAGTACCAGGTGAAATAAACACAACTAACAATGCTTATGTTGACAGCTGGGTTATCGTTGCAATGATAGGGGACATAATTGGTCTACAAGGCTTCCCCGACAATAAAGTTGACATGAGAGACGTAGCTTCCGTGGCACAGTTATTCGGGATAAACAACTCTGACGAAAAGTATAATCCAAACTGCGACCTAACTGGCCCAACATCAGGTCTAGCCGACGGAAAAATAGATATGAAAGACATAGCCACAGTAGCCAAAGAGTTTGGAAAAACTGACCTGTAAAGTATTTTGTGCTTTCGAGAAATCGTGTGATTTCTTCGTAAGCCTTATGGACTGGATCTTGTTCTCTATAAAAACAACTCTGATTGTATAGAACATTTTTCCCGAAAAATTTAACTTAAGTTTGGCATAAAAAGAAATGCGTGGAGAGGAGAAAGTGCATAGGGGAGCCTCGCAAATTGCAGTAGAAACTGGAAGATTTGTTCCACAGCTGATAATATGCTAAGTTACTGAAACGTGGTGAAGGGAAAGGGGATGTTGACATCGGCGTTTTGCAATGATTTCTTGCATTTTCTCCTTTCAGAGCGCCGAGTGTGTGGCGTGATGAAATAAATTTCCAACTTTAAAGGAGGAATGAGAGTAGTGAACAAAAAATTGCTGATTATCCCATTGCTTATTTTTGTCGTTGCCTTTTCATTTTTCGCTGCGTTAAATTTCGTGCGTGCTCAAACTATACCGTGTACAGTCTATGTGGATCCTGCGAAAACCACAGTGAACGTTTGCACCAGCTTCTTGATAAATGTGAACATTGCCAACTTGATAGAGCCTCCGATTTACCATTACGATTTCTTCCTCACCTATGATTCTTCAATGATGACTCCTCTGAATGCGTGGGACGGTGGCTTCTTGGAGCCCCCTCTAGTGGGCTTGTTCTGGGAAATAGAACCTGACTATGGAGGTTTAGGCATAGATGCTGTGCATTGCTGGGCAATGACGGAGGATGGTGGAGCCGTAGGTAGTGGAACATTAGCAACTATCGAATTCCATTGCAACGCTCTAGGAAGTTCATTCTTGGACTTGGATGTTATGCTTATGGACGGGCAGGGAGTGCAGTTCCTTCCCGAAACTGTAGTTGGCGGCTGGGTTATACAGGGATACTGGGAGCCTGTGAAGCTAATTGACATTGTGGAGTGGCCATACCAATACTTTCTAGTGGACATACCCTTTGTTATACCTAGTTCGCCAGAAGGCTACACTGAGGTATTGAGCCACATCGAAGCCAAAGGATATCAGTTTGACGATCCTGCTACTGGAACTGCATCAGAAGTAACGATACTAGTTGAGGAACAAGAAATTACTGGAACTGTATCGTCTTGGTGGTCTAGCAACACTCTAGAGGATGGCACACGCGCCTGTATGTTGTCAGCTGAAATGGATGACGGAACAAGCATGGCAATGGCCTTCGTTACGAACCTGCTTCCCCCTGAACAGACTCCTGAGGTTGACCCATACATCATAGTCAATGCAATGCCCTACATGTACGTTAGATTCTACTGGTGGGCTTGGGGTCCGATCGGAAGAGTCATCGTGTGGCCCTGCTGGTGGTACGATTCTCATCATCATCCCAACTGGTTCTGGGGTCCCTTCTGGTGGTGGCGGATTTACATAAGGGGTTACTACTATCCATATGACGTTGTGCCCTATTGGCGGCCTTGGTGGGGATGGTGGTGGCACTGGATCTACTGGCGACACTGGTACTGGTGGTCAACCTACTTCCCATACGACCCATAAACGAACTCGGCAAGGGCTCTCATCAAAGGAGGATTGAACTCGATGAATTCAGTGAAACTCGCTCATAAAAAACATTTCATAACAATTGCGATAGCTATTTCCTTAGCAACCAGTCTTCATTCGTCAGCAATGTTAATCCGAGAAGCTGCCGCTCTAACATCGTATGAAGTGAAGATAGCCGACTTTGCCTTCGTTCCACAGAATCTAACTATCAATCCTGGAGCCACTGTAACATGGAACAACACGGACCCTGTTATCCACACTCTTTGGTTCGTATACATCGCCAACGGATCAACATACCTTCTTTCAAGCCCAATCCCTCCTGATACAACATGGACATACACATTCAACGACACTGTTGAACTTCAGTACTACAGCTTTGACAAGCTCTGGATAACNGGTTTCATCAATGTCAAAGTAGTATCAGGAGTCCANGATGTGGCGGTCGTCAACGTGAAAGCCTTGAAGACGATAGTGTGCCAAGGTTTCAAAATGCGCATAAACGTCACTGTTGAAAATCAAGGTGAGTCTACGGAAACATTCGATGTCACCTTATACGCCAACACCACCACAATCCAAACTTCAGCCGTCACCAGCCTAGCTCCCACAATCCAAACAACAATCACCTTCACGTGGAACACTACGGGTTTCCTCAAAGGCAAGTACACCATAAGAGCATACGCTCACCAGGTTCCAGGTGAAACAGACCTAGCCGACAACACGTTCACTGACGACACGGTGGCAGTTACAATGGTTGGGGACATCAACGATGACGGCAAAGTTGACATGAAGGACATAGGTGCTGCTGCAAAAGCGTTTGGATCTTATCCAGGCCATGAAAGGTGGAACTCAGAAGCAGACATCGACGACAACGAAAAAGTTGACATGAAAGACATTGGAAGAATCGCCAAAGAATTTGGAAAAATCGATCCGTAGATTCCATCCAATCTCCTTTTTTTTGGTGTGTATCGCTAGAAATGAACAGCAGAAATGCTGGAAGAGTCGCGCGTATGAAATGCGTATAGCGAACCTAGTAATAACAAAATCCAAATCCTACTAGCATGCGCGGTTCACTGAAGCATATGAGAAAAGCACAAACAGAAAAATGGAGGATATTAATATTGTTGTCCGAAATCTCTGGCAACAGTTGCTATGTCTTTCATGTTTATTGCAAAGTCTAGGTTGACATCCAAGTTGAAGTTATATGCTGATCTTCCAAGCATAGCTCCGAAAGCCTTTGCAACTCTTGCAATGTCACTCATGTCAATTTTCCAGTCATTGTTGGAGTCGCAAACAGGTATGCCTGGTTCAAACAGTCTGCGAAATGTGAGATGATAGAAAACAATGTCTCCTTCAATCTGTTCTATGCCTTCAATGTTTACAGTGAAGTTTTTGTTGACAAGATTGGCATCTAACTGTCCAAGACCATTTTCAACTATTGGTTTTATGTTCAAGTTGAACTCGCCGTCGTAGTGTGTCACGGTCACGTTGTAGACGTTCCAGAAACCGTTTATGCGGAAGTTTTCTCCAGCATAGTCTATCTCTGAGACATTGGCCAGCCTGAATACAATAGAGGAGCAGTTAACCTGTTCTTCTTGTTGAGTGAAGAGTCCGTGCACTTGCGCCCACTCTGTCGCAATGGGTCCAATTCTCGCAAGGGCCATTATTCCCCCAAAAACTTGAACACCGCCATACGAGGTTATTGAGCCTTTCATCAGAAACCATGTCACTTCAAGCTGCTCTGGAGGAATCTCTTCAATGTCTATCTTCAGAGTGCCATTGGCTCGGTATAAGCACCCACGCACACAGGCAAAAGGCAATTCTCCTGTCTTCTCCACTGCAAATTTGACCCAGAACTTAATGTCTGAGACATTTAACACTCCAGTGAATACGATGATTGGTCGTCCAGAAACAAATGCGGCACCATTGAAAGTAGCTTCATAAGACCCTGGTACAATTGTGTCCGGAACAATTGCCGTGAAGTTTGTTTCTATAGAAAGATCAAATGTCGCCACCGTTATTGTTCCTTCAGCACTTATCATGGCCCGATATGTATCTGCCAATGAAGCGTCTGCCGCCATGGCAAACAAGCCGAGAATCAACACTGAGAGGAGCAAGCCAATTTGTTTTTTCATATTTTTCCCCGATTCTTACATGGGAAAAGCAGAATAAAAGCGTTTTTCCGTTCTTTTTTGTTTTTAAGCCTCAAAAATAGTTCACATCTCTTCTGTAAGCTCCGAAAACGTTTATTTCAGTTCAGAAGCCAAAAAAGGAATATTCATCCTAGATTCAGATTTTTTAAATAGAACAATACAAGTTATAATCTGAAGGGCTATGGCGACAAGAATGACCAAGGTAACATTATTCATCTTTTTGCTTATTGCTCTGAGCTTCATTATGAATCTTGTGTTCTGTCAGAACCAGCTTAGCTGGAGCACTGTGACTAGAATAGAGATACATCAAGATGGCTCAGCAACGTGGCTCATCCAAAAAGAAACCACGCTTGACACAGAGAGCGACATGGCAGCGTTCCTTGAATACGTGAATCTCACTTCCCTTGACGATTTTCTAAACAATGTGAAATCTGTAGTGAGTGAGGCTAGTATAATTACTGGAAGAGCCATGAAGGTGGAAAATTTCGACACGACTGCAAGTGTGCTAAACACGACGACGGGTTTCAAAGGAATCATACAATTTCATTATGATTGGGTTGGGTTCGCCAAAGAAATAGAAGACGAAAAAATCAAGGTAGGCGACGCCCTCAACGGTCTGCTTGATCTTTCTAGAAATGACATTTTAATCATACAATATCCTGCAGGCTACACAATCGAAAGCGTTGATCCTGAACAAGATGACAGTAAAGATTCTGACCGAACTATCACATGGTATGGCCCCCGAAACTTCGGAGCAGGAGAACCCACTGTCATACTGAGAAAGAACAGATTCAGTGTTGTGGATTTAATTATGGATAACGCATTTGTGATTATTTTAATTGTGCTATCTTCTTGCCTGGGATTGTTAGGGTTTATCACATTGAAGAGTTTGAAGGAGCAAAAAGATCAGAAAGCTAGTGAGACCATACCATTAAGCGCTGAGTTGGAAGGCGACGAGGAGAAAGTCATTAACCTGCTTAAGAAGTCTGGAGGGCGCCTATACCAAAAATCAATAGCCAAACATTGCAAGTTTTCAAAATCAAAAACGAGTGAACTTCTAACAGCCATGGAGCGAAAAGGAACTGTATCCAGAAAGAAGAAAGGTAGAGAGAAGCTAGTAGTTTTGATAGATAAACGATGAAGAGTGTGAGATCAGTTTTCTCGATTCTAACCCAGAGAATGTGCGTGAAGCCTTGTGTTCCAGAAACAACTTTTATTAAAGGTTTTTAATTTGTTGGAACAAAAAAGAGATTATTTGGAGAATCTTTGGAGTAAACTCTTCTTTTCCGGTTTCGGATGACGATTAGTGGGAACGGTTTCGACGCTTGACATAGATTGCTGTTACAATAGTTGCAAGTGCCATTACTGGGATTAGACCAACATAAAGGCGCGCGCGTGAATACTGCTTGAATCTTTGACATTCACACTCTCTCCTTATCATTTTGAATCACTTAAAACAAAACTACTATTGAAAAGATGTAATAGAACTAGGTTCCAGAAGTATTATATGCGAAATATACCTATTCAGACTCAAAGGAGAAAGGAGTAGGATGAGCAAAAGCAAAGCAGTATATTTCTTGCTGCTGATGCTATTTGTGTCGTTAGCATTAATACCACGTGACATATATGCGACAGCCGTAGTATGGACAGATAAGGCTGATTATGAGTTTTGGGAAACTGTCACGATTTATGGTTCAGGATTTAACCCTAACACCAACATAGACATTACAATAACTGGACCCGACAGTGCTGTTGATATTGGTTCGACTACGTCAGACGCTTTCGGGAATTTTGTTTACCATTACGTGCTGAACGGGATTTTCGGAACATACACTGTTGCTGTCACGGATGGCGTCAACTCCGCAAGCACAACATTCCTTGAGACTAGGTTCCACCTTGAGGGTTATACAAGGCTGCCTCATGCGAAGTGGACTACAGGAGTGTTAAAGGGATGGTATGAATGCGAAGAAGTACCTTATCGACTCAAGATGATAGACGTGGACGCGACAACTTACACCATCTCAAACTATCACGACAATGACGATGGAGGGGTTCCAGGGGTCGACTATTGCACGGGTTTCTACGTGGGTTACGAGGATGGAAGTGTAGCACCCGCAACCGAGGTAACTTTCAGTGTTGCTGGGCCTTTCTACCAAACACCAGTCCATATCACAGAAATATATCACACCTGGACTGTGACATGTACCAGTCTGGCCGCGGGAGGTACGTACTATCTCTACTGGAAAGCCCATTTGGCTATCGGTTCTAGCGGTTGGCCTGGAGCCAAACTGCATGGAAAGACTGACGCTACTGGAGCTCAAGATGTTCCAATACAAACTCCCCCTTCGGCTCCAATTCCACCGCCTCCACCTGCCATACACCTGGACGCAGAACCGCCGATCCTGATACATCCAGCAGACATAGGAACAATAATGTCCGTAGAATGGCACGAAATCTACCCGTTATATTGTAATTGGTACCATATAATCGACTGGCTTGATTCAAACTTGAACGGTGAACTCGATTACTGCGACTACGTAATGATGGAAGATCTGAGCTGGTACCATGTGGAAAAAGTGACGGTTACTCTCTTTTTGATATCAGAGGGAGCAGGAGAGCCTATGTACATTGAGTTTGAAGGCGACTACTTAGATTTCCCATTCGGAATGCCCATATCAACGTGGTGGCATGAGGTTTACCCAGACTATTGCAACTGGTATCACCTGACCAGTTGGGAAGACACCGACGCGGGCGGCACTCTTACTTTCTGCGACATGATTGACTTGACGGACGAGTTTGCGGAGGTGAGTTGGTGGCATGTGGAAAAGGTGAAAACCGATATCCTCGTCACGAAATGCCCTGATTTCGGTGACGCCCCAGATCCTTTGACAGCAACAGCCGGAGAATACCCCTCCCTGTTGGCTAACGACGGTGCGCGGCACTTGGACTGGAACTATGAGTGGCTGGGCACAAATGTCAACGGTGAACTCGATTCCAAACAGGTTGACCATGACGAATTTGACGACGGAGTATCATTTGCTTATAGCAATCTTATAGTTCCTGGAGGCAATGTGAAAATTACAGTCACCGTAAACACCTCAGGCGGTCCCTACAACATCCTCGACCCAAACGATGTGATATACCTAAACGCTTGGATCGACTGGAACCGCGACGGCGACTGGCAAGACGCAGGGGAGAAGATAATCGGCACTGGCAGCCTGACTGGGACGCAGAAATTCGATGGACCTGCAACTCCGGTTTATAACATCCCAATTCCCGCATCGGCGACACCAGGTGCGTACACATGGTTACGATTCAGATTGGACTACGCAGAAGACGCAGGAGCAAACCATCAACCATGGACAGATCCAGGTCTAAACCAAGAAAAGGGAGCAGCCATGTACGGCGAAGTGGAAGACTACAAGATAACAATAGAGGAGGCGCCACCGCCTCCGCAAGCTAACTTAGAAGCGTTCAGTCAGTCAGCGTCTCCATCAACTGTTACTCAGGGTGATACCGTACACATAACGGTTACAGTCAAGAACACTGGAACAACGACAGAAACCTTTGACGTCGATTTGAAATATGACGGCACTGTTATACACACTTGGACCGGCGTCACGCTAGGTCCAAGCACTCAGACAGTGCTCACATGGGACTGGGACACGTCCAGCGTCATTCCAAGCACGTATTCCATAACTGCGGTGGTAGATCCAACTGACACCATAGCTGAAACTGATGAGACTGACAACACTTGCACAATCCTCGCAGCAGTTACAATAGAAAGTCCACCTTCACCTCCACCACCTCCACCAGTTGGCGGAGTTCGGGTTCCAATAAACAAGATCAAACTGTTGGCTCCTTGGATAGGCTTGGCTTCACTGATGGTCGTGTCTGCTGCATCAATCGTCTACGTTAAGCACAGAAAGAAACAAGAAACTAAACTTCCTCGTTAGCGGGCTTTGGACCCGCTGACGAGAGTTCGAATCTCTCCCGGGCTACCAAATTTTCAGAATCGGAGGTTGATTTAGGGCTTATCTGCTTGGTGGGGCTTGGTTCTTTTTACGCTCTATTATGACTATTGCTTCTTTCAAGGCATTTTCACAGAATTGACTGAGATTTAAGCCTATTTTCTTGGGTCTCCATAGATCGATCTGTGAACATCTCAAAGTAGCATTCAACATAGGAGGTCGTCGGGAGTGAGATGGTCTTCACAATTAAGAAAGGGTGGTTATAATAACACACATAACAGCCCCCTATACAACGACCTTCTATGGTAAATTCATGGTACGCTAGTGTAGGAGGGTATAGGATAAGTGTGTCAACAAACTACACAGCTATATTATAGATATGTACGGTACGGTATAACACCACCGAACCATGGACTTTTATGGGTTTCCTATCGTGTTTCTTACTAAACCATTCTCCGTTTAATCCCGTACCCTCTGAGTGTGTGTCTTGTGTAATAACACTCATCTCAGTTGCAACCTTATGCCTGTGGAGGTACGCGGGTAAACGGAGGATAGGGATTAAGATTCTCGTTGAGGTAGAAGCGCGCGCGAAACTGGTTAATAAACTGTTTCAAATGATTCTCTATAGCCCGCGCACCTATTGATTAGATTCAAATGAGTTTAGATTTAGATTCATATTACGAATTCATACATGTTAAATATTAACTTCTTTATATCCGTTCTCGATGACGCCATAGGCTGGTTTAAGGAAAGTGCCATCTTCATCTCCGTTACTGCCGGAGTTCTTTGCACTACTGGGTATTGACCTTTTTCTAATGCTCAGTCTGCTGACTTGTCTACTGGACGATCGATTTCCTAAGGCGATTCCATATGTTTATCAGGCCGCGGCTCTCGCAGGGTTCGGACACCTCATGATCAG
>JGI24422J19971_10001612_pt1 | contig 13870 bp, 13 predicted proteins | sample DeeMarSWOR152_54_FD_19971 | JGI IMG/M metagenome (IMG submission 19971) | reverse complement strand
GATCCGCTGAGATTAAAAAAATATGCTCTGCCTGCTCTTTTGATTAGAAATGCAAGAACGATGAATACCGATCCCGAGATAAACGGAATAGCATAGATGAAATATCGAAACAGGAGCCTCAGGAGCTGATTTTTATCCCAGACTATTCTCAGCGGATCAAAGGTAACTTCTTTTGATATGTAGTATCCTAACCCAAGGAAAAAGATAACAAGAACGGCTGAATACATTGAGAGTATATGCTCTTTTCCTGAAAAACGTCGTTTGAATAAAAATACGATTGTACCGCCCGCACCAAATCCAGTCATTGCAAGGGCAATCGCAGTTGTTGTGAAGTTTCCAAAACCCTCTATTCGCAGCACTCTCATCAGAGAAATTTCTAGGGCAAGAAGGGCAGAAGAGATGAAAAACAGGGCGGGGAGATATATTTTTACGTTTTTCATGTTCAATGCGGCAGGAGTTATTTAACCAATTCCCGTGTGAGGGGTACAAATATTACAGGGATTATATCATGCACTCGTATTTCGCCATTCTCATCTTTCTCTATCAGTTTCAGTACCTGTGTAAAGTATGGCTGGCCGACAGGAATACACATCCTGCCACCCTTTTTCAGCTGTTTGATGAGCGGTGGCGGTATGTGATCCGCTGCGGCAGTGACAATGATTGCATCAAAAGGTGCATATTCTTCCCAGCCGAAGTACCCATCCCCGAATTTTGATTCAATGTTAGTATAGTAAAGTCTTTGAAATACCTTTTCTGCTCTATCCGCAAGGGGCTTAATAATCTCAATCGTACACACGGTACGAACGATTTCAGCGAGAATAGCGGCTTGATACCCCGAGCCAGTTCCGATCTCGAGCACTGTATCATCCTTATCTACTTTGAGGAGCTCTGTCATGAGTGCAACGATATATGGTTGGGATATTGTCTGTCCATAGCCGATCGGGAGCGGATGGTTTATATATGCTTTTTTTCTATGTTCTGGCCGAACAAACTCTTCCCGTGGAACTGTGCGCATGCTTCGAATAACAGCGCGGTCCTTTATGCCTTCTCCAATGATGTGACGTTTTACAAGTTTTTCTCTCTCTTCTCTGTAGCCTGCGAGCGCGTGTGAGGTAAAGACGAATAGAATGACGAGAATCCCGAAAACCACTCTGTAATTGTTATTTAACATATCTTAAGTACATAATACCCGCAGAGAAACGTACGTCAAGGAAAAAAGGAGAAGAGAAAATGTTTGCTTTTGGCAAAAACAAGTGTAATTTATTATAAGCCTATTTTTTAGCGAACAGTAGGTATGAAAAGAAATATAAATGTAGTTGTTGTTGGAAGTGCAAATACCGATCTGATTATTCATATTGATAATCTTCCGTCCCTGGGAGACACTGAGGTTGGCACAGGTTTTAAACCTATGGCTGGTGGAAAAGGGGCAAACCAGGCTGTGTGCCTCTCCAGGCTCGGTGCTCAGTGCCACTTTATCGCACGATTTGGAAAAGATGATTTCAGTTCATTGCTGATGAACGATATATCCAGAAGGGGGGTTTCACTTTCTCACGCTGTTATTGACAGCAAACGTCATGGTGGGATTGTATTCATCCTCATCGACAAAACTGGCAATAATACGATGATTGCTGATTTTGGGTCAAATTTGTTTCTTGATGCGCATGACATTGAGAATGCAAGGGGTCTTTTTAAAGAGGCAGATCTCTTGCTGCTGCAATTTGAGATATCGGAAAGTGCGAACAAAAAGGCCTGCGAGCTTGCAATATCGAATAACATGAAGATTGTGTTGAATCCTGCTCCAATGAAAGAGTTTGATACTTCTATTTTAGAGCATGTCGATGTAATCACTCCCAATCTTTTTGAGCTCAGCAGAATCCTGAGGCTGGTAGGAGGGAAAGAGGTGGTCTCTCCTGATGAAAAAGAGGCCGAAAAGATTGCACAGGCTGCACAGAGACTCGTTCAGTGTGGGGCAGGGCATGTGCTCGTAACCCTAGGGCAGAGGGGAAGTATCTACGTAAACAGTACGGATATAAAAATGTACGGTGCATACAGAGTAAAACAGGTGGATTCGACGGCAGCTGGTGATACCTTTACATCGGCTTTTGCATTGAAGTTTGCTGAAGGCAGTGGTATTGATGAAGCTGTCAAGTTCGCATCGGCGAGTGCAGCCATAACAGTAACCCGAGAGGGAGCAATTCCCTCACTGCCTTCAAGGGATGAGGTGGAAACGTTTATAAAGGAAAATACTTTAAGAAAGTTTGAATAACATACTATGATAGATAGTTTTCAGCTTGACTATAATAATTTAGTATTATTATTATAACTTTAGAAGACCTGGTAAGCTTATTGATTTTAGAGAAGTCAATATGAAATTTACCAGGTTTTTTTCGCGATTCGTCTCAACATTTTTTAAAAGGGAGTTGGAAAAGGTGATTAAAATAGAAAACGTCACAAAGATGTATGGACCTACTGTTGCTGTGCAAGATATTAGCTTTCAGGTTGAAAAAGGGGAGATACTGGGATTCCTCGGACCAAACGGCGCTGGAAAAACCACCACCATGAGGATAATTACCGGTTATTTTCCTCCGACTGACGGAAACGTGTATGTCTTAGGATACAGTATTTTGAGCGATCCACTTGAGGTAAAGCGGCGGATTGGCTACGTGCCGGAAAACCCTTCCATGTATAATGACATGAAGGTGCTTGAATACCTCAAGTTTATAGGAGCAATAAAGGATGTTCCAAAATCACAGCTACAAGATAGTATCGAAAAAACCGTGGCCCTGTGTGCATTAAAATCTGTCACCCATAAGCGTATCGGAGAGCTCTCCAGAGGATTTCAACAGCGAGTTGCACTGGGGCAAGCCCTGATAAATGATCCGCCCGTTCTCGTACTTGATGAACCGACCTCCGGGCTTGATCCAAAACAGATACATGAGATACGAATGCTCATCAAATCAATGGCAGGCGAAAGAACGATAATTCTATCGACACACATACTGCCAGAGGTTTCGATGACCTGCAGCAAAGTGGTAATAATAAACGAGGGGCAGATCACCGCTGCGGGTTCGACCGAAGAAATAGGGAGAAATCTGGAACGGTCGCATCAAATAGAGATCATGGCCGAAGGTCCTGCAGAGAAAATAATTGACCACATCAGAAAAGTAAAAGGAGTGGATAATGTAATCAATCAGGGGATTAATTATATAGTCGATGTGGACAAAGACAGCGACGTAAGGGCTGAGATTGCCAAATCTATTGTTACAGGGGACTTTGATCTCCTGGAGCTACACACCAGATCTTTGAGCCTTGAGGATGTATTTCTCAGATTAGTCACGGAAGAAGAGGGGGGAGAGGCGAGATGAGAAACATTGCAGAAATTTATAAGAGAGAGCTCAAGTTTTATTTTTCAACCCAATTGCCTATGTGGTGATGGTTATATTTACGGCTATATTCGGTTTTCTCTTCTTCCGGAATCTCACCTATTACTCCGAGCTTTCCTACCAGCTCATGCAGAATCCTTACTACGCGCAGAGGGTTGATCTGATTCTCGGGGTTTTTGCACCTCTTTTCAACTCGAACAGTATAATATTGCTCATGGTGATACCTCCGATCTCAATGAGGCTTTTTGCTGAGGAGAAGAAGTCCAGGACCATAGAGCTCCTGTTTACGTATCCGGTGAAGGATATACAGATTGTCATGGGCAAGTGGCTTGCTGCTATAACGATAATCTTTCTAATGCTCCTTCTCACGGCACCTGGTCCATTCATGGCATTTACATTTGCAGAAAGCTCAGAATGGGGCCCGATCCTCGCGGGCTACCTTGGTATTTTTTTAATGGGAGTAGCTTTTCTTTCTCTGGGCCTTTTAATTTCAGCCCTCGCAGAAAACCAGATTGTAGCGATCATCGTTTCCTACGGTGCTTTATTGGGCTTCTGGTTTCTAGGATGGGTCGTTGAGCCAGATTCAGGTAAGCAGATCGGCAAGGTTCTGGGAGAGTTGAGTATTATAGGACACCTTACGAACTTCGTTAAGGGTGTAATCAATACGACTGACTTAATGTATTATCTGCTATTTATTTTTACCTCGGTATTCTTGACGCTGCGAGTACTTGAGTCGAAGAGATGGAGGGGATAAGATGCTGAATAAAATAGAAAAATATCTCTATATTGTTTCGCCCCTGTTGATCCTCGTGAGCCTGTTTAATTACTACATTACGAGAAAGTTCGAAGTTTTTTCAATCGTGACAATGGTAGTAGGTGTAGGGGTAGGAATAATTTTCTTCATTCGTTTCTATGAGGATATAGTCAGAAAGATTACAAAGAGAAAGGTACGGTACGGAATTAACAGTGCTATTATTACGATCGTCGTGCTAGCCCTTGTTGTTATCGTGTATCTTGTGCTCATGGAAAACAATAAAATATACGATCTGACAAAGAGTAAAAGGTTCTCCCTTTCAGATCAAACCGTTAGCCTCTTAAACAGGCTCTCCGGTCCTGTGAGCGCTTACGCGTTTTTTCCCAAACAGTGGGAAACCGCATCTATCAGGGAGCTTTTTAACGAGTATCATTATCTTTATAAGGACTTTGAGTTTGAAATCATTGACCCCGATCTCAACCCTGGTATAGTGCGGGAGATGGGCGTAGAAGAGTACGGCCAGGTAATGATTAAATACGACGGTAAGACGGAAACGGTTAAGACGAACAACGAAGAGGGAATAACAAATGCCCTCATCAAGCTTTCACAACCAGAAATAAAAAAGGTGTACTTTATTACGGGGCATGGAGAACACGCCATAGAGGACTACAGCAATGTTGGCTATGACAAAATAAAGGCTGCCATTCAAGCAGAGAACTTTGCTGTGGAGGAGTTGCTACTTTTAAGAGCAGAGCGTATTCCAGAAGACTGCGCACTTCTCATCTCTGCAGGACCCAAGAGTGATTATAATGATCATGAGATAACATTAATAGATGATTATATTCAGGAAGGGGGTAGAGTACTGTTTATGCTTGACCCTGTTGAAAAGGGAGAGGAGTACTTGAACATTGCCCTTTTTCTTGAGCGCTACGGTTTGGTAGCAGGAAACGATGTAATCATTGATCCACTGAGCAGGGTATTATCAGGTGACTTTTTTATGCCAGTGGTGAACGATTATACATACAATCCCATTACAAAAGATTTCCGTTTTGCAACATTCTTCCGGGTAGTGAGGAGCATAGATATTAAGGACGACCCAGGCGAAAATGTGTATTCGCGCGTCATTGCAAATACAGGAGAAGCGAGCTGGGCTGAGACAAGCATAAAGGATTTGATGTCCGGAGTAAAGGTGAAGTTCGACGAAGGAGTTGACATGAGAGGTCCAGTCCCCATCGCTGCATATTCGAGGATTATGTTATCGGCGGAAGAAGCATCAGAAGAGGCTTTCGAAACAGAAGCGGGTGTGGAAGAAGATGAGGGCAAAGAAGCGTTCGTTCTTGCTATTGGTGATTCGGATTTTATAGCAAACTCCATGTACCAGACCCAGGGGAATAAGGATCTGTTTTTAAATACCATCAATTTTCTTGCAGACCGTGGAGATCTCATCACAGTGCGGCCGAAACAGCAGGAATCAGTCTATCTCATGATGACCGCGAAGCAGGGAAGAATCGCATTTTTCGTTTCCATGATTCTTATACCTCTCTTTATTATTGTTGTCGGCGTATACATTACCGTACGGAGGAGAGTTAAGACATGAAGTTTTTCAAGAATACCATAATCCTTGCCGTAATTCTTGTCCTTGCGGGATTCTCCTACTGGTATTTTGTAAAGAAAAAGGGAAAAGAAAAGGAGGAAGAAGAAAAGAAAGCGGCTTACCTGTTTGAACAGACTGACAAAGATATCTCACGTGTTACCTTGAGTAAGAAGGGAGAACCGGAGATTGTTCTTGAGAAGGAAGTCTCTTACGAGAAGGTTGATGACAGTGAGGAGCAAGAGAAGGTTGAACACTGGTATGTGCGTGCTCCGATTGAAACTGGCGGTAATAAGGTGGCAATCGAAGGGTTATTGGGTTCGATAACAGAGAGCAAGAAAGAAGAGGTTGTATGGGAAAATCTTGATAAAAATCACGAATACGGGCTTGATGATCCAGAGTTTTCAATCCGGTTTTCCTATGCCGGTGAGGAAGAGGTGCACGGCGTCGATTTTGGAATAGAGAGTCTGGACAGGAGCAAGATCTTTGCCGCAGTCAAGGGAAAAGACTATATATATGCCGTGCCTATTGGACTGAGGAGTTCCCTTGAAAAAAGCCTTCTTGACTTGCGAGACAAAAAAATATTCCCCTACAAGGTTGATGATATAGTTGGTATAACATACTTTTCTGCTTCCGATACCTTTATCTTAGAGAAAGAGGGAGATGAATGGTATTTCTTACCCGACGGAGTTAAGGCTTCGAGGAGCCGTGTTGAGATTTTTACCGGGAATCTAAGATGGGGTGATTTTATCGAAGTAGTAGAAGAAAAAGGCACGGATTTAAAGAAATATGGGCTTATTGATAGATTCCGGTTGCTACTTACCTTTAAAAACAAAGATGGCTCAGTCTATATGTTTGTCCTCGGAGATGATGTGAGAGAAAATAATGCCCGTTTCTTTTACGCAACCCGCTCAAATGATAATATGATATTTCAGGTAAACGAAGATCTTGTCTCCCGGCTCTACACAACGAAGTTTGAGTTGAAGGATAGGAGCATTTTTCCTTTTAAAACCGATGATGTAGTAGCTGTGCAGCTGGAAAAGGAAGGAAAGAGGTTCTCCTTTGAGAAAAAAGATGAAGATTGGTTTTTTCAGGATAACGGTGAAAAGGTTGTGTTAGATTACAAGATAGACAATATAGTGCGGGGCATAATAACTGCCGAATATGAGGAGAGAGAACCGGTAAAGAGGGGAGACAGTGATTATAACGAAACCGGTATCGAGAATGCAATATACGAGGTAAAGCTCATATTTAAAGATGAAAGGCCGCCGGCTGTTGTCAGACTTACTGAAAAGAACAAAGAGACAAACAAATGCTGGCTCACTCCTGATGGTGGTCAAACCATGTATTACACGAGCGGTTACTTTTTGGCAAACTTCCCTGAATCGAGGGAAGAGCTCGAGTAATATACTGGGAGCATAAGAAATTTTCCCCCTGTATATGAACTATTCACTGAAGAAAGCAAAGAGTGTTTTACAGTCTTATGATATGAATCGTAAGATAGAGTAACTCCTACATCCCNATTGCAAATGCAAAATACAGGAACGCCCCAGTACCAAGGGGAATCAGAAGATTATCGATATGGTAGACAGGTATGAGCTCAAGCACAGTCCCCAGGAGCGCTGCAGGAAGGACAAACCTGAAAGGAATAGTAAAAAACAGTATTATANACGAGGAAAGAAAAAAGGTGAGAGAACCGATCAGAGTCCTGTTTTTNAAGTGAAACANATGGATTTTTCCAAACCTCATTCCAATGAGGGCTGACAAACAATCAGCGACAGATACGATGAGAATAGCAGGGAGATAGATATTAAAGTCAAAGAGAAGTATTGTGAGCATTATTCCCAGGCCAAGCAGGATAGGTGCAATTATGATGCCCTTGGTTTCACGGTGGCGCTGTGCTTTTTTAGTTATGTAAGAAAAAAGTATAAATGATATTCCTAGATTACGGAAAAGCTCGGAAATTATATATATCACGATTACCGCAGTAAGTATATGTACAGCTATAAGCTCATGGGAGAGCGCGAGAAAAGGAAAGAAGCATCCCAAAAAATGAATGCCCTTTCTAAAGAACTCTCGTTTCCACGAGAACCTTGAAAGTGTGTACTTTTTAGGCAATCTATGCTGGGGAATAATGTAGGGAAGAATTTCTAGAAAGTTATTGCTTTCGATGATTATATCCGANAATTTTCGAATGATCTTTGANGGATTGAATCCAATGCCCATTCTGCTTTTCTTAAGCAGTTCTACGTTGTTCGGATCATCGGCAACAGAAANNACATCGTTCCACCCCAGATCAAGTCGCTTTAGTAGTGTCTCCACAATTTCTATTTTTGAGATTACACGGATCTNNCTTGTATTAATGATACCCTTATTTATTTCCAAATCTATTCCAGCATAATGATCTGCGCCAATTTCATGGGCCAGATTTTTAAGAACAAAATTAGGAATACCGGCACTGATAAGAGAAACGAAAAATCCTTCCTGGCGGAGGATCCAGATTGACTCTTTGATGTTCGTCACCCTTCGAATTTTATTTGCGGCAACCTGGGCGCTCTCAACCTGGAAATTCTTTGCCAATTTGTATCCTTCTACAAGCAGTCGGTTTATTGAGATTTTGTCTATATAGTACTGTATACCGAGCCACAGGATTTTTATATAGCTCAGGATCCCTTTCGATTGAACAATTCTTTTTAAAAAGATATCTTTAAATAAAACGCCATCTACATCCAAGATAACGATTCCTTTATATAGGTGTTCTTTCATGGGTAATCCTTGATAGGGAAAGATACTTTCCTGTGCTGTTAAAATCAATTTTAAATGTGATATGGGTGACTTAAGAATGGTTGTAGAAATTGAGAAAATAGTGCATGGTGGATACGGTCTTGCACGATTAAACTCAGGGGTCTGTTTTGTGCCCTTTACAGTTCCTGGCGATGTTCTTGATGTCGAGTGCACAACATCCGGAGGAGGGGGAGTTGGATGGATCAAAAGGATAGTAAGATCTTCTCCCCACAGAAAAAGGGCAAAATGCCCCGTATTTACTGTTTGTGGTGGTTGTGATTTTCAACATATGAGCTATTCCTATGAACTGGAGGTTAAAAGACAGATTCTAGTCGAGGATTTAGCTAGAATCGCTGGCATAAGCGAAACAAATGGAATTGAAATTATACACAACAGCGATTATGGTTACAGGAATCATGCGCAGTTCAAGGTTGATGAGGAAGGAAAGATCGGTTTTTACGAAAAGAAGTCTCACCAGGTTGTACAACTGCCTGAAAAAGGATGCAGACTTCTTCACGAAAAAATAAATAGATACATCCTGAAAATAAGAAAAGAGAAGGTTTTCCAAAAAGGTGGTTTTCGTGTACGGTCAGATGCCCATGGAAACATTTATAAAAAAGGTATTCCAGGAGTAGCAGATGACAGATACTGCTGTCATTCTATCTCCGGATTGAACTTTAGAATAAATATCGATGATTTTTTTCAGGTAAATAATTTCCTCATTGAAAGATGGCTTTCCAGGATAAAGGAGTATCTGGAGATCGATAAGTATGATAGGATCGCTGATGTTTATTGCGGCTCAGGGGCAATATCTCTTTTCCTTGCAAAGTATGTAAAGTCCATAATTGGAATTGAATTGAACAAGAATGCAGTGTGGAGTGCAAGGTACAATGCTGAGTGGAATAACATTTTAAATGTTACATTTGTCCGTTCAAGAGCTGATGTTGGAGTTCGCTCATTGACAGATATACAAAAGATAATTATAGACCCGTCCCGGTCCGGTCTAGGAAATGAGCTCATTGAAGGTATTGTGAGGCTTCAGCCAAGGGTGATTGTGTATGCGTCCTGTGATACAGCAACCTTTTCAAGAGACATAAGAGAATTTTCTGAGAATGGTTACCTTTTACAGAAGGTCTCTCTCGTTGATATGTTTCCAAGAACAAAACATATTGAGGTGGTCTCCAGACTGATTAGCAGCCCAACATAGGGCTTGACGGGGCAGGATATTTTTTCTAAATTGAGTATGAATTACTTTTGCCGTTCTGATCTTGTTCAAGCGGAATATGTAAACCTTTCTGTCCATCAGATAGATCGATATAGATGGACCGCGAGACCGAAGGAGGGAAAATTTGAGAAATTACGAATACCTTTTTATCTTCGACCCCCAGGAAGAGAATACGAAAAAAGCCATCCAGGATGTGAAAAATCACTATGATAAAATGGGAGTGCGATTGTTGAAGGAGGATGAAATAGGAAAGAGAAAGCTTGCATACGAAATCGACAGGAAAACGGATGGTTTTTATTATATGACTCAGATTGAGATTGATGACTTCACAAAGCTACAGGAGTTTGAAAATGATTTGAAGCTCGATCCGAATGTGATTCGATTTATGAGAATAAGGATCTGAGTACACCTGAAGTCCGCAAGAAGGTTATTCTGCACCCGGTCGGTAAAAGTTCACAGGTAACAGTTCAAAGGTAAATAAAACAGCGAGCAAAAAAAAATATCCAGCATTAATGAAATTCTAAATTGAAAAGTTGCATTAAACCGGGTATAATGATTTTAGATGTTGTAAAAAGGGGCAATACATGAGCTGGGATATAAATCACGTTGTGATAGTAGGGCGACTCACAAGAGACCCAGAACTCACATATACCCAATCAGGCGCAGCTGTATGCAGGTTTTCCATTGCAGTGAATAGATCTTCGGGGTCATCGACCAATAGTCAGGAAGAGACAACGAGCTATTTTAATATTGTGACGTGGAATAAAACCGCCGAAATCTGTAAAGAATATCTCGCAAAAGGAAAGCAGGTTGGTATCGACGGACGCTTGCAGCAGAGGAGATGGGCTGGTCCGGATGGTGCAAGAAGAAGTACTGTAGAGATAGTAGCAAATAATGTGCAATTCTTTGGACCAGCACGGACCACATCAATGCAGCAGAAGCAAGCTGAAGAAGAATATGTAATGACTGATAGCAGCTCGTCCAAGCAGGAAGATGAAACACCGCAAGAGCCGGAAAGGGATCCCTTCCTCTCAGAGCTTGACGATGATGAAATTCCCTTTTGATTTTTTTCTTTTTTGTCTTCGATTCTGGGTATTGAAAGTGTAACCGGGGAGAAGGGTATTAGTCGCTTTCATTTGAGGAATCGCATTTTCATGTGAGTGATTTGATGAGTGAGTGATATGTTTCCGTTGTTACGGGAATAGAATATTCAGTATCTCTTGTAAGTTAGAAGGAGTTTGGCAAATGGAAGAAGAAAAAAAGGATGAAATGATCAAAGAAGAGGAATCCCAGGAACCTGAAGAAAAAGAGGAGGTGGATGAAAGCTCACGGGAAAAGAAAGAAACTGAGCCATCAGCAGAGATGGGGGATACAGCGCCAAAGGGGAGGACCAACACCTTTAGGCAGAAGAGAACATACTTTCGAAAGAAGGTCTGTAAACTCTGTCTTAAAAAGGCACAGTCGGTTGATTATAAAGATGTTGAGCTCCTGAGAAGATTTATCACCGAAAGAGGAAAGATTCTCCCACGAAGAATAACAGGAACCTGTGCCAGGCACCAGAGAATGCTTTCTAGAGCAATACAAAGGGCTCGGATGATAGCTCTATTGCCTTTTGTTTCTAAATGATTTTTTATACTGACTATTAAAAAGGGGTGTAGGCTCATTGATTGTTGAAAATATCAAGATTTTCGTAGAGATCGTAAAAAAGGAGAGCTCCCATTTAAAATCGGTTTTCGGCTACTGGGTGGATAGGGTTTCGATACCCGAAATCCGGGTTGAGTGGCGGGAGGTAGTTGAAAACTTTTTTATGGTAATGCTCTCTCTTTTCCTCTATGCATCCGTGATATTCACACAGTTCGCCTTTGTTCCAATCATGATTGTTACCATCAAAAGAGGATGGAAGGAAGCCGTTATTTATCTTACTCTTGCTTCAATCCTGCTTCTCTATGTTATGGTGAATGCTGCTTATCGTATCCCTTATGACAGTGGATTGTTATTGTTTTCACCCACACACTTCACGTTCGAATTCATTGGAAACATCTTGGGTGTTAAAGGAAGCAGGTTTCTCGATTACTACTTCATCTTTGGTATACTTGGAATATTTATCGGGCATCTTGTTTCGAAAAATTACAAACTGAAGTATGTGATTTTTTTCAGCCTCACCATCTATGTGAGCATTGTGGTGTTCATACTCAGCCTTTCAGGTATCTTCGGCGGTTTTGAGTCTTTTGTCTCAGACTATTCACAGTTTGTTGATAGGAAGACTTCCAGCTATGTGAATCTCTATCTGTCTCAGATGGATAATTACAGAAACATTTTGAGGTTCAGAGGAATTTATTCTGGCTTTCTTGAAAGAAAGGTAGAGATTGCCGTCGATGTCATAAAGAGGAGTGTACTATTCGGTGCTGCCCCAAAAGGCGGCTACTTAATAAAGCAGATTATCATCATTTTTCTTGGTATTCTCTTTGTCAAACTATACTTCAGGGGAAGGCTCAATAGAGCAGCACTGAAATATGATATAAGAAACTACAGGATAGCAAATGACTGGGTGTGGGGTCTTATAGTTTCTTGGGGGCTCGTGTATGTCAATCTTTATTTGGGGAATAGCTTCCTGGAGATAGTGAGTTGGAATTCAGCAGTTATCTTTTCTTTCTTGTTTTTTCTGAAGGGATTGAAATTAATCAAGATCGCTGCTGACAGAATCAAAATACCCGAGTTCATTCAATATCTTGTCTTGCTGTTTTTCCTTTTTTACTTCTTCATCTTTTTTATCACGATTGTCACAGGTATCGGAGTTGCAGATATCTGGTTAAAAATATCTGATATTACCTCACAATTAGGGAAGAGGAGAGATTCATGAGAGTAATTCTGGTTAAAGATGTTACTGACTTGGGCGAAGAAGGAGATATCAGAGATGTAGCGTCAGGATATGCGAGAAATTATCTTTTTCCAAAGGGCCTTGTGGTAGAGGATACTCCCTTCAACCGGAACAGGTTGAAAGAACAGAGAAAGCGAATAGAGCTCAAAAAGGTGAAAAAGAGAGAAGAAGCGCAAAAGCTTGCTGAGGAACTGGCGTCAATATCGATCAACCTTCCTGCCGCTGCTCACGATAACGATAAGCTCTTTGGTGCTATCCACGAGAGTGATATACAACGTGCACTCGAAGCCCAGGGATATTCGATTGAGAAGAAGAACATACTTATGGATGAACCCATTAAAAATCTTGGTGTATATAAAGTATCATTAAAGATTTATGAGGATATAAAGGCTGAGCTCAAAGTCTGGGTTGTGAAGGAATAATATGTGCAAAATCTAGAGGAAGATTTTCAGAGAAGAAAAATATCTACTCTCAACGATAAGCTTCCCCCGCAAAACTTAGAAGCAGAAAAGGCCTGCCTGGGCTCCATGCTCCTGGACAGAGAAGCAATAGAAGTAGCGATCGATATACTCAAGGGGGATGATTTCTACAGCAGCCAGCACCGTTTAATCTTTGATGCAATAATAGCGCTCTACGGACAGGCAACTCCTGTTGATAGCGTGACCATCACTGAGCATCTCAAATCCCACGGAGAGCTCGATAAAGCGGGCGGAGTGCTCTACATCTCCTCACTTCTGGATGAGGTGCCGACCTCTGCAAATATTGAATATTATGCAAAGATTGTAGAGCAGAAATCCCTGCTCCGCAAGCTCATAAGTGCTGCATCCTCTATCATTGCAATAAGCTATGAGACAGATACCAATGCATTTGAGGTTATCGACCAGGCGGAGAAGCTTGTTTTTGATGTAACCGAGAGGGATGTTTCCCGCGGTTACTACTCAATGAATGAGATCATCAAAGACAGCATCATCGCGATTGAAAAACTCTATCACAGGGGTGATGTGTATACCGGAATTCCGAGCGGCTTTAAAGAGTTTGATGATCTCACCTCAGGTTTTCAGAAATCCGAGTTTATTATAATCGCTGCACGACCTTCTGTTGGAAAAACTGCCTTAGCCCTCAATATAGCTCAAAATATGGGTATACGGCAGAAAAAGAACGTTGCGATTTTCAGCCTTGAAATGTCGAAAGAAGCGCTGGTTCAACGAATGCTCTGCTCTGAAGCACGAATAGATAGTCAAAGATTGAGAAAAGG
>JGI24422J19971_10001611_pt1 | contig 13874 bp, 14 predicted proteins | sample DeeMarSWOR152_54_FD_19971 | JGI IMG/M metagenome (IMG submission 19971) | reverse complement strand
ATTCGATCCCACGAGCCTCACTCGCTCGCGCTTTGGACGCTCGCTCTTTCGCATTACACAACTTGCGTTGTGCAACACCCTTGGGATAGCTGCTATTTTTCATTAAAACTGCCTTTGCTCTTTAAGGTTTCAGTTTCCGTTTTGTCTTAACTGACTTATATCGTATCTTGCCTCTTGAAACCTCAGCGTGAACCGGCGTGGCTCCCTTTTTCCTCGCTTGAATCTTCAATCTCCGACGTCCGCTTGGAGAAATTCGAGTTGTTCCTTCTTTCTTTGTCGCTTTCACTTGAATAACCCATTTCTTAGAACCTTTCCTAGCTTCAAGATCAGATGCTCCTCTACTTCCCTTTTTGGCTTTTACTTTATACCCTTTCTTGCGAAGTTGTTTTGCAACTTGCTTTTCCTTTCTTCGCCCATACCTATATTCTGATTTTGCCATTGTTTTTTCACTCATTTTTAAATATTTAAAAATACAACGTTTAAATATTTAAAGATTATGTTCTATGCTGAGAAAAATGCCGAGAAAAAGAAAGATCAAAACCCGATATAAAACTACAACAAAACGCGGTTACCGAGAGTACATGAGAAAATATATGAGACAATACAAGAATATCCCAAAGTCTCGGCATGGGAAGAGAGGGAGGCGCCCTAAGAAATAGGTGAAGAAACGCAGATGAAGTGTTCCAAAAATCATAATTGTGCCATATTGAAACATGCAGTATTAGTTTGAATGGACGGGACATCGTCTACTTGCTTGATTCGCCAAAGATTTCTTTCAAAGATAAAGCGTCGAGTCCGGAAGGTTGATAAGCCGTTCTCAAATTGTCCATTTCACGAACTATCTGCTTGACGTTTTGTGCCACCGTCTCATCCTTGATTTCTACGACTCCCAAGTCAACACAGATATCTTTGTAGGTTTCGCAAAGCAGCTTGAACAAGAAAACCCATTTTTCTTTTGGGTTGAAGGTTTTTTGGTAAAAAATGAAGTCTTGTTCTTCTGAGAATGCCCATTCTCGAATTGACCGATAGCGGGAAAATGGAAAAACTCGAATCCCCCTTATCCCATGTAAATCTATTCTCAATGTTTGATCCGTTTTGACTCCTTTCTTCTTCATCACTCTTACAATAAAAAACAAGGCTTCGGCAATGTCGTTAACGATCCAATTCAAGTAATACTTTTCCGCTTCCGTTAAGAGTGGAATTACGGCATGAAAGAATCCCTCCGAATCAATTCTTGCAAAAATCTCCGGTGACTTGCTTTTAAATTCGAAATATCCCCTTCTTGGAACTACCCATCCAGAGGGATTCTAAAAACATAGGGTACGCATCTCATTGTATCTAAATTCTCTTCATTCGCAAGCAACCACTCTTCACTTTCGTATGTTGAACCAATGAACATTTCCATCAAAGGTTTCGGTGGAACTTCCTTGATTCTCTTCGTTTCTGCATATTGCCTTTTGAATAGTGATACTTTAGGCAACTTTGGAGTAATTTTGATGCTCCTTATGAGAGTGCGGATTTTGCGTCTTAATTCCGGAAGTTTACGAGGATCATACATTATTGTGCGAAATGTTTTGGCGTCAAACGGCATGTCTTCGGGACTTTGACTTAGAAAAACAACATATTTCTCAAGTCCAAAGGCTAATCCTACCTCAAGAAACACATTTCGGTTTCTTCCCGTCAAGTCTGCAAGGACTAGATTTGCTTCTTGGGCGTTTTTGCATATAGTACAGATAATCTCGGGGGTGTCAAATCTCTCATCTGATCTATGACAAATCCAACCCAAATCTCCAAGCGTTTCCTTTACTCCAATCATATACACCTCTTTAAGTTCCTCTTCAAAAGGCATCAAAACAAAGGCGGTTTTGGGCTTTTCTTCTATGTAAAAAGGACATGGTCTCAGATTCTTGAAACATATCCGCAATTCACTTATCACCTTTCTTAAATTTATCAGACATTTGCTGTTCATGAATTACATTGAACCTAAACATATAAATCGGCTTGGTTTGCTTTCTCACTCTGCTTTGAAAATTGCGAGGCTGTTCTCCTTTTCTCTTTATGCTTCGAAAGCCTAACCCGCCCTCTAATCGTCGCTTCTCTGTGGCGTTGCTTCAACAAATACTGTTAATACTTAACAGCAAGATTTTCGCAAATTGGTCCACCTTTCCATTCAAAGTGCGGGGGGTGGGATTTGAACCCACGAACCCCTACAGGACAGCCGCCTCAGGGCTGCGCCTTTGACCTGGCTTGGCAACCCCCGCTTAGAGCTTGTCCTTTTATTTCTAGATTTACGGTTGGAATTAAATCTTGCTTTGATTTGAAGAAACCTCCTCATGAATGGGTTATAAAAAGAGAGGTATTAGATTATACGCAAGTCTTCTTTTATTGTCGTTAACACAACGTGAGTGTTTGTTCTCTCCACATAGGGCAAGCCTAGTAAACGTTTTGTGAATTTGCCTAGTTCTTCTCGATTCTTGAATTTTGCGACTATTATTGCGTCTATTAAACCTGTTACGTCATACACGCAACAGACGTTTGGGAGTCTTGCAATCTCGTTTTCCATTTCTAAAAGTCTTCCCTTTGAAACTGTTATTTCGCTAACAACCGTTAATTCGTAGCCAAGCTTCTCCTGATCAAGCAGAGCCGAATAGCCTTTTATTGTTCCCCCTTTCTCCATCTTCTTTATTCGCGAAAGAACTGTGCCTATGGAAACACCGCATTGTTTAGCTATTTGCCTAGATGAAAGCCTAGCGTCACTTAGCAATGTCTTTAAGATTTTGACATCTGTCTCGTCTAAACGCATTATCCATCACCTATACTGCACATCTATTCAAAGCATAGCATCTGCTATTTAACATTTGCTTAGCAATTTACTAAGAACCTTTTTATATTTACAGCGATAATTGTTTGTGTTGTAAACTTGCATAAAGGAGAATGCAATATGTACGATCGATCCCAAGCAGCTCATAACTTTGACACATGTCTGAAGCTAATGAACAACGCTGATTACATCCTTCTACACTTCACAGACATGCTCGGACTCCTTAAAGGCAGGACCATCCCAACAGAAGAAGCGAAAAACGCTTTGATGGAAGGCGTTGGTTTCGACGGCTCCTCTATAACAGGTGGAGTCAACATAGAAGAGAGCGACATGGTCATGAAGCCCGACGCATCCACGTTTGCGGTTTGCCCTTACTATTTTTACGATAAAAGTGTTGTAAGCTTCATCTGCAACATACACTGCCCTGACGGCAAGCGATATGAAAACGACCCAAGATATGTTTGCCAAAAAGCCACAGAAAAAGCGTTAAGAGAAGGATATGAAACAACAGCTGCCGCTGAATTGGAATTCTATCTTGTACATAAAAGTGAAGAAGGTGAAGTTTACCCAGTTGAAAACCACATCATAGACAAACACAGATATTTTGACATAAGCCCGGGTCGAGACGTGACAGAAACATACAGAATGGACTTGTCTAATGCTTTGTTTTCCATGGGAATTATCGTAGAAAGAGAACAACACGAAGTAGGCGCAGCTCAAAACGAAATCACATTCAAATACTCAGATCCGATCACAACCTCAGACAACATTATGCTACACAAATTTGCAGCCAAGGCTGTAGCAGACAGAAAATACGGCTGGATAGCAACATTCATGCCGAAACCATGGCTTGACAAGCCGGGTAACGGCATGCACGTTCACATGGGACTCTTGAACCCAAAAAACGGTAAAAACCTATTTTATGACCCTAAAGGCTACGCAAACATCTCGCAAAAATGCAGATATTTCATCGGCGGCCTCCTAGAGCATGCCAAGGCACTCTGTGCCATAGTAGCGCCTACGGTTAACAGTTACAAGAGGCTGGTGCCGGGTTATGAGGCACCGATCTATATTGCATGGAGCAGCCGAAACCGTTCAGCTCTGATAAGGGTGCCAGAATATTTCCACAACAACGAAAAAAAGACGAGGATAGAATTTAGATGCCCAGACCCGCTGTGTAATCCTTATCTTGCTTATGCAGTTATACTTGAGGCTGGGCTGGACGGCATCAGAAAGAAGACTGAACCAGGAGAACCCGTGAGAAAAAACGTTTATCATCTCAGCGAAGCTAAACGGAGAGAACTAGGCGTTGGGGCTTTGCCAATGTCACTGAAGGAAGCGTTGGAAGAGTGGGAAAGCGATGAAATTTGCTTAGAAGCTTTGGGTAAAGAAAACGCAGAGAAGTATGTGGAACTGAAAATGGAAGAATGGAGAGAGTATGAATCGCGCATGCCAAACAGAAAGAATGAAGTAACGCCATGGGAATTGCAAAAATATCTTTACGCCTAGCATAACAACTTTATTAGTGTATATACGAAAGCATTTGTTTCGTAGTGTGAGAAGATGCAGTGATGAAATATGATACCATACTTGTGCTCGACTTCGGCGGACAATACTGCCATCTTATAGGGAGACGAATCAGAGAGTATGGAGTCTATTCTGAATTAGTTCCTCACGACATAAAACCGCAAGAAATCAAGCTTCTCAGCGAAAAATTCAACGTAAAAGGATTAATCTTCTCGGGAGGACCAGCCAGCGTTTATGATTTGAACGCGCCGAAACCAGACCCAAGCATTCTTGGTTTAGACTTGCCAGTTTTAGGCCTATGTTATGGACATCAACTTATAGCTAAAATGGCTGGAGGAAAAGTTGAGCCAACCAAACAGAGGGAATATGGAATAGCATACGTCACCATCGACACGTCTGCGGGTGAATTGAAAGGGTTAGCTAATAGAGAGAAGGTTTGGATGAGTCATGGCGACACTGTTCTCTCCGTGCCCGCTGAATATGAGGTTTTAGCTCACACAGAGAATTGTCCGGTTGCCGCTTTTAGGCACAAGGAAAAGCCGATATACGGGTTGCAGTGGCATCCAGAGGTTGTTCACACAGAAAAGGGCATGCAAATGCTTCACAACTTCATTTTTGAAGTCTGTAAGTGCGAACCTAACTGGAAAATGGAAGACGTGGTAGAAAAAGCCGTAAAAGAAATAAAAATGGATGTCGATGATGGAAAAGCCATAATAGCCCTAAGCGGAGGCATAGACTCCAGCGTGGCAACAGCCCTTGCAGCTAAGGCAATAGACAACAGACTTACAGCAGTTTTCGTTGACCACGGATTTATGCGAGAGAACGAACCAGAATTTGTGAAAAATATCTTTCGGAAGTTCAAGATAAACCTCATAATAGTAGATGCGCGGGAGAGATTTCTGACAAAACTCGGAGGAGTAATTGACCCTGAAAGGAAGAGAAAAATCATAGGAGAGGAATTCATCCGAGTTTTCGAAGAAATCGCAGAAATAACAGGCGCAGAATATCTGATTCAGGGAACGATTTATCCGGACAGAATCGAGTCTGGTTTTAGAAAATTCTCGGACAAAATAAAGACACACCACAATGTCGCTGGTTTACCTATAAAAATCAAGTTTAAGAAAATTGTGGAACCGCTCCGCGATTTGTACAAAGATGAGGTTAGAAAGGTTGCCAAAATGCTCGAATTGCCAAAGGAAATAGTTTTTAGACAACCATTCCCAGGTCCAGGACTAGCGGTCAGGATCATCGGTGAACTAACCAAAGAAAAGATTGAAATGGCGAAGAAAGCGGATAAAATTGTGAGAGAGGAAATTGAAAAGAGCGGATTGGAAGAGAATCTGTGGCAGTATTTCGCCGTCTCAACAGACACGAAAGCCACCGGTGTCAAAGGTGATGCCAGAGCTTATGGTTACGTTGTTTCTGTCAGAGTTGTGGAAAGCCGTGAAGCAATGACTGCCAGCTTCGCAAAAATCCCCTACACAGTGCTGGAAAAAATCTCAACAAGAATAACCAATGAAGTGCCGCAGGTCACACACGTTGTCTATGATATAACTCATAAACCTCCAGCAACAATCGAATGGGAGTAAAGTGCTCCACTACACCTTGGGCTTCTCTACTAAATCCTCAATTCTCGCTTCTTTAAGCAGATTTACATGCCTAACGAGTTCGTTCACAGCAGCTTCGAAAACTTTTTTGCCTTTTTCTGCAGATGCTGTTGTTGATTCTCCAAACACTCCCGAACGTGTATAGTCTACGGTGTCTAGTGGAAGTGTCATGGCTCCTGTTTGCACATTGTGTTTGCCGAGTTCTTCATCTACAGCCTTATTCATATCCACAATGTGCGGATGCAAAGCCAAATTCACTGAGGTTTCCTCAGCCGTAGCGTGTCTTCTTTCTTCTGGTTTGAAAAGATCTGGCAAAAGCTTGTTTGCAGCTGACCACCACTGAAAGATAGACACAAAAACCCCTTTTTCTCTAAGTTCTCTAGCCATCTCCATGAGAGCGCATAAGTTGCCGCCGTGTCCGTTGACTATCACAATTTTTCTGATGCCATAATAGTTAAGCGATAAGCATACTTCTTTCACATAGCCTTTGAACGTTTTCGGCGATATGAAAATGGTTCCCCAAAACTGTTTATGATGAGAACTAACGCCAAAAGGAATCACTTGTAGGCAAAGCACTCCAGCGCGTTTAGCTGTCTCTTCGGCTATAGCCTTAGCTATCAAATGGTCTGTTCCAAGCGGATTTTGCGGACCGTGCTGCTCGTTTGAGCCAACAGGCAATATGGCAACATTATTTTGAGTAAAGCATTCTTTTGCTTCAGTCCAACTCATTTCATGAAGTCTAACTTTCACACCTTTTCACTCTTTCACGAAATCGTTTTATTAGAAGCAAATGAATATAAGCTTGCAGTTTAAAACGGTGAAAACCCTTGAAGACATTGATTCTCGCAGGAGGCTTCGGCACAAGATTAAGACCATTAAGCTGCACAAGACCGAAAATTCTCTTCCCGATAGTCAACAAACCCTTGCTACAATGGACTTTCGAAAGACTCACTAAGAACATGATTAAAGAAGCAATATTAGCAGCTAACCTTCAAACAGAAGTTTTCATAAAACAGCACAGAATTCCAAAATGCGGCTTGCACATTACTTATTCACGAGACCCGCTAGAAAAACCGTTGGGAACTGGCGGTCCAATAAAAAAGGCTGAAAAACTCATTGGTCATGATGCTTCTTTCCTAATTCTGAACGGAGACATTTTTGCCGATGTAAACTACAGAGAAATTTTTAAGATGCACGAAAATAAAAATGCGACAGCAACAATAGTCCTTCACAGAGTAGATGACCCGAGCAGATATGGAGTTGCAGAACTAGCAAAAGGAAATCGCATAAAAAGATTTATTGAGAAACCTTCACGGGAGGAGGCTCCAACTAATCTGATAAACGCTGGTGTTTATGTTCTCAGCCCTGAAATTTTTGAATATATCCCGAAAGGACGAAAAGTTTCCTTGGAACGTGAAGTTTTTCCAAAACTTTCAGAAGCAGGTAAGCTTTACGGTTATGTTTTTGATGGTTTGTGGATGGACATAGGCAAACTAGAAGATTACCTAAAGATAAACGAAATCCTACTTGATGCCTTTGCTAATCAACAAAGACACAACATTGGAAATAAGGTGAAAGTTAAGAAGCCTGTGGCTGTTGACAAAGGAGTTTCTATAGGAGAAAAATCATTTATCGGACCCTATACGATCTTGGGACGAAATAGTACTGTTGGAAAAAATGTTCACATACAAAACTCGATAGTTTTTCCCGGAGTGGTGATATCTGATTTGTCGTCAGTAAACGGAGCCATAATCGGTGAAAACGTGACTATTGGAAAAGCAGTCAACATCGGAGAAGGATGCGTGCTCGGTGACCACGTTAAAGTAAAGGATAATGTGTCGCTTATGAAAGGAGTTTCGATTTGCCCAGCTAAAGAGATTTCTGAAAGCGTATTAACACCTAAAAACATTATTTAGGATGGAGTATGACACATGTTAGGCCCAAGACGATTGTTTGGGACAAATGGAATCCGCGGAGTTGTTAACAAAGAATTAACCTCGCAAATGGTGATTAAAATTGGAAGCGCGATAGGAACATTCTTTCAGTCTGGAAATCTTGTAGTCGGGTATGACGCTAGAACAAGCGGTCCAATGTTTGCCCGGGCGGTTATTGCTGGTTTAAACGCAACAGGATGTAACGTGCTTCTCGCAGGGATGTCGCCTACTCCAGCATTACAATTTGCTGTGAAAAACCACAAAACAGACGGCGCAGTGATAGTAACTGCGTCGCATAACCCACCTCAATATAATGGAATAAAAGTTGTGTGGAACGATGGAATAGAGCTTTCGCGAGAACAGGAAATCGAGATTGAGAACATATTCTTTGATGAGAAGATGCATTACGCTGAATGGGACAACTTAGGTACAACCCGTGACCTTCCCGGAGTGATTGATGATTACATAGAAGCGATAAAAAAATATATAGACATTGCTCGAATAACGAAAAAACACTACTACGTTGTTGTCGACACCGCAAACAGTGTAGGAAGCCTTGCAGCACCACGCCTACTCAGAGAGCTAGGATGCAAAGTTACAACCATAAACGCAAACATTGACGGAACATTTCCCGGAAGACTACCTGAACCTCGCCCAGAAAACCTTAAGGATTTAGCCTTAACAGTGAAAGCCGTAGGTGCAGATTTAGGCGTTGCATTTGATGGCGATGCTGACCGTTCAATATTCGTTGACGAAAACGGGAAAATTCACTGGGGAGACAAAACTTTCGCCTTGGTTGAAAAATACTTTTTAAAGGATAATCCGAGTGAGAAAATTGTTACACCAGTGAGTTCCTCAACCTTGGTTAGGGACATAGCGGACTCTTATGGTGGAGAAATTGTGTGGACCAAAGTAGGAAGCGTAACAGTCTCGCAAACGATGAAGAAGATAAATGCAAAACTTGGCGGGGAGGAAAATGGAGGAATCTTTTACGGACCTCACCAGTCGGTCAGAGACGGAGCGATGGCGACAGCACTAATTTTGGACATTATGGCTAGAACTGGTGAAAAACTTTCGAATCTGCTTGGAGAACTGCCAAAATACTTCATTGAAAAGGGCAAGGTTGAATGCCCAAACGAGTTTAAAGAGAAAACCCTAGAAAAGTTAACTAAACAATTAAGCGGATTAAACTTGAACACGATTGACGGAGTCAAAATATGGTTCGAGGATAAAAGCGCGATCCTAATGCGTCCAAGCGGAACAGAGCCCATTTACAGGCTGTACGCAGAAGCAAAAACAGAGGAAAAAGCCTTACAACTCGTCCAAGAATACAGTTCAAAACTTAAAAGAGTAATCCACAGCTTACAGATTTAAATCAATTTCTTATAAATCATGGAGAATACCGGATGTCAACATCGATACTGCATATAAAACCAGAAGAACTAGACAGTGTCGAGAAGCGTAGAAAACACAGGTTTAGCATCATAGGTTGTGGACGAAACGGTGTTCTTCACGCTTGCCTCTTCGCTGAAGCTGGATTCAAGATAATATGCGTTGACGCAGACCGAGCATTAGTAAACCGTCTTAAAAGGGGAAAATCTCCCTTTCTAAAGGATAAAGTTGAGCCTTTACTGAAAAAACACGTGAAAAATGGATCTGTAGAAGCTATAACCGATGTCAAAGCGGCTGTTGCGCAAAGCGATGTCATATTGATAACAACTCAAGCAAAGATTGAAAGAAAGAAAAAAGTCAACTATTCAGACGTAGAAAAAATATGCAAGCAGGTGGGATCGAGTCTCCGACGCGGCTCACTGGTCATTGTTATGAGTGTTGTTGGACCAGCCACAGCAGAGAGGCTAATTAGACAGACCTTGGAAAACACCTCCGGATTCAAAGTTGGAGTTCATTTCGGTCTAGCCTACAGCCCAGTTCGAATTTCAGATCAACAGAATTTAGAAAAATTAGCTGATTGTAAGCGGATTGTAGCAGCAACGGACAAGGACAGTTTAAATGTTGCCTTATTTGTTCTAGGAACCGTCGCAAAAAAAGATGTGGTAGAGACAAATGATGTGAAAACAGCGGAAGCAGCAATGCTCTTTGAATCCGTGCAGCATTATACCAATGTTGCTTTAGCGAACGAATTTGCCTGTTTTTGTGAGAAAGCGGGCATGGATTACCATAAGGCTAAAGAACTTGCAGAAACAAGCGCGCGTGGCACACTTGTCTCGCCAACACTTCCTTGCAGAAACTTATGTGAAGAGCCGTATCTTTTGTTGGAGGAAGCTGAGAACTTGAATGTGAGACTTCGAATTCCCGCAGTAGCTAGGGAGATAAACGAGGAAATTCTAAAACATGCTGTTAGTTTGATTAGGGAATCATTGAGAAGCTGTGGAAAGACCTTGAGAAGGGCAAAGATTTCTCTGCTGGGCATTTCACAAACACCAAACATGAAGGATTCACCAAAAGTTTCAGCGGAGAAACTTGCTAAAATCTTGGAGACTAAAGGTGCCAAAGTCAGTCTTTATGATCCATTTTTATCAGGTAAAGACTTGGCTGATTTGGGTCATCGCGTTAAGAAAAAATTTGCAGAAGCAACGGAAGGCGTAGACTGCATAGTGATACTAACAGGTCACGACCGGTTCAAACGTTTGAACCTGAAGAAACTGAAAATCATGACAAGGATGCCAGCTGCTGTAGTTGATTTTGAAGGTGTTGTCGATCCTGAAAAAGTTGAAAGGGAAGGTTTCATATATCGTGGCTTAGGAAGAGGAGTTTGGACAAAATGAAAAAGTTAGGTGTTGCGGTTGTCGGAACAGGTTTCTGGGGGAGAAACCAAGCGAGAGTTTACAAAGAGTTAGAAGAAACAGAACTTTTAGCAGTTTGTGACATAAACGCTGAAAGAGCCAAAGCCGTGGCTAAGCAATTCGGTGCAAGACCATACACAAACCTTGGAAGAATGCTGAAAAGAAAAGACATCAGGGCGATAAGCATCTGTACGTGGTCAACGAGCCTCGCAAAAGAAGCATTAAAAGCCCTGAAAGCAGAAAAACATGTCTTAGTTGAAAAACCAATGGCAAAAAACGTGAATCAAGCGGAAAAACTGTTAGAAACAGCAGAAAAGCAGGATTTGCACCTTACAGTAGGCTTTTTGATGCGGTTTATTCCAGCAGTCCAACACATCAAAAAGGGAATTAAAGACAAAAAAATCGGCGATCTCGTTTGTGCAACGGCAAAAAGGGTTTCCCAGTGGCCCGAAAGAATGGGCGACGTAGGGGTTGTTAAGGACATAGCAATCCATGATATAGACATAACGAGACACCTTTTTGACGAAGACCCTCTTGCTGTTTATGCAAAAACTGGAAGAATGAAACATAAAAAGTTTGAGGACTATGCTCAGATAATGCTCACGTTTAAAGGGGGTAAAAGTGCTTTCATTGAATCTAACTGGTTGACGCCATACAAGACGCGGATATTAGTCGTTACTGGAAGCGAAGCCATAATGAAACTTGATTACATCACGCAAGAACTAACAATTGAGAGTGCAAAGGAGACTGTGCAGCCGAGAATTGCTTGGCGAGAACCTTTAAAACTTGAACTCCAACACTTTGCAAATTGTGTTTTAAAAAAGGAGAAGCCGTTAATAACGGGCATGGACGGCTTGAAAGCCCTCAGAATTGCAGAGTCAGCGTTAAAATCTTCAGCAACAGGCAGAGTAATAAAACTAAAGTAAAAAACTAGGATTTCTTTGTTTCGTTTCTCAGGTTAAAGGGTTTGCCCTCTAACAATATTTTTTCCGGAACCTTTCCCTTCCACTTTCTCAAAAATGTCAAGTCTTCAACTTCTTTTCGCAGTTCGTCAGGAAGCATCTCTGGAATCTCATCTCGAATCGGATACCATCTTAAACATTTCGGACAGATGATCAAGCCTTCCACTATTTCCTCTTTCTCTTCAAAAACAAGCAGTTCAAGCGGATAATGCTTATCTATCGGACAAGCCAATATCTCCATCAACTTCTTCTTCATATCGTATTCCTCCAACGTATTTTCTGTCGTTAGACTATAAAACATTTTCATGGATTTGCCTTTTTTCATGAACCTCATCGTTTTCTTTTGTTTCCACAACCATTCAGTTTAATATCCAAAACTACTTGATGCCAGTTCGGACCAGTTGTCCTAACGACACGATCAAACGGAATCGTAAAGGTTACACCTAAACTTTGAAGTTTTTCAGTCACTTTCAGCTTAGCTTTCTCAATGGGATTCTCGTTTTTCTTGGCGTGTTCAAAATCATAGTAGTGTATCCATCCTCCGTTTTCTTTAAGAGCAGACACGGCGTAAGGCAGATATTCAAAGGTTTTTTCTGGTAAGGGCATGAGAACCCTATCCGCTGTGCAGCGCAGTCTTTCCTCAATGACTTCTTTGGCGTCTCCTTGTATGGGGATAACTTTTCGATAAACCTTGTTCAGCCTAATGTTTTCTTGCATGAACTGAATTGCCGCGGAGTTAACGTCAATCGAGTAGATTTTTTCAGCCTTTGAATGTTTAGCAATGACTATGGAGAAACAGCCTACTCCAGCAAACATGTTCACAACAACCTCTCTGTCTCCAACTTGTTTTGCAATCCGCATCCGCTCATAGAGAAGCCTAGGTGAAAAATAGCATTTTCCAACATCAACAGAAAACAAGCATTCGAATTCCTTGTGAACTGTAACGGTCTTATTTTCGCCAGCGACAAAGTCCAGTTTTCTAAGTCGGAAATCTCCACAGACAGAACTTGTTTGAGCCAAAACCGTTTTTACATTCTTTTGAACGCTCATAATTGTTTCAGCAATTATTCTGCTGTGTTTTCTTGACTTCCCGGTTACACGTATAATCGCTATGTCTCCAATAACATATAAGAATCGTAAATGTAAGTCAACCCCTCGGAAGAAACAAACTTTGAAAGATGATTTTTCAAACGTTTTTTCAAGACATCCATCTCGCAGTGTAGTATTTATGGAAACATTTTTAAAAAGGTGGAATGGTACTCGTTTGTAAAAGAGGAAGCATTATGGAGGAAAAGAAGAAACCCACAGGTATTGTTTACGAATGCATAAGATGCGGAGCAAAGGTTCCTTCAGATGAGTTAGAACTCCGTGGTGGACAAATGAAATGCATTGTCTGTGGCTACAGAGTTCTGAAAAAAATCAGGCCGCCCGTTGTCAAACGTGTTTCAGCAAAATAAAAGCCTAATATCAATTAAGAAATGTGCCATTTAATCCTTTGAAGACTTGATTTGATTGGCTGCTGAAACTAATGATTTCAGAAGATTTCTTTTTCGCCGATCCTACGAAGAGCCTTTCCACGAAGCTTTATTGCTGGGCCAACAACCTCCTCTGGCCCTTTTTCAGTTGTTTTTCTTTTGACGGTTTCTCCGCAGATTCCTCTGGGGAGAAGTCGTCTTTTTACGCACATAGCATAGGTACAGTTTGGAACGTCACACGAGTCCCCTGTCCATTTGCACCATACATCATCTTGACGGTAGACAGCAGCGTTCTTTGCACATTTAAAGAATTTACATGTTGGAGAACAACGTTTCACCTGAGCCAATACATGCACAACCTTTGGTGTTAAACAAAACTTCACTATTGCAGCATTTCTTACCTAACAAGTATTTTCACATGAGCTAATATAAAGTTTTTTCCCTCAAACTCTTTATTCTAGCTCTAGTCTGAGCTTTTCTGCGATTTAGAACGTTTTCTTCTGTAAACTTCTATTGAAACAATGAGTATTATGGCTGCTGCGATTATTAATGCTGTTGTTAACTGACTTGTTTCAACAAGAATGCCGGCGATAAGTACGTACTTTCCTATTTTGATTTCAATGGTTGTTGATGAAACAACGGATGGTGCGGTTTCTATGCATGGCTGTGCTTGGTCGTTTAAATAAATGGCTATTTGTACACTCTGTACACTCCCGCCGATGAAATCACTGAATGTGGCTACTC
>JGI24422J19971_10001609_pt1 | contig 13881 bp, 10 predicted proteins | sample DeeMarSWOR152_54_FD_19971 | JGI IMG/M metagenome (IMG submission 19971) | reverse complement strand
CTCCTTTGTGAAAGATGGTAGATGAAAGCTAAATAAGAAGATATTTATAGTTATGGAAAAAAGCATAGAATTAGGCTCCATGTCGAGGACCAGTGTGAAAAATGATCGCTGGAGCAAACGTGGAGCACACAAAAATCGGGCTTGCTGGACACCTTAAAAAGAGGAGACGGTCTTGACGGGCTCTTCTCCAAGTCAGGTGTTTCACCTAACAATGAGGGCGGAGCCAACCCTAACCGGCTACACGGCAAGCCCGGTGTCAGGGCGGCTTCACATACCCGTCACGAGAGAACCTCGTTGAAAAAGGCGTTAAATAAATTGCCTGTTTTGTGAGACGAGGTGTTAGTGTTTCGGGTTACAATCCGCCTTGACATCACATTGATAGGGTAAATGCGAAACTTTTATTCATTTTAGTAATAGTAAAATTATAGTCTGTTTTTAGGCGCTTATTTGAGGCGTTTTTGATGAACGACATTTACCCTGTACGCTACAAAATTTTAGTTGAACCTGACCTTAACAGTTTTACTTTTAGGGGAACCACAGAGATTGAAATTAAAGCTGAAAATAAAATCAATCAGATAGTTTTGAATGCAAATGATTTGGCTTTTTGGAGTTGCAAAGTCAAATCCAATGGGGATTATGTTGATTGTTCCTTTTCCATTGATCCAAAAGCAGAAGAAGTCGCAATCAACCTTCCTGGTATGATGGATATTATTGAATTAAAAATTGATTATGTTGGGAGGATAAACAGTTTATTGGTCGGTTTTTACAGATCGAAGTATGAATTTGAAGGGAAAGAGAAGTATGTTGCAGTTACCCAATTTGGAGAAAGTCATGCTCGAAGAGCTTTTCCCTGTTTTGATCAGCCTTCAAAAAAAGCCACCTTCGATATTGAATTTGTTATAGATGAAAACCTGGAAGGTATTGCAAATACTCCCATTGTTGAAGAAAAAAATCTTGATGATGGGAAAAAATTGGTGAGGTTTGAACGCACTCCTAAAATGTGCACTTATCTCTTATTCTTTGGGGTGGGGGATTTTGAATTTACTGAGGATGCTTCTGAAGGCTTCCTAGTTAGAGTGGCAACTATTCCAGGAAAGGCCAAATATGGAGGTTTTGGGTTAGAGTTTGGTCGTAAATGTCTCAAATTTGGTGAAGATTATACGGGGATAAAGTTTCCCATCGGTAAGATGGATTTGATTGCTGTTCCTGATTTTGCTTTTGGAGCAATGGAAAACTTTGGGGCAATTGCCTTCCGTGAGAACTTACTTCTTGCCTATCTTGGGGTTACATCCAAGGCTGATATCGAACGTATAGCTGAAGTGATGGCCCATGAAATTGCTCATCAGTGGTTTGGAAATCTTGTTAGTTTTACTGATTGGAAATATGTTTGGTTAAAAGAATCGTTCGCAACTTTTTTTGCTTATGTTATTACAAATTATTTCTATCCTGAATGGCGTGTTTGGGACCGATTTGTTTCTGGTGAAACAAATGCAGCTTTTGAGCGTGATTCATTAGTTGAAACCTTACCGATTGAACTTCCAAGTGGTGAAAAGACCCACATCACCGCAGCGACTGCCCTCATTGTATACAGTAAAGCTGCAAGCATTCTTCGAATGATTAAAGGTTATTTAGGAGATGAAAATTTCAAAAAAGGAATCGGTCACTTTTTGAAAAAATTCGAGTTTTCTTGTGCTGCTACTTCAGACTATTGGGAGGCTTTTGAAGAAGCTACAGGTGAACCTATTAATGAGATTATGGAACGTTGGGTTTATCAGCCAGGTTATCCGTTGGTTGAAGTGAAAAGGGAAGGAAGTGAATTAATTTTTACGCAGCGCCGATTCACTTTTCTTCCTGATGAGTCGGATCAAACATGGATAATTCCCGTTACCATTATGTTATTCTACAACAATGGAGAATCGAAAACTATTGGAACTCTCTTCAAAGATAAATCGACTAAGGTGTCTATTTCAAAAGATGTTGTCGCTTTTAAGGTTAATATCGAACAAACTGGCTTTTATAGGGTTAAATATGAGAAAAAAGAATTAGAAGAACTGGGTAAATTGGTTTTAAATAAAAAACCGTCGTCTTTGGATCGTTTTGGTCTGCAAAGTGATCTATATGCTTTAGTAAGAAGTTTGGACTATTCTATTGATGATTATTTGGACTTTATCGGTAATTATTACCAGCAAGAAGATGAATATCTTCCGTTAATAGGAATTAGTAATAATTTGATGAATGCGTATTTGGTTTTTGAATCAAGGAGAGACAAGATCAGTTCTGTTGGAAGGAAAATCTTCCAACAGGTCTTTGAAAAAATTGGGTATGACCCCAAAGATGATGAAGAGCATTTAGTTTCAGTTCTTAGAGACAATCTACTTTGGACTGCTTTCACTTTTGGCGACGAAGAAGTGGCTAAATTCGGGTTAAAAAGGTTTCAGGAGCTTTTTGATGGGAAAACAATTCACCCGGATATTATGGCGAGTATATTGAAAATCGGTGCTGCTAGTGATGAGCGAGCGTTTGATTATTTCATTGAAAAACTAGAAACACCTGAGACGCCTGAACATGAAAAAATAAACATTTTAACGGCGCTAAGTTGTTTCAAAAACAAAGAAAACCTCTTCAAAACTCTTAATTATATTTTAGAAAAAGTTCCTAACAAGAACAAGTTCTTCCCCCTACGGCAAATCAGCAAAAATCTTGTTATTTTGCATGATTTGTGGAGATGGTTTTTGGATAATATTGAAGCCCTAGAGAACCTCCATCCAATTCTTTTTGGACGTGTAATAGTTAGCTTGATTCCTTTAGCCGGACTAGGAAAAGAAGCAGAGGTAAAAGACTTTTTCAAAAACTACATTAGTAAAAAGGATTTAGACAAGGATACGATTAAAATGGCGGTTGAAATGATGGAGATCAATTCCAGGCTTAGAAATGTTTATTTTAGTTCCACAAACAAATAGATTATTGTTTGTTTTAGTTCCCTTGTTTGAGGTGTTTTTGATGAATGATATTTATCCGGTACACTACAAAATTTTAGTTGAACCTGACCTTGAAAGTTTTACTTTTAAGGGAACCACAGAAATTGAAATTAAAGCTGAAAATAAAATCAATCAGATAGTTTTGAATGCAAATGATTTGGCTTTTTGGAGTTGCAAAGTTAAATACGAAGGCGGTTATGTTGATTGTTCCTTTTCTGTTGATCCAAAAGCACAAGAGGTTGCAATTAGTCTTCCTGACATGATGGGTACTATCGAATTAAAAATTGATTATGTTGGCAACATAAACAATTTAATGGCCGGTTTTTATAGGTCGAAATATGAAGTTGAAGGGAAAGAGAAGTATGTTGCAGTTACTCAATTCGAAGAGACTGATGCTCGAAGAGCCTTTCCCTGTTTTGACCACCCTTCAAAAAAGGCCACGTTTGATATTGAATTTGTTATAGACGAACACCTGGAAGGTATTGCGAACACCCCTATTGTTGAAGAAAAAAGTCTTGGTAATGGAAAAAAATTAGTCAGGTTTGAACGCACGCCGAAAATGTGCACATATTTATTATTCTTTGGAGTGGGGGAGTTTGAGTTTACTGAGGATGCTTCTGAAGACTTCCTTTTTAGAGTAGCAACCGCTCCAGGCAGGGCCAAATACGGCGGTTTTGGATTAGATTTTGGTCGTAAGGCTCTCAAGTTTGGTGAAGAGTATACAGGGATAAAGTTTCCCATTGGCAAAATGGATCTGATAGCTGTTCCTGATTTCGTTTTTGGAGCGATGGAAAACTATGGGGCAGTTACCTTCCGTGAGAACTTGCTTCTTGTCTATCCCGGTGTCACATCCAAGGCTGGCCTCGAACGAATAGCTGAAGTGATCGCCCATGAAATTGCTCACATGTGGTTTGGAAATCTTGTTAGTCCTGCGGATTGGAAATATGTTTGGCTGAACGAAGCTTTCGCAACCTTGTTCGGCTATGCTATTACAGACTATTACTACCCTGAATGGCACATTTGGGATCAGTTTGTTTCCGGTGAAACAAATGTAGCCTATGAGCGCGATTCATTAGTTGAAACTTTCCCCATCGAACTTCCGGGCGGTGAACAGGCACGTATCACCGCAGCAACTGCCGATATTATCTACAGCAAAGCTGCAAGCGTTCTTCGAATGGTAAAAGGTTATTTGGGTGATGAAAATTTCAAGAAGGGAATCAGTCATTTCTTGAAGAAATTCGAGTTTTCTTTTGCTGCCACCCCGGACTATTGGAAGGCTTTAGAAGAAGCTACAGGAGAACCTATTAGTGAAATCATGAAAAGTTGGGTTTATCAGCCGGGCTGCCCGCTGGTTGAAGTTAAAAGAGAAGGAAACGAATTATTTATTACGCAACGCCGATTCACTTTTCTTCCCCATGAATCAGATCAAATATGGATAATTCCTTTTACTGTCATATTATTTTACAAAAACGGAAAATCGAAAACTCTCAGAACTCTCCTCAAAGATAAATCGGCTAAAATGACTATTTCAAAAGATGTCACTGCTTTCAAGGTTAATGTTGAGCAGTCTAGCTTTTATAGAGTCAAATATGAGAAAAAAGAATTAGAAGAACTGGGTAAATTAGTTTTAGATAAAAAACTGCCCCCTTTGGACCGTTTTGGTCTGCAAAGTGATCTATATGCTTTAGTAAGAAGCATTGACTATTCTATTGACGATTACCTAGATTTTATTGATAATTATTACGAGCAAGAAGATGAATATCTTCCGTTAATAAGCATTAGTAATAATTTGATGAATGCGTATTTGGTTTTTGAATCAAGGAGAGACAAGATTAGCTCTATTGGAAGAAAAATCTTCAAGCAAGTCTTTGAAAAAATTGGGTATGAACCCAAAGATGAGGAAGAGCATTTAATTTCAGTCCTCAGAGACAATCTACTTTGGATCGCCTTCGCTTTTGGCGACGAAGAAGTGGCTAAATTCGGATTAAACAAGTTTCAGGAGCTTTTTGATGGAAAAACAATTCACCCGGATATTATGGCGAGTATATTGAAAATCGGTGCTGCTAGTGATGAACGGGCGTTTGATTATTTCATTAAAAAGTTAGAAACACCTGACACGCCTGAACATGAAAAAATAAACAGTTTAATGGCTCTAGGTTGTTTCAAGAAAAAAGAAACCCTCTTCAAAGCTCTTAATTATACTTTGGAAAAAGTCCCTAGCAAGAACAAGTTCATCCCCTTATGGCAAATTAGCAAAAATCTTGTTATTTTGGACGAGTTATGGGCTTGGTTCTTAGATAACCTTGAAGCCCTAGAGAAGTTCCATCCAAGGCATTTTGAACGTGTGATCGTTAGCTTGATTCCTTTAGGTGGGTTAGGAAAAGAAACAGAGGTAAAAGACTTTTTCAAAAACTACATGAGTAAAAAGGACTTAGCCAAAGATACAATTAAAATGGCTCTTGAACTAATGGATATCAATTCTAAGCTTATAAATGATTCACACTAATAAAACTTCTTTTCTCTATAATTTTTTGATTTCATCAATTTTGACAAGAAAAATACATCGTGGTTAAACCTGCCGTAAAACTTTTTATTATTTTATTGGGCGTAGTGATGGTGGATCGAAAATTGTCTTCATTAGACCATGAAAATAGTGTGAAATTAGTTATGCGAAATGTGGAAGAGATTATTACGAAGTCTGATTTGGAAACTCTTCTTTCAGAAAAAGAGAAACCTAGAACATATATCGGTTTTGAGACCAGCGGTTTCCTTCATGTAGGTGTTGGGCTTGTTTGTGGGCGAAAGCTTCTTGATTTTATTGAAGCTGGTTTTGAAACTATTATTTTTTTTGCTGATTGGCATTCTTGGATAAATAATAAGTTGGGAGGGGATTTTGATAAAATTAAGAGGGCTTGTGAATATTTTATTGAGGCTTTTAAAAGTTTGGGTATTGAGGGAGAGCTTGTGAGGTATGTTACTGCTTCAGATCTCACGAAACAGGAAGAGTATTGGGAGACAGTTGTAAGGATTGCTAAATCTGCTTCGCTTAAACGTGTGCTTCGTTGCTTGCCTATAATGGGCCGAGAGATGGGTATTGAGGATATTGAAAGCGCTTGGGTCTATTATCCTGCTATGCAAGTTGCAGACATATTTTTCATGGGGATAGATGTAGCGGCCGGGGGTATGGATCAAAGAAAAGCTCATATGCTTGCCAGAGATGTCGCTGAAAAGTTGGGATATAGGAAGCCAATGGCTGTGCATACTCCCCTTTTAACGGGGCTTGAAGGGAGGGGAAGCAAGATGGAATTTGATGAACAGCCAGATTTGGCCGCTAAAATATCGGCAAAGATGAGTAAAAGTAAGCCTGACACATGTATATTTATACATGATTCCCCAGAAGATATAAAAAGGAAGATCAGGAAAGCTTTCTGTCCTCCACAGGTTTTGGATGGAAATCCTGTGGCAGAGATGGTCTCTTACATAATTTTCCCCTATTTAGGGAAGATAGGATTAGAACGGTCAGAAAAACATGGTGGAACCATAGTTTTTGAAGAGGAGGAAGATTTCAAAAAAGCATACCTTAAAGGGGAAATACACCCCCTTGATTTAAAAAATGGCGTTACAAGCTCGCTTATAAGCATTCTTGAACCCAGTAGGAGATATTTTGAAAAAACACCAAAAGCAAAAAAACTACTAGAAGAGATGAATACATACGTTCAATAATCAGTATCTTTTTTTTGTTTTTTATAAATAAGCGGGAAAAATCTTCTAAAAAACCTTAAAATAATAAGGAGACAGATATTATTTTATGGGGCATCTAAAATAATAAGGATGCGAGTAATATGGAATGGATGGATATTGTTCCTTTTACATTAATTTTTGGAGGTTTTATTGCCACTTTCTGGTTATTTGAAAAAATTTTATCCCCTGAAAAGAATACTTTGGAAAGAATTGATAGATTTTTCACACGGTTTTTAGGACCGTTACTTGGTTTTTTCATGCTGATACTCTCAGGTTTAACGTTGGAGGATGCTGATTGGTTTACAAGCGCTTTATTAGTGTTTATAGGGCTTGCTCTATGCCTTAACTCAATAAAAGATATACCTCTAGCAGCAACTATAGCCTTGATGGCCGGATGTGCCGTTGCCGGAGTTATTTACCTATTAATAGGCACAACCAATGCCACAACACTCGGCATCGTTTTCATAATAATCTTCATCTTCGTATTTCTCAGCTTAAAACTGGCTGAAACACTTCTCAAACTATTTGCCGCAATACTCACCTTTCCCATCATAGCATTAATAATAGGCCTTCTAGGAATAATCCAAGGAATTCTCATTTTAGCAGATAGCTCCTTAATCACCATCTTTTAATGCTCAAAAACAACCTTCGTTTAAACGCAGAAAAAAAGTGAGAAAATACTTGGTACAGACATAAAAACATAGATTTCATTTAGGTTACTAGAAGCCTTCTAATCTTTCAAAGTTTCATTTTATGAGCAAAATTTTGCTCTTTGAAAATCTTCTAATATTTTACAGTTTTTATCCTTGTTTTTATATTTATTATCACTTTTTTTACTTTTTTAAAAAATAGAAACAGATTTAAGCATTCTAACCTTTTTCGCTTCAGACAGAGACGTTAGAAAAATAATGAAGAATAAATAGGAGTTGATGTTTTTGGTTGTTAGGGTCGGGATAAACGGGTTTGGCACCATTGGTAAACGTATTGCAGCTGCTGTGAGTAAACAACCAGACATGACGTTGATCGGGGTTACTAAGGCTACGCCTGATTATAAGGCATGGTTTGCGAAAAAGTATAACTATCCATTGTTTACGGCGGTTCCTGAAAAGATGGAGGATTTTAAAAAAGCCGGGATCGAAGTCGAGGGAACTGTTGAAGATTTAATTTCACAAGCCGATGTGATGGTCGATTGTTCTCCTGACAAAGTAGGTGCAAAAAACAAGGAAACTTTTTATCTTCCCAAAAATAAGAAAGCTATTTTTGAGGGTGGCGAAAAAGCCCCTGTTGCCGATGTATCTTTTGTCTCTTTATGCAACTATGATGAAGGCGTAGGGAAAAACTATATTCGTTGCGTTTCTTGTAACACTACAGGTTTAGTGCGTTCACTTTACGCGGTAGATAAGGCTTTCGGCATAGAAAGGGTAATAGCTACGATGGTTAGAAGAAGTGCAGACCCGCCGGAGATCAAAAAAGGCCCAATTAACGCAATAGTTGTAGACCCTCCAACTTTACCGTCCCATCATGGCCCAGATGTAAAAACTGTGATGTCCCACATAGACATCACAACTTTTGCAGTAAAAGTTCCTACAACAATTTCTCATCTGCACTGTGTGGCAGCGGATCTAAAAAATGAAGCTACAACTGGAGAAGTAATCGATGTCTTTGCTAAATCTCCCAGAATAATCTTGGTTAGTGCTGAAAAAGGTATTAGAAGTACAGCGGAGGTAATTGAATTTGCCAGGGATCTAGGAAGGCCTCGAAACGACCTCTACGAACTAGCGATATGGCTTGAAAGCGTAAAAGTAGAAAACAAAACTCTTTATTTCTTCCAAGCAGTGCATCAAGAAGCAATTGTTGTACCTAATAATATCGATGCAATACGAGCAATCACTAACACAACGGCTAAAGAAGAAAGTATATTCCTTACCAATAAAACATTAGAAATCCTAGAGTCAGGAATCTATCCGAGCTAGTTTCCCCACCCCCTTTCTTTTATTTATTATCTATTTTTTCCTATCTTTGGAGAATTCGGAAATCTTAAAATAGTTAGCCAAACGAAGATCATGTAAAGTATATATAATATGAAGATTTTTAATTCTGAAAAACCATATAATTATTATAGTAAAGGTTAAAGATATAAAACATGTTGTATCATCTGTAAAGAAATTCCTCACTAATATAACGTTTACTTATACCATTTATTTGCTTGTAATTTGTAAAAATGTTGGTTAAAACCTTAGCTTAGAATGTATTGTAGAAGGCGTTTTGTTTTTTGCGCCTTTTAATCGTTTAGAAACGAAAATTTTTCAGGAGGATTCATAATCATGGGTAGAGATACAAGCTCGATAATGAGCGGTACTACTAAATATTTAATCCGTTCTCGGTTTGAAACTAACGGCATGTGTGAAAAGTCTGATGTAGTTGGCGCTCTTTTTGGCCAAACCGGGGCGTGGAATCTCACGATCGGGGTTAAACGGAGGGTCTTTTAGGCCCGGACTTAGAATTGCGTGAACTACAAAAATCGGGGCGGATTGGTAGAATTCAAGTAGAGCTGAAAAGTGAAGGCGGAAAATGCTCCGGCTCAATAATAATTCCAAGCTCTCTAGATAAAGTTGAGACAGCCATATTGGCTGGTGCTTTAGAAACAGTTGATCGTATCGGTCCTTGTGAAGCGAATGTTAGAGTTGAAAAGATAGAAGACGTTAGAGAATCGAAAAGGCGACAAGTGATCGATAGGGCTATTGACTTGATTCGAAACTGGGAGGAAGGAGAAAGCCTAAGCTACTCCGAACTTGCAGAAGAAGTGGTTAAATCGGTTCGGGGAAGCACTATTAAAAATTACGGTCACGAAGGACTTCCTGGTGGTCCTGATGTGGAAGAAGCTGACAGCATAATAATCGTTGAGGGGAGGGCGGACGTTGTTAATCTCTTAAAATACGGTATAAGAAACACTATAGCGGTAGAAGGCACGAGCATACCAAAGACAATCATTGAGCTATCCAAATCAAAAACTGTTACCGCTTTTCTTGACGGTGATCGAGGCGGTGATCTTATTTTAGCTGAACTGTTGCAAGTGGCAGATGTTGACTATGTATCAAGAGCTCCTCCAAGTAAAGAAGTTGAAGAACTTAAAAGGAAAGAAGTGATTAAGGCTTTAAGAAACAAGATGCCGTTAGAGCAATTACCAGAAATCTCTCTAAAAGCAAGAAAACCTAAGAAACAGCTTGAAAAAAAGAAGATAATAGAAGAAAAAGCCATTAAAGCCCCTCTGCCAAAAAAGGAAGAAGAAAGGATAGATCTACCCGAACCCTTAACCGATATCGTTGTGCAAATAGAAGGTACTGGTGAAAGCGTTTTACTTGACGAAAATTTCAAAGAAATTTCAAGGATACCGGTAAGAGAATTAGTTGAAAAGATTCAAAATATAGCGGAAAAAATTCACGCTGTAGTTTTTGATGGAGTCATAACACAGCGTATTGTTGACGTAGCTGCTGAAAAAGACATAAGTATACTTGTAGGAGGCACAATAGGAGATGTTGTAAAGAAACCGCTTAAACTCCGATTATATTGTGCCAATACGACGCCTAAAAGCTTTGAAGACAACTTATACCGGTAAACTCTTATTCTACAAATGGATAAGTTCACGGGGCGAATATGATAAAGGTCTGCATTTTTCCGGAGTAACCACTATATCATCTTCTAATCTTATGCCTCCAACACCTTCTATGTAAAGCCCTGGTTCCACTGTTAATACTGAACCTACTGGTATAGGGATTTTTGCATAAGGGTTGGCTTCAGTACTAAGCATTGCTCCGACATCGTGTGTTTCTATGCCAAGAGGATGTCCTAAGCCATGAATGAAAAACTTATCAGGATCAAAACCGTGTTTTTTAAGAACTTCTCTCGCGGTTTTATCCACTTCCATCCCCATTATTCCGGGTTTTAAAATTTCAATAGCCTCTTTATTCGCGTCGTAAACCGCTTCATACATCTGCTCGATCTTTTCACTACCTTTTTTCCCAAATTGGTACGTCCGCGTGATGTCTGCACAGTATCCATCCAACTTTACCCCCATATCAATTAAAACTATGTCACCTTTGGCTATTTTTTTCTTACTTGTTTGATGATGTGGATAAGCGCTATTTAGACCCGAAGCAACTATTGTTGCAAAGGATGGTTCGCCCACTTTATTAATTTCGAAATTAATCTTTGCTCCAACTTCTTTTTCAGTTACTCCCTCTGTAATGAATCCTGGTATTTTATTTTCAAATATTTCTATAGTGGCTTTTACCGCTTCTTCTATCTTTTTTATCTCTTTTGGAGTTTTTATACTTCTTAATTTTTCAAGAAAAGGAGCTGCAGACTCTAAAGAAACGTTTTGAAGGATTGTTTTAAGGCTTGTAAAAATGCCGACAGGCATCTTATCAAATCCCCCTTTCCCCGCAAGAATTGAGTTTTCAACGTAATTTATAACAATTTTAGGATTTTCACCAAGATCAGAAACCTTTTCCTTCAATTTTTCAATAAAAGTTTTCCCGCTACTATATTCCTCAACATCAAACCCTCTATCCCTTAACATTGCTCCCTCCATTCGCGTGATTAAAACCATTACATCTCCTTCTTTTGGAACAATTATCGCGTGAGTAGAATAAACGCGAATGCCTAATACATAACGAGAATGAACATCCTCATTTTCACGGGTAACGATCAACCAACCATCATAACCAAATTCTTTGAGAAGTTTTTGAGCCCTTTCTATTACTTCCAACTCAATATCTAACACGACAAAGACCTCCAATCACTTGGATAAAGGTGAAACACGTAAAACATTACTACTTAAAATTTTTTTAGAAGCTTTTAAAGTTCTTTTCGACATTATTCCTTCTTCTTCTAATTCTCTCTTTTTATCTTCTAGGATTTTTAATAATTTTTCTAAATCTTTTAATGTGTCAACGTCAAGGGTTACGCTAGGATCTTCATATCTTCTAAAGGGAACTTTTTCTAAACGTGCTTTCTCCTGAAACGCTTTAAAAGATGTTCCACCAAAAACAGGCACCATAACGTTACAAGGTTTAAACAAAACAGTAGACGTACCACCATCGTTAGTAGGACAAGCTACTACTACTCTATCATAATCTTTCGCTATTTCCACAAGATCCCTAATATTTTTAACGCTAATAAGAGGCGTATCACCCATGATAACAATGGATTGAGTCGCAAACCTTTTTTTTGCCTCGTTTAATGCTTTAAAAACAGCAAAATTTAAATCCTTTCCATCATCCTTCAAAGGCAAAAAATTCCCCTCCTTTGAAAGCCCTAATAATTTATCGTCACTACTACAAACAATCATAAAATCCATAACAGATCGATTTATAGCACGAGATAATACGTCTAATATGTCGAGAAACATCGCCATTATAAGTTCCTTTACAAGACTTTTATTTTCATACCCAAGCTCTAAAGAAAGCCTGCTTTTACCACCATCAAGACCTCTAACCGCAACCGCCGCAGCCGTAACAGTCTTTTTCCCTGAAATCAACCCAGTTACCTCAAAACTTGTGAACTAATCCTACCTATCTACCTACTATACTTGTTAGTAAGAAGCTTCCTTTTTTGTTGTTTCTGGCATAAAGAAAAGAGGTAGGTGTTTGCACAGTAGGTGCAATATTTTTTATTTATTTTTAAATAGATACCAACGATGTTAATTTCAAGTCTCCATCTTGGATTAAGCCAATTCCCGCTGCATAGTATTTATACTCTTTAACTCCAGGTTCTAATGGGGTTGTCTCTTCTATTTTCAAGCAGTTCTCAAATGTTCCAAAAGGGGTTTGAACCGTTTCAGTCATGCTAATAATTTCAGCTCTGTCCTCCGCAACTCCCGGGGCAATTTCTTGATAATATCTGGCACCTAAAAGGATTATTCCTGGCATCATTACACCTGGCTTTGCATCATTAGAAAACGCGATCCAAGCACCTTCATGACTGACAACTACTCCGTTTTCATAAATATCTACTTCTTCACCAAAATAAAAGACACTGTTAGTTTCATTGCATATTGTAAAAAAGTTTCTTGATATTTCTACCAATTCACCGTTTAATGTCTCAGTTTCTACAACAACCCTTGTTTCAATGCCCCCAATCATCGTGATGTTATCTAATACAGTAATGTTAAGTATAACTGTATCGCCATCCTCTTCGCCTTCAAAAATTAATTGATATCCAGGCTCTAAGATGAAGTAATCATTTCGTCCAGTAGCAGAAAAATTACAACCTTCAATGTTAAAGGTCTCTGTCCATGTAACAGCAGGCTCTTCTTCTTCATCTTCAAGAATGTACTCTCCGGTAATAAAGCCTACAGAGAAAAAAAGTGCAACCAAAGCGATTGTAATTAATTGATTTTTTTCCATAGCTCTCAATCCTCACTTTATCAACAAGGAGTAGGGTAAGCATAGGGTAAGTATGTATAAAAAAGTATTGAAAGCAGCACCTGCAAAAATTGGCCACTTGCAGGGTAATCATCCTTTTTTTCTCCATACACGAGATGTAAAATGATCCTCCCTCAACCTCTTTGACAATCTCCAATCTTTCCCAGTTTCTTTCCCTTTTCCCCCTCATTCTTAATCGAAAATAAAAGATTAAAAACAGCTTAAAAAAAGCTTGTTAATACACTTTTTCAAAAAATAACCCTATGCGGCAAAAATTAAGAGTGAAAAAATAATGCCCAAAAAAAGAAACAAAGAATAAACATACTAAAAGCAAGACGGTAAAAAACAAAAACAGGTCTCCGCACAAAAAAGGAGAAAAACACAGTGGAAACCCGCCCCAACAACAAAAAAAGACCCCTCAAACTCTTAACACTTTTTCTGCTAGTTCTTTTTTATCATTAAGTGTCTTCATTATAGTGTTTACCGAAACAACTTCAATGCCAAGCTCTTTTTCAATCCTTTTAGCTATACTTTTATCCCTTTTGTCTATTATTAAGCAATCTAAAAAAGATTCATAAACTTTAGCAACACCTAGAGGCGAAACTTCAAGGTTTAAAAACTCCATAAGAGTTCCAGCAGGACCGCTTAAAGGACTATCTCCTATGATTGGAGATATAGCGATTACCTTTGTCTGCGTTTTTTCTAAAGCCTCTCTAATCTCTTTTACTGCCAATATT
>JGI24422J19971_10001606_pt1 | contig 13897 bp, 8 predicted proteins | sample DeeMarSWOR152_54_FD_19971 | JGI IMG/M metagenome (IMG submission 19971) | reverse complement strand
CGTCCTGCTCAAGCAGCTTTTTCATAACTTCGGCACCGGTTTGTGCCTTTTTCGGCTCTTCCTCAGACAGATAGTTTTGTGCCCATTCCAAGGCCAGTTTTCTTGTCTGGTTGGGAATCTTGATCGGTGAACTCGGCGAAAAGGCATAGCCGAGCGCAACGAACAACTCCATCTTGACCTCATCGTCCTGTTCGACTTCGAGTTGGGCCAGCAGACGTTGGGCCGAATTAAACTCAGTTATCAAAGACAACAGGTTGGCTGTTCTTAGCCGAACAATTCTGTCTTGATCTGAAATCAAGTTAACTAAAATGGGTTCGAGCTCAGATGGCAATTCTGGTGTTCCCGGTGCTCTCCGCCATTGACGAACCTTTTCCAACGCCCACAATCTCACAACCGCTTCTGTATGACGCAAATACTTATCTAAGAACTTACCTTTGGCCGCATCATCACTGATGCCATTGTACATCGTATCCAATGCTGAGAGATATTTCCCTTGCCACGAGGTCAACTCGATTCTCATCTCGCGAATCTGCTCTTCCTGATGAATCAGCCGCTTCTGCAGAAATGCTTCCGGGCCTTCGCGCTTGAGCTCCTCTATGATTTGCTTTCGCGCTTCGGCGTCTTCGCCTACTTGTATGCCCAGAGAACGCAGGGTCATCTCTGCTGCGACAGCAACCTGGCTTTCAGGGTCATCAACCAGTTGTATAAGTTTAATTGCTGCCCTCATATCTGGATGAAGTTTCAATACGTATGTCGCGTTCAATCTGGTTTGTACCGGCAGCGACTGGTTTGTTATCAATTCTTCGAGCTGCTTCGATATTTGCTCATACTCGAAAATCAAGGTCGCCTCAGCAGCCAGTTTTGCCATATTCGCGTCATCGGTGGTCAAAATATCAAGTAGCGGCTGGATAAAGTCTTCCTTATTCTCTATAGGTTTCTGCGATACTCTCGTTCGACTTAATGCCTTGCATACAGACTGGCGGGCGGCGATGTTTTCAGATTGTTTTAGTACGGCAAGCAGAATTTCTCTGGCCAGCGGGTCTTCACTAATTAACATTTCAACTGCTACGTCTATACGTATTTGTTCGTTCTTGCCCTCGAGCAGAGTGGTTTTATATATTTTCAGTTGCTTGCTAAGCTCGGCTTTTGCGGGTGCTTTAGCGTCATTAGCCGGCGGGGTCGGTCTATCTGCACCGACGCAAACCTGTTGGTATCCTATCACCAACAGCAACATCACCAGGTATAGCCGCTTTATACTCATTCGGATGACCTTGAAGAAACTGCTGGGTTCCCGCTTTGTGAGCGTCCTGCTCGCCCTGTTAGAAGTCTCCGCTGGAAGTGCGGTAGCCGCCCTCGGTGACTTAATTCTAACGTGGCCCATCGATTTCACTAACATAATAATCCCGAAATCCACCTTTGTCAATTCATTTGATGTACAATTTTCGATTTTCGATCGTTAACCGGCAATTGGAGAGCGAAAATCATTTGGGTTCCCGCCTTGCGGGGTCCCTCTTTATGGTCTTGGGTGGAATTCTTTGTGAATCTTTCTTAGCCTTTCCTTGTCAACGTGTGTATAAATCTGGGTGGTGGCTATGTCCACATGCCCGAGCATTTCCTGGACGCTTCGCAGATCGGCTCCACCGCTTAACAGATGCGTTGCGAAGCAATGCCTCAAAGTGTGCACAGTTAAATTCCTGGGCATACCTGCTCTAATCGCGTATTTTTTGACTAATCTCCAAATCTCTATACGGCTCATAGGCCGACCTGTTCGAGAAAGCAGCAGAAAGTCATTACTAAAGGGCCTAACCAGTCCGGGCCGCAGCTTCGTGAGGTACTCAACTGCGGCTGCTATGGCAGCTTTTCCAACCGGGATTACGCGTTCTCTATTACCTTTGCCTAAGCACCGCAGGTAGCCGATATCGAGGTTTAAATCCGAGGTCCTCAGCCCTGCTAACTCACCGGCACGTATTCCGGTGGCATAGAGCAATTCAAGCATTGCTTTATCACGAAGGTAAAAGGGCTCGGCCTGGCAAGGAGCATTCAGAAGATTAATAACCTGTTGTTTGCTGCAAATACAGGGGAGTTTCTGCCATATTTTTGGGCTTTCAAGGCTTGTGGTCAAGTCGTCTTCGATAAGACCGGTAAGTTTGGCGAATCGCAGGAACATTCTTATAGCAACAAGAGAGCGTTTGATTGAGCTGCCTGCCTTCGCAGGGACAAGTTTACAAACGCCCAAGGAAGTGTTTTTTTGGTCCTGAGCGAGGGTTCGCAGATAGTTTTGGATAAGAGCCGGCCTTATCTGCTGCAAGTCGAAAATTTTATTGGACTTACAATATTTTAGGAAGCCTTTCAAATCGCGACCGTAGGCCAAAACGGTGTTGTTGGATAAGCCGGCCTCAACAGTCAAATAGTCCAAAAACTTCTTGACAATATGGCCTAAGGGTAGCGAAAGTAATTCGTGGCTAATAGATTGTGTTTGCGTCGAGGGCATTTCTCGTGGCTCGTGGCTCGGAATCCGGAGCACGGCGCCCGGATCACGAACGGCGGTTTAATAAAGGCTATCCCTATAATATCATCGGCATTAGAGTGGGTTAACCTTTACCCCGTTAGAAATTTTCCCTTGTCGGATTATATGTTGACTATGCCTGTAAGAAGTTTGCCTGTCGCGGATATCAACATAGAGTTTCTAACGGGGTTTCTTCGGCTCGCATTAAGCTCAAAAAGCTGCGAAAAAGCAAATAAAATGCTCTTTTACTTGAATTTAAAACCCCTATGCAGTAAAATTTTATATAAGCGGGGATTTTCTTGGAGGATATTCAGATGAATAAGTTGGTTGTTATCTTGACCATAATTTTGGCAGGATTCCCACCTTGCGGGTTCCCAATCACTACACTCGTAGCCAACCCGATTCCAATACCTATGCCGGCAAGTATGCCATTGGAAAATATACACGTGGAAATCAAGCCATGCGTCGGCGGACTTGGCGCCGTGTTCACCGGGGAATTTACGTTTACACACATCCCTGAAGATGTCAACGCAATGATGTTCCCCGTACCGCCCGACGCGAATAATATACGGGTTAGAGCCGACGATGTTGAATTGCTGTGGGCTTGGAGCAGCGAAGAGTATCCGACCGTCCTGCCGGAGATGCCAAAGATACCCATCATCGAGTGGCAGGGACCTTTCCCCACTGATGGTGCTCTCTTCCGCGTCGATTATAACCATAAGCTTATCAAACGGCCTCAAGAGTTCATCTTTTTTTATGCAGTGGGGACGGGCAAGTATTTTCCCACATACGAGAAGACGACCACAGCTAACTTCGACATTCTGCTTCCCCTTGGCTTCAGCGTGGCAGGCCTCTGGCTGGATGATGTACCCCACGAATACGAGGTAATCGGCCAACATCTGATGGTGACCGTGCAGTCTTATTTTGGTCCAATCACCAGCGACCTTATAGTTTCACTCGTTCCCGGCCATTTCGACGGCTGGGGTGTGCTCGTGCAGGGCGTCGAGTGCGTACTGTTCCAGGCTAACGAAGGCGGGTTGTACGTACTGGATAACCTGGGCGACTTCCAGGTTGGCGACCGTGTGCGGGTCTGTGGAACACTGAATCCTTATTGTGTCACGATGTGTATGCAGGGCAATGGGTGCATTGAGCAAAATACCATCTCGTCGTGCACCCGATGCGACTTAGACACCGACGACGATGTGGATGTCGCTGATCTTGCGATATTCGCCTCTCATTGGCGCCAGACGGGCTGTGGCGAGCCGGACTGGTGCGGTGGCGCCGACCTGAGCCGTGACGGCGTCGTGGACGTAAACGACCTCGAGCTTTTCATCGAAAGTTGCCTGAAATGCGAAGAAGGTGAGGCTGACAAACCGGCCTTAGGTAATTATTACGTAGCGTATGAAAATCCCATTGAGCCGAATGCTCCGGGCTATACTCTGCCGCTCAACCTAACAGATGTCAAAAATTACGCCGCTATGGATTCTCAGTTCGGCCTGAAGACTGTTGCACCATTGCTTCAACAAAATGGCTTCGCGATCATTGAATACGACTTCGGCTGGTTCGATTCAAATCGTGACGATATTGTAAAGCCGTATGAGTATCTGAGCAATTGGACGGGGGCGCCATTATTCGTGACAGCGGATACGCTGCTGCATCTTTATCACATCCAGTTTGATGAAACGTTAAAGGACATAGAGGAGCGTGAGTTTTACGGAGACATCTTCGCCTTGACCACAGCCCTGCTGCATGATGCACTGGCCGCTTATCAAGAATACACAGGCGACCTGCAAGAAGCAGCCAAGCGCAACATGGCCTATCTCTCGGTGGCGCTAAAGCTAATTGACCCGGATGCCCAGATTCCTCCAGTTGTAACCGAACTGGTCACCAGCGAGCTGGCCAAGATCGATGCTCATGCCGGGTTCGCTTCGAGCGATATCTTCATCTACAGGGAAGACTACTCACAGTATGTACCGAGGGGCCATTACACCCGGAGCGAGCGGCTTAAACGCTATTTCAGGATGTTAATGTGGTATGGTCGGATGGCATTCCTTCTAAAAGGCGCCGAGATTTGGGGGCCGATGGGCCAGGCCCTTATCAGCGTCGAGGATGCGAAGATTCAGACTATGCAGGCGGTATTGCTGGCAAGGTCTATTGATAAAGTCCAGGTGGGCCAACGAAGCGGACGCCAGATTTGGGACCGGATGTACGCCGTTACGTCCTTCTACGTGGGACTGGCGGACGACCTTACGCCCTATGAGTATCTCGACGCCGTGGATAAGGTTTTCGGCAGCAGCTTCGTACCTACCGACCTGGAGGATGAAGACGCCTTGTTCGCGCTGAAGGCCGAGCTTGCCCTGCTGCGCTCGCCAAAGATATACGGCGGTACAGGTGAAATATGGCTCCCGTTACCCATCACGCCCCAGTTACTTGATGAGGTGCTTGACAAGACCAAGGGCATGCGGTTTATGGGACAGCGGTTCATCCCGGACTCGTATATGTTCCAGCAGTTGGTAACTCCGAAAGTGCTCGGCTACACGGGCGACGGGAATCCTATACCATTCACGTACGGCCAGACACCGATAGGTCCACAACGCTGTTACCCACGCGGACTGGATGTAATGGCCATTTTAGGCTCGGACCGGGCCAAGACCATCCTTGTTGAAGAAGGCGACACGGACTACATCGATTACGACTTACGATTCAATGAGCTCAAGGCCGAGTTCGACGCATTCGGCCTGGCTGATTGGAATCGGAACCTCTATTGGAGCTGGCTGTATTCGCTGCGGGCGCTTATTGAAGGCTTCGGCAAAGGATACCCCAATTTTATGCGAACGCTGGCCTGGGAAAAGAAGAAGCTTAATGCCGCCCTCGCCTCGTGGACCGAGCTTCGCCACGACACCATCCTCTACGCCAAACAGAGCTACACACCCGTAGAAACCAGCCTTCCTCCCTCCGTACCCGGCTACGTCGAGCCTGTGCCCGAATTTTACGGCAGACTGCTCGCATTGACTCAGATGACTAAGCAAGGCCTCAGTGACCTCGATGCGCTCTCGGCTCAGGCTGCGGACCGGCTGACAAGCCTTGAGAACATACTGAGTAGATTGATTGAAATTGCCAACAAAGAGTTAACGAACCAATATCTCTCAGAGGCCGACCACGAGTATATCAAGGGATTCGGCGAAACGCTCGAATGGGCCATTATGGGCGTTGAGGAAAAAGGCGTCAAGACAACGCTCGTTGCGGATGTCCACACCTATTCCTTTGAAAACCAGGTCGTCGAGGAAGGCGTGGGATATGTGGACCTGATTATCGTGGCCTGTCCGCTTCCAGACGGCTCGATTCGCCTGGCGGCAGGCCCTGTACTGTCTTACTACGAGTTCAAACACCCGATGAGTGATAGACTTACGGACGAGACCTGGCGACAACTGCTCAATTCGCCCGAAAAACCCGAACGCCCCAAATGGTATCTCCCTCTTATGGGTAATACGCCGGAAGATTCCGGCGGGTGGCAGCCACTGAGCGAACGCAGGTAGCGAAGTGGATGGCAGTTCTCCGGACATCCAGAATCTTGCATCCAACTTTAGCTCACTTTAGGCACTTTAATTTACTTTAACTCACTCCTCACCAATCACAAATTAACCAATTAAACTCAAAAAAAACCTTGCCTTCCCCCTCTTTTACTGTTATTTTACCCCCTAAGATAATTTCGTATCTCTTTTCTCATCTGGGGCATGCATCTAAGAGAATTCTGCTATTGAGTTTCTTTTGCTCTTTGTTTGCAATGTACGAAATGGCCTTAGTGAAAGAGAGACATAGTTATGGTGTCACCGGATTTCCCAAAACTGTTGGTTGTTGACAAAAGTATATTTCATAGTCTTTGTTGTTTTGAGGAAAAACTGTGTGCATTTATGAGGGATTACAATGTCGTTTTGCCAAATGCTCTGGCTATTGAATGCGTTATAAGCGAGAACCAAGAGCCATGCAAGAACCCAGTGAAATTAGTGAGACAATTTGACGCGGCTATCAAGGCTGGTGCAAAATATGGATATTCATCATACAAACTCTTTCAGGAGGAGAAGATGACTCTCCGTCCTTTAGTGTCAGTCGTTGACGAAAGAGCCACAGAACAGTTTAGAAATGGCACTCCTAACACTGCCGCTGATTTTATTAGACAGGAGGCTGAATGTTGTCGGAAGGCATTTGAACCGATCATTGAGAGTGTATTGAAAATCGCAAGATCATTGTATGACAACCTTTGCAAACAAGAAGAATTATCGAAGAAACTTCGTAAAGAAAAAGACAGAATACGTCGGTTTGAAAATTGGATTCAAAACACAGACACATCAATGAAAGTTATCATGAAAGCCCTCTTCTCTGATCAGATTAGCTCTTGTGCAGATGCCAACTGGTTTACCTGGCAAAGGGCTCGACTTTATTTGACGTATAGTCTTGATTGGATGTTCAAAAAAAATGTACCAGGTTCTTCTGAAAAAAGGGATATATCAAATGACCTTTATGACATAGAATACGTCACGTATCTCTCGCGAGCCGATGGTTTATTGACAAATGACCAAAAATTGCAGGTGCCGTTGGCGAAGGCAGCGTTTCCAAAAAACGATGTGTTTGTATTGGACACCTCAAAAGTAGTGCATGAAGTGTATAACGATATTATTAACATTATCCCACACAGCTACAGAATCGAATAGCACGCGAGAAAAATAATTATGATTTCTCTATGTCAAATTACAGGTGAGTGAGATTTTTTCTCAATGAATAGATCTGCGTGCGCAACAATTTGCACACGCTACAAGTCTGATAAATCGGCACATGTGTAAAAACGTATTGTTCTCTTAGAGCTCATATGAGAAAGAAAATCCCCAACGACCCGCTCGAGTTCGATAAGTTACTCCTGAGGGTGGACCGACAGCTTGCGGATGAGGGCATGCGCATCGATATGCGACCACTACATGCCCTACGTGTGATATCCACCGAGTTTGGGATTCCATTGCCTTTGGGTCCCCTGCCTCCTGGCAGTGTTCACCCCGCTGGTAGATACTGGCCGATCTCCGAGCGGATTCGAACATGGTATGAACGTCGATATGGAGATCGTCTCAAAGTGCATTTAGGGCCAGGGCGCATGGCCTTCCTTATAGAGAAAGATGTGTGGGTTTTTCGCTTTCCACGTTGCTATGGCGAAGTTATCTTTACTGCCTCTCGTACGGTAAAGTCCGTCTTAATGAGTACTAACGGCGAACCCGCAATTTACAACATCCTTGATTGTATTGAGAAAATACCAGATGGTCTGCGTCATTCTCTTAGCGATTCTCACCTTGAGCAGATCTTCGATTATTTCATGTTGGGTTTTAATGGCCTACGCAAACTCCAGATTCTTGCCAGAGATGAACTAGTCAAGTCGGTATTTGCAGATATTGCTGCATGTGTTGACCATATTTCTGGTAACAATCCCAACTACGGTCTGGCTAAATGGTCATCCCTCCAGGCAGCAGAGAAAGTGCTGAAGGCGGGCATCCGTCAAACCGGTTCTCGGTTCCCTAAAACCCACGAATTGAGCCGATTGGTTAATAAAGCGCGCGACGCAGGCCTCGACTTGCATAACCAAGGAGTAATTGGGAAGCTTCAGTGCAGTCCAGGAATTAGGTATGGGGAAGAACTATGCACTCTTGTACAGGCAGTTGAAGCACATCATGCCGTTTTTGAGCTATCCTGTGAGGTAACAAGAGCATTGAGAAAATCTACTTAGCAGCTTGCATTCATATACGTATTTGCTAGGTACATCCACTTATATTGGCTGTGGACAGTACATAAAAATGGTGATTTTCCCTAAAAACCACTTTTCCTTTGACTTTTGTTTGAAAATATGTTAAAATACTTACATTGTTAGCTTGCCCCTAAACTAGGGCCAGCAGGCTAACATAAACCGCCCCTGAGGGGCAGTTATCGCGGAGAACCGCACGTTTTCGTATCAGCAGATACACGCCAAAAAGCATCGTTCATAAATAGTCTCGGAGCGAAACGGAAACCCATTAAGGGAATAAATATATAACCATATTACCTAAATTAACAATTTAACCAATTAACTAATTAACCCTTTCAATACTAAAAAGCACGTAGTCATTTGACTACGAGCCAATCATAAACCAAACAATAATATGGACTTAGAAAATCTTGCAATGAAAATCATAAATCGTAAGTTAAACAACTCATCCCCCGTCCTGCTTTTTTTGACAGTTCGCCTTTCTCTCCTTTCCCCCTCCCACACCCCACTTACCTTTCACCCCCCTCCACACCGCCGCAACGTCCGATAATATTTAGCCCTTTAATTAGCCAAAATCAAGGACTTACAAGAAATATGAGTAACAACCATCGAGAATCGAGAATCCAGCATCGAGTATCCAGAATCGAGAATCCAGTATCGAATATCGAGTATCGAGTACGCAAAACAAACCCAATTCACTAAATGTCCAAATGAACGTAAACTCCTTAGAAAAAATGACTTACAAATATTTTATCCCCCCGGCGGAGCAAAAAAACAAACCCAATCAAACCCAATTCAAACCCAAAACAAACCCAATCTCCAAAAAGCCTGAAATGAACGTAAATATCTATTATAAAAGGGAATACAGCAATAAAATTGCCTTCTGGCGGAACCAAAACAAACCCAATTCAAACCTTGTCCTGAGCGGAGTCGAATGGGCCAATTTCCGAAAGGCCAAAAATGGGCTTAAAATCGCTTGCCAAAAAATCCGTCCACACCCAAAAATATCCTAAAAGCAATTCGTCCTTGAGTTCAGGTCTAAAAGCAATAGAATTTCTCTTTATGAATAACAAAGAGCTGAATCGTCGCCAATTTCTACAGTACACAACCTGTAGCACGCTGGCGTTGACGGGCTTTCCCGGCCTATCAGCCGGAAATTCAGAATCGAAATTGCCCCCAGTCCGGCCTATCACTCACGGGCCGAAGTTCCACTGGTTCGGCTACTACGACAAGCTGCAGTTCGACCCTGCCTGTCGCTACGTGCTCGGTATGGAGGTTGACTTTGAGCATCGCAGCCCCAAAGCCAACGATGTTATCAGTATTGGTATGGTGGATTTGAAAGATAATGACCGTTGGATAGAATTGGGCCAATCACGCTCATGGTGCTGGCAGCAGGGCTGTATGCTCCAGTGGCGGCCCCGCACGAAAAACCAAATTATCTGGAACGACCGGCAGGACGACCGGTTTGTATGCCACATACTCAACGTCTTCACCCGCAAAAAACGGACGCTCCCACACCCATTTTATACCGTCAGCCCCGATGGCAGTACCGCAGTGGCGCCGGATTTCCGGCGCATCCAGGATATGCGGCCCGGCTATGGCTACGCAGGCCTGCCCGACCCGTACGCAGATGACTTAGTCCCGAAAGACTCAGGTATTTTCTGGATCGACCTTGAAACCGGCAGGCAGGTGTTGATAATCTCTATCGCCCAGATCGCAAAGCTCGGCAAGATTCCCGGCAATCCTAAGGATGCCAAGCACTACTTCAATCATCTGCTATTCAATACCGATGGCTCTCGATTCATTTTTCTGCATCGCTGGAGGGCCAAGGGGCAGCCCGGCTTTGGTACGCGAATGCTCACCGCCAGGCCTGACGGCACTGATATTCGCCTCGTGGATGACTACGGTCGGACCTCACACTTTATCTGGCGAGACGAGCGTCATATCCTCGCCTGGGCCTGGCACCCCTCCCACGGCAATGCGTTTTATCTCTATGAGGACGGCACAGACAAAGTCGAGGTAGTCGGCAAAAATGTTATGACGCAAAACGGGCATTGCAGCTACTTGCATACGAATAAATGGATTCTCAACGACACTTACCCGGACAAAGAACGAAACCAAAATGTTTATCTCTACAACGTAGAGACCGGCAAAAAAGTCCCGCTCGGCCGCTTCTATTCACATCCGCAATATAAGGGTGAATTTCGCTGCGATACGCATCCACGTTTCAGTCCCGATGGCCATAGCGTTGTCATTGATTCACCGCACGAAGGTAACGGCCGACAAATGTACCTAATCGATATAGGTGCAATTGTTGGCTGAGCTCGCTTTTGGCGGCATTTTCCATGCAGGCTTGCCCCCGCCAGCCATAAGCGGGGCCTGCTTCATTCGAGGGTTCCCGCAAAGCGGGGTCCAAAAAAGCAATTCGTTCTTGAGATCAAAGCTAACTACAGATATAATCACCCGAAATTCAGGAAAATACGAAATTGAATGGATGTGAAATGAGCAAAGTCAAACTATTATTGTTGACGGTCTGTGTGGCGCTATTGCTTTTGGTGGGCTGTGCCGAACAACAGCGGTGCGAAGTGGAACAAACCCAAGTAGTGACCGAGCAAATCTGCGTCGCAGATTTAGATATGCTTGCGGCAATGCAGATAGCCGAAGACGTGCTGGCTAAAATGAATTTTACCATCGACAAGGCTGATACTGAAAGCGGCTATATAAGAACAAGACCACTGCCGGGGGCGCAATTCTTCGAATTCTGGCGCAGCGATAATGTCGGGCCCTTCAATTCGCTTGAAGCAAATCTGCACAGTATTCGAAGAATTGCAGAATTGAACATAAAGCGACAGGATAAAGGATTGTCTATCGGATGCGATGTGATGGTACAAAGATTATCCCTGCCTGAGCACCAGGTCAGCAGCAGCGCACGCGCATATGAAATCTTTTCAGAAAGCAGCTTATCACTTCAGAGGATAAGGCTTAACCCTGAGCAGAAAGCAGGTATGGCCTGGGTCAATTTAGGCCAAGACAGGCAGCTTGCAACAGAGATTTTAAAGCGGATTGAAAAACAGATCGTGACCCGGGGCCAGTGCCCTGTGCCTCGAACGAGCAATGAGTCACGATCCACGAGTCACGAGTCATGAGAGTACTGGTTTGCGGCGGAGCAGGATACATCGGCAGTAATATGACGGCGATGCTTAGCACCGAGGGGTATGAGCCGGTCGTTTTTGATAATCTTAGCACTGGCCATAGGTCGGCTGTCAGCCACGTAGGGGCAGGCCTGCGTGCCTGCCCTCAGGGCAACCACGCGGGGTTGGCCGTACTTGTCCAGGGCGATTTAGCCGATTACGAATTACTTGTCAAGACGCTCAAGAAATACAAAATCGAAGCGGTCATGCACTTTGCCGCCTTTATTGAAGTCGGCGAATCGGTTCAGGAGCCGCTTAAATATTACCGCAATAATCTCTCCAGCACGCAGAATCTATTGAGTGCGATGGAAGCGGTCGGCGTGGAAAAGTTTGTTTTCAGCAGTACCGCGGCAGTATATGGTATGCCTAAACAGGTACCGATTATCGAAGATACGCCAACAATTCCAATAAATCCTTACGGAGAAACCAAATTGGCGGTTGAAAAGATGTGTCACTACCAAAGTCAGGCAGGAAAGCTGCGGTACGCCTCGCTAAGATATTTCAACGCCTGCGGTGCAGGAAACAACGCTACGCTCGGCGAAGACCATCGGCCTGAATCGCACCTGATTCCTCTGATCATACAAACGGCAATGGGAAAACGTAACGAGGCCAAAATCTACGGGACCGATTACGAGACACCGGATGGAACCTGCATCCGCGACTATATCCATATCGACGACCTGTGCAGGGCACATCTGCTGGCATTGGACAAACTGGACCAAGGCCGTGAATTGGTCTATAACTTGGGCAACGAAAAGGGCTATTCAGTCAAAGAGGTCATCGAAATAGTTGAGAAGGTATCAGGCAGGAATTTTAAGGTTGTAGCTGCGGAACGTAGGCCGGGCGATGCGCCGATATTAACTTCCGACGCCACAAAGGCCAGGAATGAGCTGGGCTGGAGGGCCGAAAAGCCCGAGCTGGAAGAAATGGTCTCCACCGCCTGGCAATGGCATAACGAACACCCCGATGGCTATCCGGATTGATGGCCGGTTTAGATTTCAAATATCGAATGGCAAATTCAATACTCAGTTAATCGAGTGATTGGAGCGAAAAGTATGAGCGAAACGTTTGTTGGTATTGATGTGGGCGGAACGAATGTCAAGATCGGTCTATTTGACTCCGAGCTAAAGCTTATCTGCAAGACATCCGTGGCTACCAAAGCAGATATGGGGCCTGATGTTGTTATTAACAAGATGGCTCAGACGGTTGAAGAGCTTCTTGCTGAAGCTGGTNTATCNCTGNAGGANATCNTCGCGGTCGGTATAGGAACTCCNGGACCNGCCAAATACAGCGAGGGCATCATCATCAGGTCCACGAACATGCCGAAATTCAAAAACGTTCCAATCTGCAAAATGCTCAATGAAAGGCTCAAATCACCCGTTGTCTTCGATAACGATGCAAATGTGGCCTGCTGGGGAGAATATGCCGTCGGGGCCGGTAAGGGCGTTAAGGATATAGTCTTTTTTACGCTCGGCACAGGGATCGGTGGAGGAATTGTCAGTAACGGTGAATTAGTGCACGGTTGCGATGAAAATGGGGCCGAACTGGGACACATGATAATTTATCCGGATGGCCGAGAATGCGCCTGCGGCCAAAGGGGCTGTGTGGAGGCGTATGCATCCGCCGATTCGACGGCAAGGAGGGCTCGCGAGGCCGTCGAAGCCGGAGCAGAATCCAGCCTCAAAAAAGTGTTCGAGGAAAAAGGTGATTTAACCAGCAAAGACGTTTACAAACATCTGGCTGCTGGTGACAAGCTTGCCAAAGAGATAACCGATGGCACGGCCAAGGCACTTGCAATCACTTGTATAAACATGCTGCACACTACTGAGCCGAAGCGAATAGTTTTTGCCGGCGGAATGATTGCTGCAGGTGATGTCCTCTTGAATCGGATAAAGGATTACTTCAACGAGTGTATCTGGACCTTGAAGAAAGAGCCGGTTGAAATATGCTTTGCTACCCTGGGAGAAGATGCCGGTATAATCGGCGCCGCCGCACTCGCCCAGCACGCCTACGGAAAGGGAAATTCATAATCCAGCCGAAACTGATCCGGATATTTCATCTGATTAAAGTTTGGCCGCCATCGGTCTACTCATATTGTCAGGCAGTTTGGCCTACGAGTCGCAGATGTCCAGCCAGAGCAATCGCGAAAAGTTTTGACATTTCTGGCACTTTACAATATACGTTGGCTTTCACATTCAGGTCTATACGAAAGGTGATTTGAAAATAGGTCTTTTCTTGATGAGGTGTTGTGAGTGGGCTCCCATTTTGCGACATATTGAAAATGGGAACTCGGCGCAAAACATTGAAATGAATTTGCTTCATTGAACACGTGGGAATGTGGAGGAATAATACTATGCCGGAAAATGAGAAAAACCGACATGTTGCAAAGAGCCAGTGTGGCATTGGGCGGCGCGAATTTAT
>JGI24422J19971_10001603_pt1 | contig 13919 bp, 13 predicted proteins | sample DeeMarSWOR152_54_FD_19971 | JGI IMG/M metagenome (IMG submission 19971) | reverse complement strand
CTTGAATTTTTCGGGAAGATACCGAAGATAAAGAGGAAACTGAAAGTCCTGGCGGATGTTGGGCTGGGTTATATTAAGTTGGGCCAGCCCGCAACCACTCTGTCCGGGGGGGAGGCACAGAGGATTAAACTCGCGCTTGAACTTTCGAAGGTAAGTACAGGCAAGACGGTCTACCTTCTGGATGAGCCGACGACGGGCCTGCACGCCCATGATGTGAAAAAACTCCTCGAGGTCTTAGACCGCCTGGTAGGCAAGGGAAACACGGTCGTGGTCATAGAGCACAACCTTGATGTCTTGAAGACTGCGGATCATATAATTGACCTCGGACCGAATGGAGGAGATGCCGGAGGAAGGGTAATAGCCCGGGGCACGCCGGAGGAGGTTGCAGAAATCAAGGAAAGCTACACGGGACAATATTTGAAGAAGGTACTATGAATAAAAATATAAAAAAGTTAATAGAATCGGCTCCCAGAAAGCCGGGGGTGTATGTATGGAAGGATGATGGGGGGCGGATGCTTTATGTCGGCAAGGCCGAGAATTTGAGGGATCGGCTTAGGAATTATCTGAGCCCCCAGGATTCAAAGACCGCTAAACTTGTTGAGAGAGCGCACTCAATCGAGACAATTCTAACAAAAACAGATACTGAAGCTTTGATCCTCGAGGATGCGCTTGTCAAGCAAAACCAGCCGAGATACAATGTAAGGCTCCGCGACGATAAACGCTACCCTTACATAAGAATAACCGTAAACGAGGATTACCCGAAGATAGAGGTGGTGAGGAGGGTTGAATTGGACGGCTCACGATACTTCGGCCCATACACAGATGCCGGTTCTGTGAGAAGGGTTGTGAATGCCGCATGCGAAATATTCGGCATCCGTAAATGCAAGCACGACCTCAGGAATGTTAGAAGACCCTGCATTAACTACGGCATGAGAAAATGCTCCGCGCCGTGCCGTATGATAGGCAGGGAAGAGTACGCGGCAAGGGTGGGGCAGGCATGCAGGTTTCTTGCAGGGCAGTGCGGCAGGGTGAAAAAAGAACTGCTTTCGAAAATAAAAGCCAAAAGCAGGCGGATGGAGTACGAGAAGGCGGCTGAACTCAGGGATATCTTAACCGCGATAGAGTCGCTTTCCGTGCCGCAGGACCTGTCTTCGGCCACGCTTGAGGACATGGATGTCCTGGGGTATGCGAGTCTGGAGGGGAGGGCAGACATCACGCAGCTTAAGGTGCGCAATAAAAAGGTTGTTGCGGTGCTGCATTATCCTCTGAAGGGCGAGTACGCAGGCGATTCCAGCAGGTCAATGAAGGCGTTCATCAAGCAGCAATACACCACAAAGGATCTGGTGCCGAAGCGCATCTTAACATCAGCATACCCCGAGGACGGGAAGCTTCTTGAAAAGACGCTGCTCGAAACCCTTGGAGTAAAGGTCGCGATCGCACGGCCTTTTCGCGGGCAGAAATATAAACTTTCCGAGATGGCGGTTGAAAACAGCATACACCAGCTTGCTCGTGAGAGAAATGAGAGGGAGTCAACCAGGGGGCTTAATTCCCTGAGGAAGGCGATCGGGCTTTCAAAGACGCCTGCAAGGATCGAGGGATACGACATAAGCAACCTCGGTGAAAAACACACTGTAGGGGGGATGGTTGTATTCACCGACGGCTGCCCGGACAAAAAACAGTACCGCAGGTTCCGGATCAGGGGTGAGAGGGGCCAGGATGATCCAGGGAGCATGGCGGAAATGATCAGGCGAAGATTCAATCACCCTGAATGGGAAACCCCCTCCCTTATCCTGCTGGACGGCGGTAAAGCACAATTGAACGCCTGCCTTAAACACATCCCGGGGGGAGTCCCCGCGGCAGCGATTGCAAAAAGATTCGAGGAGATACACCTGCCTGCAAGGACAAAACCGGTGAGGCTTGCGGGAAACAGCCCCGCACTGCTTCTTTTGCAGCAGGTAAGAGACGAAGCGCACAGGTACAGCCGCGCATACCATCTGAAAAAACGGGGGAAGGAATTTATCGAAGGTTAAATGTATAGGAAAACCAAAGGCGAATCGATCTGAATGGATATTTTTTTATTTATAATTAAAAATAATTTATTACAAAATATCGATTAAACAAGAAGATAATAGAGGTTAAAAATGGCTCAGTTCACAGTAAATCCAAACCGTTTCGATCCCTACAAACAATTCAAGTTCCGCGTTAAGTGGGATGGTCGATATGTTGCAGGGATTTCCATGGTAAGCGGGCTAAGGAGAACGACAGAGGTTGTCATTCACCGCGAGGGCGGGGACCCCAGTTCTTCCAGGAAATCCCCCGGGCAGACGACCTATGAGCCGATCGTTCTGATAAGAGGCCGCACCCACGATGAGGCATTCGAAAAATGGGCAAACAAGGTATGGAAATTCGGCGCAGGCGCAGGCGCCGAGGCGTCGCTGAAAGACTTTCGAAAAGATATAATCATAGACCTGTTTAACGAGGCAGGGCAAAAAGTGATGTCGTTCAAAGTTTACCGGTGCTGGCCTTCTGAGTATGTTGCGTTAGGAGAGCTGGATGCTAATGATACCTGCACCGCTTTCGAGTCCATAACCCTTCAGCATGAGGGCTGGGAACGCGACACCGATGTTAAAGAGCCCAATGAACCCAGTTTTTAATTCTTTCAATAAATAAGGGAAGTGAAAATAGAGAACAGATTAAATCTCACCCCGCCTTCTCCATCTCGCGCTCCTTCTTTTTCTTAACCGCTATAAGAGTTTTTGTGAATATAGATTAAATTCGGTAGAGGAATTTTTTATATATGTTGGATAATATATAACGATGAAAATATTTGATTTCAGCGCAAATGTAGTCGATAGAATTGTAAGTGAATTACGGGACGCAGAAAAATTTATTCGGATTGCAATCTTTCAGCTGCACAACAAAGATGTATCCAAAGCATTAAATGAGAAATTAAAGGAGGGGGTGACAGTAGAAGTATTCACGTTGCCATATGACAGCATCAATGAAGATATACGGGTTGAAGTTACAAAATTATTTAAAAATCTTGAGGAAAATGGTGCTAAACTCTATTTTTGTAGATGGAATGTTGGAGACCCGGAGAGGACTTCAACAGCAGTTGGCAGATGGTATTCATTTCACGGCAAATTTGTTGTTACAGAAAAATGTGCCATTGCACTATCTGCAAACTTTACTCAATACAGCGAATTAGATGCGTTGATTATTTTTAAAAATGAAAAGGATAAAATCAAAGAATACAATAAAAAATTTGATGAACTCATTGATTTATACATACGAGAAACTTCCGGTTATANTGGAACAATCAGGCAAAAGATAATTGATACTAATTTACCTAGAATTTCATCGGTATTTGAGTTGCCCCCTGTTATAGAAACCGAAACGCACATAAATCACTGGATCAGGCATTATCCCTCTTCTCTTTGCCCAGGAGATGTACCAGTTGAAGACAGATTATATTTAACACCTTTTGACTGCCGAGGAAGAAATTTTATTATGGGTTTGATGTCAGAAGCCTCTGAATTTGTCTATCTCTCAACAGAAAGTTTCACAGACCTTAATTTTTCAAAATTCTTAATGAAAATAAGGTCCAGAGGACTTGATATTAGAATACTGAGCGGTGCAACAAGCATGGATTTTACAGATAGAATGCAAAATATGCTTCGTGAACTTTTAGCAAATGATGTTAAAATCAGAACCACTGAAAAAGACATTCACGCGAAACTCATTATAACAGATAAGCATGTGGCAATTACATCGGTAAATCTCAATAAGATAAATCTTGGATTTAAGAAAACAAACCAATATTGGAGAGAAAATACCGAGTCAATATCAATTTGTAGTGATCCTAAAATTTTATCGCAGGCTAAAAATCAGTACCTTAATATTTTTAATGACAGCATTGATATTGAAAATATATTAGCAGAAAAGATAGAAAATCTTGTTGGAAGTATGTTTACCTCAACATTTGGTCTCCGATCAAGAAAAGAGGTGAAAAAACTTTTTGCACAATTAATTATCAGAAAGGAAATTCAGGTAAAAAAATTTGTTCTGGGTATTGGTAAAATGACCGATAAGTTGATGAAGTATTTCAATAGAAATATGGTTGAGAAAAACGACTTCTTTTTGTCTTTGATACTTTATCATTTATCTGAAAGAAAACATGATTTTGATCAATTAAATGAGAAATTAAGCATACTTAACACTGAAATAAACTTGAGCGGGTTACTTGAGTTATTGTTAAATGAAAACTTTATTGAGAAAGCAGATGATTTTTACAAAATTAAATTAGACAAATTGTTTTAATGAAAATTCGTAAAAATGAAGTGTGATATAATCCATGAGGATTGCGAACAATATCTTAAAGGGAACTTGACTGAAAAGTTCGATTTGAGTTTTTTGGATCCGCCGTTTAATCAAAATAAAGAATATTCGAGTCATAATGACAGTATGCCAGAAAAGGATTACTGGGATTGGATGAAGAGAGTTTGTACTTTGATCCTTAAAAATACTTCGGAAGGGGGGGCTATTTATTTCATGCAGCGGGAAAAAAACACCCAATATGTTTTAGAAACTTTAGAATCTTCTGGCTGGACATTTCAAAACTTAATTATATGGAAGAAAAAAACATCTGCCGTTCCATGCGAAAAACGGTTTGGAAAACACTACCAGATAATAGTGTTTGCAACAAAAGGTGAAACACCTCGTGTCTTCAATAAATTGCGGATTAATCCGCCTTTATTAGTGACAGAAAAGCACCACCGTCCAAGAGGGGTGTATGTCACCGATGTCTGGGATGATATCCGGGAACTAACTTCAGGTTATTTTGCAGGGGATGAACCATTAAGATTTAAAAATGGCGAGCGCGCTCATAAACAGCAGTCACCGGTCCGATTACTTGCAAGAATAATTTTATCTTCTTCAAAAGTCAGTGATACGGTTTTTGACCCGTTTGCTGGAACAGGGACTACCCTTGTTGCTGCAAGGCAATTACAACGAAATTCGATTGGAATTGAAATTGACCCCACTAATGTCTCTTTTATTGAGAATAGACTTTCTCAAGAGCGGAGAAGTGACAATATACTGAAATGTAGGGATTATTATATTTACACTGAAAATTTAGATCGTATTTGGCCTCTCCAGGAGAAAGGAGGAAAAGGACAGACCACACTAAAATCATATAATCTCCAGCATCCCTCAGAGATTCTCTCTTAAGAAAAAGCCCAACCTTCACCCAGCCTTCTCCATCTCGCGATCCTTCTTTTTCTTGACGGTCTTCAGCCGGAAGAAGTTTTCGCGCTCCATTTCCTCGAGTTTGGCGGTGATGTATTTTTTTGTGCGGGTCAATTCAGGGATCATCACGTATTCCAGGGCGTTAACCCTCCTCTTCGTCTTCACGATCTCATCAGAAAGCCGCTTTAACGTCTCCTCGGTCTCAACCAACTCAAGGATCTCATTTTTAGCCTGGTTGAAGTCGTCAACGGCGCGGTCAAGGTGGGTGGAGGTGAACATCAGGGAATAGCCCCTCTTTTTTTCATCCTCCCGAGTGTATTCTATCTTGGGTATCCGGACGCCCATAACGTTCGCAAGCTTCAATTCTATCTCCGGCATCTCAGGGATGCTTTCCGCGATCGACCCGACCTCCAGAACGCCTGTAATCGCTTGTTCTTTAATCAAAGAATTAAAGCCGCTGTCCATGGTTGAAGCCAGGTTGTCCCTGACCCCCCTCGCCTTCTTTGCCGCCTCAAAAAACTGCATAACAAGCGAATCCCTCTTCTTCCTCAGCAGTTTATGTCCTTTCTGCGCCAGCTTTATGCGGTTCTTTGTCCGCAAAAGCATCATCCTGGTTGGGTTAACGGCTCTTTGAGGCATTTTTTATTATACGAATTTTTTTAAGAAGTTTTAAATAAAAATTAAATTTCAATTGAAGATCCATTATCAAGCAAGTGCACGTTCTTGTTGATCTCATAGCCCTCCTCGGAGGCAAGATTGGCGTAATTCGCCCTCATCTCGATCCCGCCGTGGGCGGGGATGATCCGCTCCGGCTTGAGTAAATTTAATAACCTCCTGTGGTCCTCTTTTGATGCATGCCCTGAAACATGAATGTCCCTGAAGATCCTTACCCCAAACGATTTCAGTTTTCTTTCAAGGACATAGCGGTTTGTCTCGTTCACGGGATTTGGGATAACCTCCGTGCAGAACACTATGTTATCCTTTTTTCTGAACCCGAACGGGAATTTGCTGTCAGCCATCCGGCATAACACGGATTTTTGCTCGCCCTGGTGCCCGGTGACCAGGAGGAGATAATCCTCCCTTCTGCCCTTGTCGATCTTTTTAAGTGCGTTGCCGACGGCCTTGGCATTGGCAAAAATCTCGGCATGGGGCGGGATCTCCAGTAAGCCGAAGCGTTTGGCAAGCTGCACCTGGAAGTGCAGCGATCTGCCGAGTATTACAGGAACCCTCCCCATATACTCCGCCATATCCAGTATCGCCTGGATTCGCTCTATGTGACTTGAGAAAGTTGTCGAGATTATGAGCCCCTTGCTGTCCGCGATAGACTCGAACACATCCTTGACATTGGCTCTTGCAACCATCTCGGAGGGTGTTTTCCCGGTCTCCCCGGCCCTTACGGATTCAACTATAAATGCCTTAACACCCTCTTTTCCAATTTGCTTTAACCTGTGGTAATCAGGGGCAGCAATCTTGGAATGATTATCCAGTTTAAAATCGTTCGCGTAGACAACGATCCCCTCAGGAGTGTACAATACGGGGATCGATGTATGGGGTATCGAATGGGTTATTTCGATCAACTCCACGCGCAACTCCTGGTTTGACCTGGATTTTACATCGAACGGGTCCCCGTACCCCCTTGCGTAAAAATCCCCCTCCTTATACTCTTTTCTCCCTATCTCGGCGGCATAGGGGGTTGTTATTATCGGGACCTTCGGCTTCGTGAACATCGTGCCCCCGACATGATCCAAATGGCCGTGAGAAACCACCTGGGCGATCACGTTGTCCAGCATCTTATGATCAGGAATGATCTTCATCCGAACCAGCTCGTCAAGTTTAAATTTTCTCATTTCATAGGATTCGGTATCATACAGCTGCAGGGTATCAAGCCTGAGTCCGTTGTCGACAGCGATCGTTTCACCCCCGACCGTAACACCGGTCATGTTCCTCCCGACAGCATTATATCCTCCGACAGCAGTTATCTTCATCTTAATTTATTTAATTGGATTTATAAGAATAATAATAAAAAGATTATCTAACCACGTCACAGCACATCACCACCCACCTGAAATATGTATTCAGTGCAGCACGCAGCGCATTTAAATCCTTCGCAGTTATATGGAGATTTAAGCCTCCCTCATCGCAGGCTACCCCTACACTTGATCTTTGCATTTCATCTCCAACGGCATCTATCTCCACACCCATTGCTTCACAGCAGATTTTTGCGGCTTGCTTGGGCATACCTATATTTATCGACAGTTCATTCATAGTTCCCTCTTTAACAAAAGCATCCCTGCTATGATTATTATCGCTGTTCCAATAATCGATGCCGTGATTATCAAATTCAGGTTCAACAAACCAGAAGTCGGGGGAGGTGCTTCCCCGGCGGTTATATTTGATATGGTGATATTTGGTGCATCCTCTATCCTTACCTCCGTGATCTCATCCTCCGCCTCTTTCTTAAAGGTCCATACAAATAGATTTTCATATCCAGCTTCATCGGATTGATAGGTCACATAAAGGCTATCGCTGAATACCGCGGACGGGTCCGATTCCCGGGATTCAGGGGTCGTGAGTTGATGCTCTGACATGAGATTGAACTGCTCCGGATCCCCGAGATATTCTTTCACAAATATATCGTAATTCCCTTTCTCATCCGATGCATATGCTATGTAAAATGTATTCTCCGAGTATGTTATTGACGGATATTGTTGAGAAAATTCGTTATCCGTGATCTGGTATTTTTCATTGTGAAAATCAAAATTCTTGTCATACTTCTTTACAAACACATCATCATTCCCGCCCTCATCTGATGTATAGGTAACATAAAAAGAATCCCCCATATATGAGATAGACGGATGCCCCTGGAATGACGGCTTGGTTGAGATGGGATACCTGGCAAGATACGTAAAATTTTCATCATATTTTCGTACAAATATATCACCCCCGCGGGCATCCGATGCATATACCACATAAAAGGCGTTATCAGAATAAGCAATTGAAGGATGCGATTGGTTCTCCGCCTGGTCTGTGATACGATAACTTTCAACAAGACCAAAGTCTTTATCGAACTTTTTTACAAAGATATTGAAACTTTCGCCTTCGCTTTCCTTTGATGCATAAGCAACATAAAAGTGGTTATCTGCATAGATCAGCGACGGATGAGAATATAAAAGGACTTCACCGGTGACCCTGTATTTTTTTATCAACTCAAGGCCTTTGTCATATTCCCCGACAAAAATGCCTGACCCCGAGATGTATGCGACATAAAATCTACCCCCCTCCGCCGTCATCGAGGGGCATTCCTCATTTGCGGGCTCGCTCGTGATCTGGTAATTCCCCCCATATGCGGCTGTTGATGTTAATGCCAGAGCCGCGCATAAGATTAATGCAGTCAATATTTTTTTCATTATATATATTTATTGAAATAAATTTAACAAAAAGATAAAATATTAAATGAAAGGAGGTGAATTAAAGATGAATGAATTATTTGATTTAACGGGAAAAGTGGCGTTGGTAACCGGAGCAAGCAGGGGTCTGGGAAATGCTATGGCGCTGGGTCTGGCAAAGGCTGGAGCGGATGTTGTTGCAGCGGATATTCTTGCACCATCGGAGACGGTGGGCAGGATAAAGGAACTGGGTGGGGAATCTGTTGGAGTAATGGTTGATGTGACAAAGAAATCAGATATCGAGGATATGGTCGGGAAGGCGCTGGAAAAATTCGGAAGCATAGATATCCTGGTTAACAATGCAGGCATATTGAAGATGGGGCCGACAGAAGATTTCGGCGAAGAAGACTGGATCAAGGTTATATCCGTCAATCTGAGGGGCCAGTTCTTATGCTCGCAGGCGGTTGGCAGGCAAATGATCAGGCAAAAATCCGGGAATATAATAAATATCGCAAGCGTGGCGGGACAATTCGGGTTCCCCATGGCAGCAGCTTACGACTGCTCAAAAGGCGGCGTGATATTGTTAACCAAGGCTTTAGCTGCGGAATGGGCGAAATACAACATAAGGGTAAATGCTATTGCTCCCGGCGTTTTTGAAACGCCAATGACTGAAGGCATGCTGGACACCGATGAATTCAGGCAGACGATAAGGACAAATGTGCCCATGGGCAGATCAGGAAAGCCTGAAGAGCTGGCAGGTGCCGCGGTATTCTTGGCTTCCGAAGCATCAAGTTATATAACGGGGGCGGTTTTGGTGGTTGACGGCGGATGGACGGCGGGGCTGTAGCCCGGAACATTTATGCTCACAATTCAACCCCCATTATCTCCGCGACTGTATTCACATCATTGTCGCCCCTGCCGGAAAGGTTCACAACAGCAATATCTTTTATTTATAGATAAATCTATAATCAATAAAGATTTAAAAAAAAAATAATATGAGAACTGAAATTAATGATTATATTGTTGTTGATAGCGAAATTTGTCATGGGAAGCCCACTTTTAAAGGGACCAGGGTCATGGTTTATATAGTTTTGGAGATGCTTGAAGCGGGAGCTACCATCAAGGAGATTATTGAAGCATATCCCTCCCTGACCGAAAAGCACATCAGGGCTGCCCTGGACTTCGCCGCCAGTCTCACCGAAAAAAGTTTTGAATTGATTCCGACTCCAGCATATCCAGCATAAAATGAAATTCTTATTAGATGAAAATGTACATAAAGGTTTATTCTCTTTTTTGGTTAAACCGGGACATGATGTGAGATTATCTCCTAAAGGGATCAAAAACGGAAAAGTTTTTGAACTGTCGGTAAGAGAGGAAAGGATACTTATTTCACGAGATGCTGATTTTTTAGATGCTGTTTTATACCCTTCCTCCAAACATTTTGGAATTTTCCTGCTAAGAATCCCCCCGAGGGATCTGGAAGCACAGAAAAGAGCAATTTCAGGGTTATCGGAGCAATTCCCAACGCCCGGGGAATTTAAAGGAAAGGTTGTTAAACTGCTCTCGGATGAAGAATTTGAATTTTTATGATCGTTGATTTTCACCAAATTAATTAATAGGATCACAATTCAAATCCCATTCTCTCAGCCACTGTATTCACATGTTTAAAATTTTCCGACAGCAAAATTTTAGTTCAACTTCTACCGCATTATCTTTCTTGCAACAGTAACAACAAAGAACGCCATAATGAACATTCCTGAAAAGGCTTCTAAATCTGCAAGAAACTGGAAACTTTGTTTTGGATAATAGTCACCATAACCAAGAGTTGTAAAGGTTACAACACTAAAATGTAGAGATTCAGGAAGAGATACTGTTTTGCTTGGATCTGAAGAGTTTACTATTGCACCCAAATGCCAATACACCAATCCGAGAACAAAAACAAATAATATTGACAATGCAAAAACTCTCTGTGGAGATTCACCATATCTTGAAAAGTGATCAAGAAATCTATTTATTAACCATGAGGGATAATTTTTCTTCAGTTTATATTTTTTTCCTCTGACTCTCCACTCTCCGATGAAGTATTTACCAGATCGGTCGTATCTTCCAACTTTGCGGAAGTAATTCTTTAAAGTGATATAGACATCAGATGCTTCACTATATTTTTCTAATTTTTTATCGTTATTTTTTTCTTTGTCCCCATCTCTTTCATTTATCACAATGTGATCTTCATCTAATTTTGCATATTGGAGGTTTAGTGAATTTTCTATTTTCGCACCATGTAGATTAACGTTTCTCAGGTCTGCACCGTAGAAACTAACATATCTGCACCATGTCCATCCCAAATTAGCATTTTCAAGGTTCGCCCACCCAAAATCGGCACTTGCGAGATGTGTCCCATATAGTATTGCGTTTTTAAGATTTGCTTCTATGAAATTTGCATATTCGAGATTTGCCCCTATAAAATTAGCATTTTCAAGGTTTGCATTCCTAAAATCAGCCTTTCTTAAGTAAGCATCAGCCAGATTTTCCCCTTTTAAATCCTTTCCTTTTAAATCCTTCCCATCCTCCTCCTTATGCCAAAAACAATAATCCCCCCCACTTTCAGCATCATGGGGACATTTATAATAACCTCCTCTAAATGCTTTCTCAAACTTGCACTTCATTTCAAAGTTTATGATAATAATTAAGAGGTGATATAGAACTATAATTCAACCCCCATTCTCGCTGCAACCGTATGCACATCCTTGTCGCCCCTTCCGGAAAGGTTGACAATTATTATGTCGTCTTTATCAAACTCATCGGCGATTTTTAACAGATGCGCAACTGCATGTGCGGACTCAAGGGCGGGGATTATTCCCTCCAGTTCGCTCAGAACCCTGAACGCATTCAATGCTTCGTCATCTGTCGCGATTGCGGCAGTGATTCTTCCCGTTTTATGCAGATATGCCAACTGCGGCCCAACCCCCGGATAATCCAGTCCGGGGGCGATGCTGTGGGTCGGCTTGATCTGCCCGTATTTATCCTGTATCAGTTTTGTGTACATGCCGTGAAATACGCCGTCTGTCCCGGCGAAAAGTGAAGCACCATGTTTGCCGCTTTCTATCCCCTTTCCTCCTGCCTCTACAGCGAACAACTTCACATATTCATCGCCGATAAATTCGCTGAATATGCCCATGGCGTTGCTGCCGCCTCCGACGCAGGCTAATATAGCATCGGGCAATTTCCCCTCAGCCTCCATTATCTGCTTCTTCGTCTCCCTCCCGATAACGCTCTGGAATTCCCTCACCATCGTGGGATAAGGATGCATTCCCGCCACCGTGCCGAATAAATAATAGGTGGTTTCGACATTTGTGATCCAGTCCCGGATAGCTTCATTTATCGCATCCTTCAGGGTTTTTGACCCTGAGTGGACGGCGTGCACCTTTGCCCCAAGCAGATTCATCCTGAAAACATTCAACTTCTGGCGTTCAACATCCTCGGCGCCCATATAGACCTCCACTTTAAGCCCGAGCATTGCCCCGGAAATTGCTGTCGCAACACCGTGCTGCCCCGCTCCGGTTTCCGCGATAACCCTTGTTTTACCCATCCTTTTGGCAAGCAGTGCCTGCCCAAGGGTATTGTTTAATTTATGTGCCCCGCCGTGCACCAGATCCTCCCTCTTCAGATAAACCCTGCAGTTCAATTCCCCTGACAGGTTTCCTGCAAAGTACAGGGGGGTTGGGCGCCCGGCAAACTCCCGCAGATAGTGATCAAATTCATTCAGGAATTCCCTGTCACCGACTGCTTCGTTAAAAGCCCCATCCAATTCTTCCAGCGCATACATCAAGGTCTCGGGGGCAAACTCCCCCCCGTAATCCCCGAATTTTTTTTGACTTGACATTTCTTTAATTTTATTTAAAATAAAGAATAATAATATGAATAGTGTTTTTTATGGGGTTTTATTTGGGATTCTGATAATTTTAATATCATCTTCTGTTCAAGGTGCGGAATTGAATTTTTCCGATGAAAATGATATTGCACTTTTGGAGTTGGAGGGAATGAAAAAAGAGAGTTATCTTTCATTACTGCCCGAAAAACAGAATATTAAAGAAATTCATTTCAATCTATCCATTGACGATATTGAACTTTTTGAACAGCCAGACGGGGCATACCTGAAGGTTTCAAACCTTACGCCGTACACAAAACCGGGAGAGCCGATGCTGCCGATGAAAACCTTCGTTGTGAAACTTCCAAAAAATTCTGAAATCTCGGATGTTTATGCCTATGATGGAAGATACAGAAAGTTAAATAATAAGGTAAATATTATTTCAACACCCCAGCCACATACGGTTTCTGCAAAAAAGACCGCCGTTTCAATAAACAAAATAAATCCGAATTATAATCTTGGTTCATATTTCCCAGGAAAAATCATTTCCTACGACACGGGATCCGACAATGAAAATACATACCTTTTAGTTAGATTTTTCCCTGTGCAGTACATTCCGGAGCAGAATGAAGCGACCTTAATTACAGATGTTAAGATAAGAGTTGAGTACAAGGAAACACCACCGGTAAAAAATCTTCTGCCTGAAGTAACCTCAAGGTGTGTTATCATAACCCACGAGGAATTGAAAGTGCAGGCGGATGAACTGGCAAATTTTCACAATTCCACAAATATTTCAACCACCGTGATTACAACACAGCAAATCTGGGATAGCTATAATGCCTCAACAGACCCGGGTTATGAGGGCTACAAGAATTCATCGATCGGCGGCTGGGATAATATAACCGCTTACAACTATACGCTCGCAAAAAAAATAATATCCTTCTTAAATGAGCAGTCGAACTCAAATCTTGAATACGTTGTTTTGTTTGGCAACGGCAAGTACATCCCGCCAAGTTATTACATTTATGATATTGATTTTAGGAACTGCGATTGTTTTACCTGCTGGGGCGTTGACTATTACAACAGCTGGGTCCCAACGGACTTCTTTTATGTCTCGCCAGATTATGATTTAATTCCAAATTACAAACTTGGGCGAGTTCCTGTAAATGATACGGCAGAAGCAGAACATTTTGTAAATAAAACAAAGAACTGGCACAGTAATGTCAACTGGACATGGTTTAAAAATTTTGCAGCAATTGGGGGGCGAGCATTTGTTAAAACAGAATGCGGCAGATATGATGAATTATTTACAAGTGAGTTGGCATCAGTGGAAATAATTAACAAATACCTGAATGGAATGAATACAACAAAATTGTTCCTCAGCAGCGGTAATTATGATAAAATTAATGTTAAAAATA
>JGI24422J19971_10001602_pt1 | contig 13927 bp, 14 predicted proteins | sample DeeMarSWOR152_54_FD_19971 | JGI IMG/M metagenome (IMG submission 19971) | reverse complement strand
TGACCATCCATAACCAATTTCATCCAGGACGCCCACCTTGTTTAAAACATCCATTGAGTCCTCGGCTACATAGTGTAAATTTAAAAAAGCGGTTGTTGAGGTCTCGTCCGGGTTGAAAAAATCAAGAGTAAGTACGGCTATAAAAACGCCTATGACAAATATTAATGCAATTACTGCATCCATTGTTAATACATAACCCTTGTTTTTCATCTTAAATATATTTTTAATTATTTTAATTATATACTTTCTATACCTTCTATATTATATTTTACGCATTCAAACCTTAAATAATTTTTTAATTATTTAAATTTTATTGAAATTTTAACTATTATGCCACATAAGTTATGTTGAAAATCATATCCAAGTGCTCATAACCACCTCGCTCTGAAACATGAACTGCAACGATATTATCTCCTTCATTGAAATAAGAGGTTATATCCTTCCACCCGGTCGGGTCATTTTCTGCAGAATCACAGCACCCTACCGGCCATCCACATCCGCCGGCATGACATCCATTAGTATAGTTCGCCACAGAAGTATCCTCAACCCATAACCACATACCGTCATCCGAGGCAAATTTATATCCGACGCTTGCAGGAGTTCCCGGGATATTTATGTGCTTTCTGAAGTAAAAATCGCAATCATTGCATCTGCCAGGGTCACCTGCACAATCCATTGAAAGATTTATGTCTGTCCATAATAAATCATCATAAGTTAGTTCTGTCCATCCGCTTGGACCTGTGCAGTTTGTTGAATTGTAAACTTTCCATCCGTCGCGTCCCACATTTAATTGGGTTATATTCACCTCTGGTGCAAAGAGATCAAATGTATCACACACTGTGCTATCATTAAGTATGAATGCAACAGTAATATTTGCATTTTCCATATCGGTACCGAATTTCAATTTAATGGTTTCTTCCTCGCCGGCATCCATCGGAATATTAGTGGTGAGGTTTACCACTCCGGGGGAGCTCTCACTACCAATCCATACTACTCCATCATCGGATGTCTTTACTATAGTCAGCGTTGCACTTACATTCCATATCACAATCATACCATCAATTGTTTGTGCAGAACCTCTAGTATTGTTTATGTCAAATATCACAAATTGTGGATGAGTTCGCACAGAACCATCTATATATTCTAAATGGCAGCAACTGCTTACACTCACATCAATGCAACTTTGCGGCCATTGCACATGATCCTCATTATCTGTTGCAATAGAGCATATCGCGTAATTGCCATTTTCCGGCGGATCCCATAGATAATTCCATATTTCATCTCCCATGGCATTGAATGTCTCATCATAACCTCCTGGTCCTGTTATATGAACTTCAACTTTCTTGATCCAGCCGTCGTCATTAGTATCTTTTGCTGTTCCGTCAATAATAACCGGTGTACAATCCAGTGCGCTGTTATTTACATGGGAGGTAATATTTGAAGTTGGAGGATATGTTGTTGATTCAACACTTGTGGAAAAGACATTATTTGTTTCATTGCTTTCGGTAACATCACCCCCGGAATCAACAGTAACCGTAACTGCATAAGTATCAACATCCGAAAAATTCCATGTTGTGGAAACGGTTCCTGTTCCTCCTGCACCAAGACCTGCTATTGTCCCGTTGTAGTTTAATGCGGTTCCTCCGCCGCTGTCTTTTATCTCAATGTTAACTTTAAACGAGCCGCAGCTTCCGATGCCGTCATTCCTGACATCAATGCTTACCGCCTGAATTGTTCCTGTTTTCACGGAACCGGAAGGAATAAAGGTGCCTCCGAGCGGAATCAAATCACTGCACTTCTCTACTGTAACGGTAATCGTTTCTATATCACTGTACGCCCCGTATTCGTCAATTGCTCTTGCCCTTATTGTATGCGTTCCGTCGCTCCCGGGCGCCCATGAATAATTCCATGTAGTTGCATTGCTCTGGTTTGCAATGTCCGCATTCCAGAAAAGCCCGCCGTCAATGCTTACTTCAACTTCCATGACCGTCCCGTTAACATCGGATGCGTTCCCGTTAATAATAATCGGTGAACAATTTAATGTATCGCCCTGTCCGGGAAATATAATATTAATTATCGGCGGTACATTTACAAGCGCCTCCTCGCAGCTTATCGGCGGAAACCCGACATAAATCTCACCGCCGCAGTTCAAAACCTTATTTAAGTCCTTTACAACAAAACCGTGAACATTTGCGGTAATCGGTGATTTTGAATATGTGTAGGGAAAAATACCCCATCTTAATTCAACGGTATTTCCCACAATTATTATCTCATAATCATAACCCCCGTATAATTCTCCGGGAATTGTAAAATACTTGTAATAGCCGTCACCCTGCTCGCTAATTGTATTTATATTTGTCACGATTGAATTTGTAACCCGCTGGGCATCCAGGTATGATTTGGTCTTTATAATCTCCATGTTTTTTTCATAAACTACATATAAAACCATTATAAAGACCAGCATCACAACTCCGAGAGTCATTATATACTCCATTGATGCCTGACCGTGTTTTTTAATCTTTATTTGCATAATAATATTGTTGTCCTTTAAATAATTAAAAATTCATGAAATAGTTATATTATACTTTTTGTTTTCAATCTTAAAGAATTTATAAGATCATTCCCGGTAAAAATTGGAAAATATTCAATATTTATTGCTGTCTTCTAATTATTAACATAAGTAAAATTAATGAAAAATTTAAAAAATAAATAAAATTAAAAAATTATAAATAAAATAAAAAAATTATAAATAAATAAAAAATTTAAAATGGCTTTAAAAATAGGTATAAACGGATTTGGAAGGATTGGAAGGTGCGTATTCAGGGCGGGACTAAACAACCCCGGAATTGAGTTTGTGGGAATTAATGATTTGATGGATACGAAAACCATGGCACACCTGCTGAAATATGATTCTGTTCACGGCATCCTGGATGCAAAAATTGAACATGACAGCGACTCAATCACGGTTAATAATAAAAAAATTCCCGTGTCAAAGGAGCGCGACCCTGCGAACCTGAACTGGGACGGGAGAGGTGCAAATTACGCTTTTGAATGCACCGGCTTGTTCCTTGATAGGGAAAATGCACAAAAGCACATTTCTGCGGGAGCGGAGAAGGTTATACTTTCAGCACCTGCAAAAAATCCTGACGCGACTTATGTTATGGGGGTAAATAATGAAACATACGACCCGGAAGAGCATAATATCATTTCAAATGCTTCCTGCACGACAAACTGCCTTGCACCGCCGACAAAGGTAATAAATGATAATTTTAAAATTATTAAGGGCTTGATGACAACGATTCACGCATATACCGGGGACCAGCGGCTGCTTGATTTTCCTCATAGTGATTTAAGGCGTGCAAGAGCTGCCGCAATGAGCATGATCCCGACAAAAACAGGAGCCGCAGCAGCAATCGGTCTTGTAATTCCTGAATTAAACGGGAAATTGGACGGCTTTTCAATAAGGGTTCCGACGCCGAATGTTTCTGTTGTTGACCTTGTCTGCGAGGTTGAAAATAACACATCTGTTGATGAAGTAAATAAGGCATTGGAAACCGAAGCAAATAATTCATTGAAGGGAATTATGGAATACACAAAAGACCCTCTCGTCTCGATTGATTTCAACGGCAACCCTGCATCGTCAATTGTTGATTCGTCATACACAAAGGTTATGGAAAATAATATGGTTAAAATTTTGGCGTGGTATGACAACGAGACGGGCTACTCAAGCAGGATGATTGATTTAGCGCTGTATATCTCAAAATTTTAAACATCATTATCATTTACATTGTGCAGGGCTTGAGTACTTCGGCAAGTATAAAAAATATCTGGAAAATTAGAAGTCCCCCTGGTAATTTAAAACCGTAAAATTGAATAATTGAATTTTATTTATTAACTTTAAATTTAGGTTGTCAATTATTACGGGGATAAAATTTTTATTATTTAAAACCTCAAACCCACAATACTAAATCACGATAATTTCGCATTTTCGTGAAAGAAGGCGAAATCGCTCAATGTTATATGAAATTCCCCACCATTTTAGGAATCTATTATTTAATCAGAATAAAAAATAAATACTTTCATAGAACATTCACAATAAGGGTGAATATTCTAATAAATATTTTTAGATATAAAATCATAAAACCCTTCTATGAGATAAATTAATGTAATAATGTGTTTCTTGCCGCAGCCCAAGCTATTGCTTCTTCTCTATTCAACCTTTCACCTAATTCTTTCCATTCCGTTTCTGCTTCCTTGGTTGTTAAAACTTTAACTAAATCATCAAAGGTCACTTCATTAAGGGTTTTAAAGATTTCGTTTTTTTTCATTTTTTATATTATTTGTTAATATATAAAATTGTATATTATTATTTGTGATTACATATATAAATAATTTAATAGTAAAATAACATATTATATGATTTAATTGTGATTTTTGCAATTTAAATTTAATGATTTAAATTATTATACTGTTTTTAAAAGAGATAAAATATCTTTTGGGTTAAATACGGGTTTATTGTCTTTAGTTAGGAAAATAGAATATATTTTATCGTTTTGGTGTGCAGATGCATCAATAATCATGCAACATCCTAAGTTCTCTTTTACACCTCTATTTTTGTAGTATAATTCTATATACCACAAATAGTGAGGAAAACAAACATCTTCAAAATCCTTAATGTTATTTTCTAACAAGAAACGAACTAATTTTTTGCAGTCAACCAATACAATTCTTCTAACAACATCTTTTGGATCTTTAAAATATTGTTTTATTATCTTTTTTATCAACCCCTCTACTTTTTCAAATGGGAAATAAAACCTTTCAAACTCTGGATATAAAAGAGAGATAGTGATTTTTTTCTCTATAAGTGACTTTATTTCATTTACCAAATCTTCTTTTTTTACCAGAACGCTAAATAACGGTTTGTTTTTTCCAAAATATTTCTTAATATGCGACCCAGACTCGTCAAATATTATATATTCACCTATAACTCCTTTATCTTTATCAAAAGTATGTCCAGTTATTGTGACTAAATGCTCATCAAATATTAACATACAAGGCAATCCACTTTCAATATATGCGTCTATAACGCCCATAAAATCTTTAAGTTTTGACTCGTCATCAGATGAGGAAATATTTTTTATCCTGACATAGTATCCATTTTTAATTAATATTTTAGAAAGATGATTCACGGTTATTCCTCTTGAAGGGATTTTTCTACCAAGATGGGGGCTCTCATCCAACACCATTTTTTCTATAGGCATCTTGTTATTTCCATATCTTCTATGCATTATATCAGACAACATCATCCCAGTTGTATGAATGCAAACAGTAACTACTGCATCTTGGCAAAACAATGGAAAGGCATTAAATTTTATTTTTCTACCTTTAATATTAACCGTATATTTGGCAGTAATCATAAATAGCTCTTCGTCTTTTTCTAATTCAAAATATTTCCTTGGTTTTATAACTATCTTTGAAATAATATTTGCTGGCAATGGTCTCAAGGTCAGATATCCAATGTAAGAGTTTGAACTATTATTTTGATCTATCTTTAATTCTTCTACATCATCGATGTCATCTTCTATGAGATGTATTCTAAATGCAAAAGGGTTTGTTTTATCGGGGGAGTAGTTTGTTTTACAGTAATGTAGAGAATACAATTCCCTCCATTCTTTTTCAATGTATGGGTGTTCAATAACAAATGTTTTAACTTTTTCTCTGAGAAAACCCTCAAACCTATCTTCTATATATGTTTTATAAATTAATTCAAAGTTATGTTTGTATGGAAACACATCCCTTAAGTTTTCTTTAAACTCTTCAATCCCATTACAACAAAGAAATTTAACCATATTTTAATTATTTAGGATTGCAAATTAAATAATATCTCCCTCTTATGTTAAAAATCCATTAGATTTTCATCAGTAGTTATATTCCTGTTCATTTTAGATTTACTTATCTATACTACATTTTATGATTTCAACCTTAATAAATTGTGATTCTTATTTAATAATTAATTTAAAGCAAAATGGTGGGGAACTCTCCGCTTTCGCTCCGGTGCTATCGCACTCACATAACAGCGAATATACGCTAAAGCCCCAAAGGGAAATTGCTTAAAGCAACTTCATATATCCACATTCNGTTTATGATAATATTTGGGGCTGGAGGGATTTGAACCCCCATCGGCAGGTATCTTCCTTTTGTATGAAAAAATCATACCCATCCGTTCATCATCGGTATAAAACCTCAGCGCTCCAGATGTTTTTATGGCTGGAGCCCGCTAGGATGCCAGGTTACCCCACAGCCCCGTATATTAAGTATTGAAATTCAAAATTAAAGAATTAAAAGATTTAATTTAATCCGATCCATATTTAATAATAGGTTTAATAAAAAATATTAATTTAATAAATTACACAAAAACAAAAACCACACAAAAATGGCAGATATGATAAGGGGCTTGATGCTCGGGTTTGCGGCGGGTGCCGCAGTCGGGATTTTAAGTGCAATAGTAACTGCCGCGTTCCTGATGGAATACCCGATAGCAGAAATTATATTAAGTGCGATATTATTTGGTTTTTTCGGCGCGCTTCTCGGTGTGATTTACGCGGGATTCTATGAACGGCTTCCGGGAAAGGATGCAATTAATAAAGGGATTATTGTCGGGGTTTCGTTTATTTTAATAATTGATTTATTTTTAATGGCTTTGATGCTTGTACTCGGGATGGGGATTGAAATTATGAATTTTGTCCTTGATATATTAGCGGGCGCATTATACGGGTTTTTGCTTGGAAAACTCTGGTCTTTGAATTTCATTAAATAAAATTCCCGAAATATTTTCAACTTCGCCGCCGGAAACAAGCAGTGTTTTCTTTCTTGAAAGATTCCCCGAAACAATTTTAATTTCACATCTGCCGAATAATTTAGTAAATTTTTTTATGATACCTGCATTTGCTTTTCCTTTAACCGCCGGCTCCTTAATTTTAACTTTAATTCTTTGTGTCCATGAATCGTATTCCATTGATTCCTTTTTTGAATTCGGGACAACTTCAATGTCAATCAATGTTCCTGATTTTGATTGTTTTAGTGCTTCAAGCATTTTATAATGTATTTCCAGCAAAGCATTCATATTCCCGTTTCATTAAATTCCAATTTTCTCATAATTATCACAATTTTTGTTTATTCTAAAGAAACATTTGTACGCATTCATTAAATCATTATAACCGGAAATAATAATATTATCATAATTCACACAATCGGAATTCCAATCACATTGAAGATGTGAAGATTTTTATTGCAATTGCTATCATCACCGTTAACAATATTCCGAATGTTACGCGGATTTCCGTGCGAATTGAACTGATTTTTTCGTTTGTTGTGTTGAACCTTTCATCCATTTCTCTGCGAACCGATTTGAACTCATTATGCATTTCAATGCGAAGCGAGTCAATCTTTGTATCCGTAACTTCCGTCCTTTTGTCAAGCCCATAATATTTCTCTTTTAATTCATCAAAATCCCTGCTGACATCAACCGGTACTTCAACTACTTTATGCTCTAATTTCTCAACCCTCTTCAATAAATTCTCAAATTCGCCTGCGGTAATGTATGCGTTTGCCATAATTTGCTGTATTAACTAAATATTAGAAAGAGTTCTTTATATATTCTTTGAAATTTTCATTTAATTGAATTTTGTTTTTATTCTTTAAATTTATTTTCATTGCTTTCATTGAATTTTTTCCCGGAATATCCTGCATGACAGCACAAAAATAATAATTGAAAAAATTGCCGTGACAATAACCCCTAAAATAATGTCATAATTAATGTTTCCGACAGATAAAGAGGTCATTAAATAAATTGGCATTAAATTTATGAGAAACCCGATTTTTTCAATAAGTTCAAACGAAAAGGGAAGAATCATTGCAATGAACGGGAAAAGGAATACTGCAAACACATTTTGTGCGTGGTCTCTTGTTTTTGTTATTGCAGAAGAGATGATTGCAGCTGATATAAAAATTAATGTGTAGGATAAAACCAGTATGATGAGAAAGAAAGGATTATTTATTGTAAAATTTCCAAGGTTCAGAATCAAAACGACCATAATAATCTGGAGAAGTGCTAAAAACATTGAAACAAGGGTCTTCCCGTAGATAAAACCCGAAACTTCAACCGGTGCGGAAATTAATGTGTCGTAGGTCTTATTTTCAATTTCGTTTACCACAAGATTTATAACAAGGTTGCCTGACATAACCGCGATAGATATTATAAGAAGCGGCAGGAGAATCCCGTAGATGATGTCTATGGGTACCGTTTTTTTATCTGATTTTTCAATTACCACAACTTCAAAGATTTCGGCATCGGTATAAGTGATTCTTTCTTCCCTTACATCCGATTCAAGTTCCTTTAATTTTTTCTTTATGTTTGACAGAACAATAAAAGAGCGCATGTCCTCAGGCATGTAAATTGATATTCTCACGGGGTCTTTCTTTTCATAAATACCTGAAAAATTATACGCGACAATTACCGCTGCATAAAAATTATTATTATAATTAATCATCGCATCAAAAATATCCTGCCTTTCGGCTGCAAACCCGGCTTCCGATAAAAATTCGTAAAAATCGGAATCGCCTACAACAGCAACACGAATATTTGAAGGAATTGCCATTTCGGAAGGCGAAAGAACTGATGTTATGGTTGTTGCAAACACTACCGAAAGAGAAAGCACAAGGAATTCGGAGAAAATTACAAATATGAACGCCTTCTCCCTTACAATCTTTCTTATGTCCTTTTTTGCTATCGTTACAAATTTCATTTATATTACAATTGAATTATTATTTTATTATTGTTTTTAAATTTGTTTTTAAAAATTATTCTCTGATTTTCAATTTGGGCGTGAGGTAGAAAAGAGGTTACATTTTCTGTGAAATTTAATAAACAATTTTATCTAAAAAGTAATAATTCCATTAAATTATCATGAACTCCGGGTTAAAAAAAATCGTTGATTCCTACATGCAAAAGGTCGCAGGGATTGAAGAACACTGCACGAGATGCCTTAAAACCGAGAGATGGGGAAGCAGTGTTGTTTTGATGGTGGTTGACGCATCCTTCATGTCTATCGGCTTGAATTACTTCACAGCAGTTGTCCCGAAAGTTGATGAGTTCTGCATGAAATTCACAGGCGACGGTAAAATAAAAAACCTGAAGTGTCTTTCCGAAGCGGATATAAATGAATTAAGAACTGTGTGGAAAAACAAAAGGTCGTGGAATGTTGCAAAGGACATAGCAGCGCATCTTTCTTCAATAGACGATAATGATAAAATTTCATTAAGAAAATGGGCTTTCGGTGCTGATTTGAAAAACTGGAATAAAGAGCCAATTGGAAACATCACGGGCGTTGGAATAAACACATTCCAGTACCTTCGGATGATGGGCGGGGTTGACACGGTGATGCCTGATAAGATAGTAAAGAGAGTCATAAACGAAATACTTGAAAAGGCAGGTGAAAAGCCTGTAAACGATGACCTTGAGTTTGTAAAAAAGACAGAAGAAATTGCCTTAAAGTGCGGGTATAAACCGATTGAGTTGTGCTGGATGACCTGGATGGTCCAGCCGGAGGGGAAAATGATGAGGATGAAGAAATACTCGGGAATTCTATCAAAAATTTAAATTTTATTTATTCCATATCCTCCGAAGCCGCTCCGGGGCAATGAACCCTGCGTAGAAAACAACTCCTGCAAAAATCCCGCAAAATACTGCCGAATACACGAGAATTGCACTTGAAACTACATTTGAAAGTATGGCGCAGATGTATGCAAAAACTGCTATTATTCCCCCGACAGCCATTGTCCGGGACCTTCGTATTGCAATCTTTTTTGTCATCAGCCCCGAATGTTTCCAGAACTGGTATGCAATTATCCCCCAGTATAAAAGCCAGAAGAAAAGTATTGAAAGCGATGTTAATTCTGCTCGCTCTCTTATATAATTTGCACCGTCTATTTTCACATCAAAAGGCATAACCGCAATCACAATGCAGGTTAATGCCAGGTGAATTATTACATAAGGCAGGTATTTTTTAATCTTTTCCATGAAATCCGACAAAAAAACAAAAAGCCAGAACACCCCTATCATATTAACAACATCAAATAACTTAAAAAGAAAAGTTACTAAAATATCTCTCTCCCGGCTCATATCCGGCAGAACCAGTGCGTAGGCGATAAAACTTGATGTAAAAGCGACAGAAAAGCACAGGAACGCGTAGAACACATGCTTTTTCTCAGAATTTTTCCTGTCTTTCAAATACCGGTTAAGCGAATGCAGTGCTATGATTATGAAAGGTATGGTGTACAGGACCGCTCCAATTGTCGTGGGTGAGGATAATGCCATTCTATTTTTAATAATCATAAATTTTATTTAAATTAAATTAACAAATGGAAAGGATCATAACATCGTGGACTAAATTTGTTCACAAGACCGCTTATGTTGTCCCTTACGGTCATCTGCACCAATAAATAGCCATCTCGTCTCGGTAACCAATCCTTCGCTCTCGCAAAGGCAGCACATATATGCATCAGGGGATTGAAAATCCCCTGATCCGCTATGATGATCAAACTTTCTGAAGTTTGTGGTGGATGGAACTTCCCCCGGAAAATGATTTCCGGGAAGCCCTGTGGACTGCTACTGTTAAAAATTAAATTTTAATTAAATTAATCCTAATCTTTATTTTATAAAATAGAGTAAAAAATAATAATGAAACAAAATAATAATGAAACAAAATAATAATGAAACAAAAAATTTTATTATCAATTATAATTTTGGTCTTATCTGCAACCTTCGCATGTAATGTTTCGTCTCTTTCGGAAGAATGGAAATATTCAATGAACGGTGATGTTAGATGGGTTTATGCGGATGACCTTGATAATGACGGCGAGGTTGAAATTCTTGTGCATGCTTTCAGGACGAGCGGAATTGAAGAATACAGCGTGATATATGTTTTCAATAAGGAAGGAAAAATAACAGGGAAAATTGATACGAATTCCGAAATCTTTGATGTGCAGGTCATGGATTTTGATAACGATCTGGAAAAAGAAATAATAACTGCCGCAGGCGGGCTGGAGAAGGGCGACATGAATAAGCCCTACGGCTCTGTTAGAATTTTCAATAAACAGGGTGATGTGGAACTGGATTATAATATAATAAGTAAATTCAGGAGCGTTTATGCGGCAGACCTTGATAATGATTCAAGAAACGAGATCCTTGCAGCATCAGGGTATGAAATAGTAACTCATGTGAGAAAGATTTGTTATTGTGATGTTTATGCACTCAACAAAAGGTTAGGTCTTGAATGGAAATTTAAAGTACACGAGGACAGGATTTTAATTGAAGAATATACGGATATTTATGCAGAAGACCTTGATAATGCCAGGGATTCAAATAATAAAACACACAAGGAGATTATTACAAGCACGAGCAGGGGGATAATTTATGTTCTAAGAAGCGATAATGTGAATATTGACGACTACGGTTATGCAACAAAAAATAATTTGAGATGGAACTATACGCTTGACGGGGTTGCCGAGGTTTATGCAACTGATCTGGATAATCCCCTGGAAATGAGGGAAAAAACAGGTTATCCCTGCGATATTGATAAACTCAATGAAACAGAAAAACTGGAGAAGGGAAGACCGATGTGTTATGAATGTGCTATAGGTTCGTGTGACGATAAATGTGATGTATCGTGCAGGGAGGTTATTGCAAGTTCTGCAGGGGGAACTGTCTATGTTTTCCGGGGAAACGGGACATTAAGATGGAGTTACAAAACCGGCGGCAGAATTACAGGCACTTCCGTATCAGACATTGATAATGACGGCAGAAAAGAAATCATTGTCGGTTCCGATGATGTTTATGTTCTTGATAACAACGGGAAATTGTTAATGAATTACAAAACGCAAAAAAAAGTTCTCAGCGTCCATACGGCAGACCTCAATAACGATAATATTAAAGAAATTATTTCCGGAACAGATGACGGGTTATACATCATCGGGATTGACGGGACACTCTATGAAAAGATGCACGCTTCAAACATTAAAAGCGTTTATTCATCAGACATTGACGGCGACGGCATCAAGGAGATTATTGCAGGCATCGGCTGGAGTGCCTATATCTTTAAAACAAACCAGACCATACTTTACGAACGCAGTGCGGAGATGCACTACAAAATCGCACGGGATTACTATGAAAAAGAAAATTACAATACTGCCTTAATTTATGCAAATAAGTCCCGCGAGCAGTACACTGTCGCCCGCATCCCGGGGGGAATTTCAAAGTCAGAAGAATTCATGTCAGATATTGAAAACAAAATTTATATAAAATTAAAGGAAGATGAAGCTGGTGAGTATCTTGAAATCGCTCAATTTTATTACAATTTAAGCAATCAAACATACGCGACAAATCAAACTGTACCGAAAGGCATAGCAGACAGCATAGCAGATAAAATAACTCAAATGATTAAGGTTGATGAAAAAAACCTTGTTGCATGCGAGATTAACGGAACAGTTGTTAATGCAACACCAAAATACTGCGCAGGGGAATATGCAAAACTTGCAAGGGCGATTTACCTGGAATTGGGATACGAGGATAAGGTTAAACTTGCGGATTCCATGATTCCGGGAAGCGAGAAGGCAGAGGTTAATGAAACAACGGGTCAGGCACATGTTGAACCACAGGAAGAAAAAGATTTAATCCGGCAGCTAATAGACAGGGAACTTAAATTTTTCGGGATACCAACGCTCTACCTTATTATCCTGATAGTTTTCATTTTAATTGTGAGGTTGAATTATTATATTTCAAAGAGGAGAAAGGAGAAGGGAGGATAAATTATAAATCAAATTTTCAATCATAAAGCGAGTTCCCCTTCGCATCAATTCCTACAATTAAAGGTCCGAATTTTTTAACCTTCAATTCCCACACCGCCTCCGTATCTCCGAGTTCATCCATCCAGTAGACATTCTCAATTTCCCTGATTGCTTCTGCAAGAATGACTCCGCATCCTCCCGGGGTGGAAAGATAGCAGCAGCGGTTTTCTTTCATGTAATCTGCAACCTTCCTGTTCATCCCTCCTTTACCGATTACGACATTAAAGCCCAGTTTTTCCATTGCAAGCAGTTCTATATCATTCATCTTCCAGCTTGTTGTCGAACCTGCGGAGATTGCTTTCCAGGAATCATTTTCTTTTTTCATTACCGGTCCGCAGTGCCAGATTATTTCTCCTTTAAGCGAGAAAGGAAGCGTGTCCCGAAATTTTAATGCCTTCACATGCGCCCGGTCCCTGAAAATGAAAAGCCGTCCCGTGAGAAAGACAATATCTTCTAAATTTAAATTTTTTATTTCATTTTTGCTCATCGGAGCGTTCGTGTTAATAAAATTTAATCTGGTCATTATTTTTATTTTTTTGTATATATTAAATTATTTAATTTTTTATAAATTATAATAAACTTAAGTTTTTCAATTTTCCCGTAATTTTTCAATTTTTCAATCCATTTTTCAATTTCAAAAATTTTCCCATTTTTCAATGCTCCTTGCGGATGCCTTTCCCATTTTCCGGGACAAAAATCCCGCATTTAACATGAGTGTTATCCCACCCAAAAATATAACAACAGGTAATAAAATGAAACCAAAATTTACAAAAAATTCAGGCATTCTGGAAAATGTTTCTGTCCCTGACAATAAAGGCGGCTTAAATTTTGAAACCGGTTATGAAAACGAAAACGGGGATAATATAACCGTAATTATAATCATAATTAAATTCAATTTCCGGCAGGGAGCAAAGTCAACGATGTCAAGAACGATTGCAAAACCTGAAAGCAGGGAGATTGTTGAAAAGGTCGTTGAAGGGATGAGCACGAGAATAAATCTGGTCGGGTGGATGAGGAAATGAAT
>JGI24422J19971_10001601_pt1 | contig 13934 bp, 17 predicted proteins | sample DeeMarSWOR152_54_FD_19971 | JGI IMG/M metagenome (IMG submission 19971) | reverse complement strand
TAACTTCAATGCCGGCTTCATTGAGGATGTCCTTTATGTGGCGAAAATAACATGACATGATAGGTCACCTCCAAGTTATCTACCTCCTTCGAAGCCTTTCATAAAGATCACGGGCAACTTCAAACACCCTATTCACTTCGGGCAAATCCACCTTTCTATGGAGCATATCAATCCTGAGATCAGAGCTTGTAACCAATAGGGTATCTTCATAGGTATCAACGCTCACATTATCCCTGTCTCCGAGGCTATCCATTATTGATTCCGCTACCTCTCTGACCGATATATGGTCCTCTTTGGCATAGACTAGGAAGCGACCCGTAAATTGCCGTTGATCACATGAGAGCTTGACCATGGGAGCAGGGACAGCAGCCGATAAGACTTTCGTGGCTAAAGATCCCACTGCCCCCTTCAAGTGCGGTATTCCCTGGAGAGACAGCCGAGGGAGATTCAGCTGCGACGAGACAACACTCATAATAACTTGATACATAGATGATCCTCCGGGACGCAAGCTCCACGAATCATACTCGCATAAGTACATCTCAAAACTTGACTCTTGACGCCGATACAGGGAACGGATAACTCCCCGGTCGCGCGATCCCGCATTGACCAATTTTAACCGCTGGGCCAGAAACTCATTCTCTGCCGGCCCAGAGGTAAATCCGAGGTTTGACGCAATGCGAGCAAGTTGTTCGCCTAAAACTGAACCCTCGCCTCGCTTCAGAAGACTTCTGATCACAAAGAAAAAAATTACGATTACAGCTGCGAGCGCTAAAAGAGTGAGACTCATTATCTCTCCTTTTTCAGAGTATATAACGATCGAGCTCAGCAGCCCTGACCGAGCGAAGCGAGTCGACCCATCAATGTACCTCAGGGTCGATGCTGAGTAAAACCGAAGCATCGAACGGTCCGCTGCTGCCAGTTGTTAAACGAGTATGAGTAGTTCAATACAATAAATTTTCTGTTGCGACACGCCCGCTATCGTCGAAATAAATACCTTCCATTTCAAGCAATGCTCGCTTCACTGTGATCCCGCCCTGATATCCACCAAGCGTTCGATCAGAGCGAATGGCCCGGTGACATGGGATTATAATGGGGAACGGATTGTTTGCCAAGGCATTGCCAACTGCGCGGGCCCCGCTCGAGTTACCCAGGTGTCTAGCGATGCGCTGATAGGTACTCACAGCACCACGAGGGATTCCATGTTCAGCACGCAAAACGTCCTGCTGAAATTCAGAACAGAGATCCATACGAACCATTTCAAGAGAAAACTTAATGTCTTCAGCACCAAGAAATGCTTCGATATCATCGGCAATACAATCGATTGCAGAACAGGAAGAGGTGGTGGAATGGGGAAACAGCACTGGTACCTGTTGGTTGGCCAGCACACCCGGCTTGGAGAGCAAGACCCGGAAGATTTTCGGTTGGTCGCCAAAAACCGACCAAAGTAAAGCCACTGGACCGAAGGGGGTGGCCCGAATGCAGAAAGATGACATGGCAGTAGCTCTGTTTTCACGGATTTAACGAAAAGCTCACCTGCCGGCGTTAAGCGCGGCTAAACACCGGTCTGGTGCACTGAAAAGTTGGCCAGTCACTTATTTCCTGGGGAAATATTTCACATCGCCTATATTCTTAAGATGTGAATCTTGGGTCCAGATGGTAGCGCCGAATTCTTGTGCTGTTGCGAGAATAATACTGTCAGCCATTGGAAGATTATGCGCCAGACTTAGTTTTGAGGCAGCAATAGCCAGTGAAGCTGTTAGATCCACAACTGTTCCTTTTTGCATAGCAACGGCTGCTTGTAACGCTTGATTCTCACTGGACTCTCGAAGAACCACCTTGAACACCTCATATATCGTTACCGTTGGAACAACAAGCGAAGCCGTGTCATTCAAAGAGGTTAGGAAATGTTCGGCATTCGGCTCATCCGCAAAATATGCAAGCCAACCAGAAGAATCGACAATATTCATACTCTATCTTCCTCTCGTTCGAACTCAGTATTTATGCCCTTCAGAAACCCGCGGAGCTCTTTGATATCTCGTTCTGGAATAAGTTCGATCCGTCCATCATATTCTACAACCTGCATTTTTTGGCCGGGACGAAGATGTAGTGCCTCCCTGACTGTTTTTGGTATAACGACTTGATATTTTGGTGACACGGTTACAGTTTGCATACCAACACCTCCATCGATCTTATTTCGTATTACAATAACGTACTCGATAGGGTTTGTCAATTTTATTGATCGCCAACGACTGAACTGTGCGGCGGCGAACTGCCCGTCTACACGAGTGATTTGATTGACAGGCGGTAGAGCCTCGTTAAGTGTTTGGTTTAGGATCTCGGTACCGTTGCATGCATTTGGAAACCAGGACAGAATGACCCCAACAGGAATAGAGGCTCCTTTATCGAGCAAAGCGAGAACATGGGAAATTTTTTTCGTTAGCGGATACGTTTACCCTTGACAGCCGGAGGCCTCATAAGGGTTAGGACCGCATCCGATAAAACACATATGGGGCAACAGCCGTCCAGATCAGCACCAGCGACCAAACGCGGCCTTTGAGCAGATTATAGTCATGAAATAGCTTGCCCCAGGAATGCCCCATGACGTAATGACCAAAAACGAGTTCAAATACGATGGTCGTGATAAGCCACATACACCCTATCACGAGGGCCTGTTTTGATGAATCAATCCGCCAAACTCCAGTAAGGCACCATATATATGCGCCAAGGAGAATGAGCGCGATAAAGGTCGACAATTGATGGGCTAAGAGCTCAGGCATCAACTGTCCATATACCTTCTCACGTATTGCTCCGTTGACGACCGCGAGAATTACCATGCCCACCCAACTTGCAGCATAAATCAGTATGATCTTCATGTTATTGTGGTCCGAGCTCCGCCGCAGGCAAATCAGCGAAGTTGTTTCGCGGTCGGACTGTAGCAATTGGTGTATGCACGGTATGGGCGTGAATTTATGGAGTGTAAGCCCCCTGTACACGAACCCTGTTAGGGTAATTATGTACACTGACATAAGTACGAGCCGAAGGCAAGGGCATCGTCGTGAGACGGTGTCTGAAGGAAGCCTGAGAGCAAAGCTATGAGCCGCCCACTCCCGCCTTTTGGCGGAGACTCAAAGAATCAGGGCCTTTTATCTGTCAAGGAGCTATGGGTGAACATTCATCGCTCCCGCTTTAGTGGGATAGACTTCGGGAATCCTGCTCATTGAACGGGAACCCGAACGCGGGGTGGTTGTGGGGGCTGGGGGATTAAAGCCCCCAGCTACCCGATTATGCGGTAACTTTTTTCTCTATTTGTTGGTAAGATATGTCTGGCAAATGCGCTGTTGTTTTCGCATGTTCAATTGTCATGCTAACAAGATTGCCTTTTTCATCAATGTCGATATATACATTCTCTGATATTTCTCGAGTTTCTTTTACCAAATTTTCTGTAAATTCCACCAAGGCAGTATCAGTATCATTAAAATACTTTATTTTCATAACTTACACCTCCTTGAAGTCCCTATCAAAGAAAGCATTGTGAATTGTTTCTCCATCTTCAAGTAATATGACACGTAAATATTTTCCTTCCTGTTCAATTTTTGCCCATTTTCTTATCCGTCCATCGGATTGTATTTCAGTTCGAATAGGATTTTTGATAGTGAAATCAATCCATTCATCCTTTATGTATGCCCTGTCAGGTCTTTTCCGTGTATAGAGAAAGTATTGCGTGTATTTCATTTAGTCTATTCCGCATATAGTTAGTATACAGACTAAGAAATATTTATATCAGCTTATTCGATCACTGACAATATGCTCGCGTTCTCCACAGTGCGATAAACTGCCACTACCACCTAGCTAGGGTTGCGATGAGACGGAGTAGAAACCAGGTCAAAGGCTTCTGTGGTTGCTTCAGGGCTGGCGGTCAAAAGCCCCGCCGACTTTTAGCCACACGATATCCCTCCGCGCCAATGGGCGCTCGCATAAATCTTCCTTTTGCCTATTGACTTAGGTCAGGTACTCTTGTATTGAATCTCGCGGGATCTTTGATAGGGGCTTATCCATTGCAATCACTGGAGGCATTGTTGGCGTGTTGGATGCTGTATAGGGTATGGGAGAAAGTTAATGATAGAAATCCGGCTGCATGGTAGAGGCGGCCAGGGCGCGGTAGTGGGCGCTACTATACTGGCGAAGGCTGTAATGAAGGAGGGTAACTATGCACAAGCCTTCCCCCTTTTCGGCGCTGAACGGAGGGGGGCGCCTGTGCAGGCATTCCTGAGGGTGGATTCCAAGTACATCTATATGAAGGATATAGTGGAAAAGCCGGATCACGTCATTGTCCTGGATGCAGGGCTCATCAAGACCAAGGCGGCGCAGGTAGATAAGGGTTTAAAGGCGGGGGGATGGATTCTGATTAACGCACCCGAAGACCCGCAGGAGTTTCAATTTCCTCCTGATTTCTCGGTAGCCACAGTTGACGCGACCTCTATTGCGCTCAAACATAAACTTGGCACTTCACAAGCACCGATAGTGAACACCGCTATTATCGGCGGCTTCGCCAAGCTAACGGATTTAGTGAGCCTGGATACCCTGCTTGAAGCCATAGGGAAAGAGGTGCCGGTCAAAAGGGAAGCCAATGCTGCGGCAGCGAAAGAGGCGTACTATAGTGTGAAAGTGCGTAGTGAAGGAGACAGTTAAGGGGGAGATTCGGTGAAGATAAAGGGTTGTGAGATATGTGATGAGACGATGCACGTGCAGTTCGTAGAAGGGGAGGCACTCTCTCTTCTCACAAGCAAGACCGGTTCATGGCGATCAGTCCGGCCGGTTTTAGCGGAAGGCGCAGCACCGTGCAGCCATGCCTGCCCGGGGAGCATCCGGATACGTGAGTATTTGGAGCTCCTTGGAGAGGGCAGGGTGAATGAGGCTGCCGAGATCCTAGCGGTGGATAATCCGCTGGCGGCGATAACGGGAAGAGTCTGCCCTTGCTTTTGCGAACCCGATTGCAACAGGGGTAGATTTGACGAGCCTCTTGCCATCAAGCAGCTGGAACGCCTTCTCGGTGATTATATCGTAAGGCAAGGTTTCTCTCTGCCGGATGTACCTGCCAAAAAGGAGCGGGTGGCGATTATCGGGTCCGGTCCAGCAGGGTTGAGTGCAGCTTACTATCTTGGCAGGTATGGTTATGGGGTTACCATCCTTGAGGCCTTGTCTGCCACTGGGGGGATGCTGTATTGGGGCGTGCCCGAGTATCGCCTGCCTAAAAGGGTAGTAGACGAACAAGTAGAAGCCATTAAGGGCCTGGGTGTTGAGATAAGGACAAATGTAGCTGTTGGCCAGGATGTTACCTTCAATGAACTCTTGGCCGAGGGTTATGAGGCAGTCTTGATCGCGGTCGGAGCGCAAAAGGACTTGAGGCTCAATGTATCTGGGGAAGATGCAGGGGGGGTTCTTCCCGGGGTGGGGTTTTTGAGACAGGTCAATTCCGGGGATGAGGTTAGCCTTGGAAATAGGGTTTGTGTAATCGGAGGAGGCAATACGGCGATAGATTCTGCGAGGGTAGCTGCCCATTTAGGGGCGGGATCTGTGAGCATTCTCTATCGCCGGTCGAGGGCTGAGATGCCGGCCGTCGCGGGGGAGGTGGATGTCGCTTTGGAAGAGGGCATTGAGATACAATTTCTGGTGGCACCAACGGAGATCATCCTCAGGAGCGGGAGGGTGGCCGGTATACGATGCGTTCGTATGGAATTGGGAGAGCCGGATGACACCGGGAGGAGAAGGCCGATACCGATCTCTGGCTCCGAGTTTGAGGTAGAGGCGGATACGGTAATTGTCGCCATCGGTCAGGTGCCAGATCTGTCCTTCCTCAACGGCTCGGGAGTTGAGATTGACCGGACTGGGCTTATAGGTGCAGATTCTCAGACCCTGGCCACCAACCTACCAAAGGTTTTTGTCGCTGGAGATGCCCTAACTGGGCCTGCGACAGTCATTGAGGCAATAGCTGCGGGGAAAAAAGCAGCTCGGGGTATTGATTCGCACCTGACTGGCCGGGAGATTCCGGTATCACCGGAAAGTGAACGAGTCATCAAGTATGAGGACTTAAACGTCAACTATTTTAAGCGTGAGGCGCGGCAGGATCTTAAAGGGGCGGGCGTGGAAGCGCTTACTGAAACTGCCTGCACTGAGGCACGGCGTTGCTTTCAGTGTGGCAGGTGTAATGCCTGTAACACGTGCTGGTTTCTGTGTCCTGATGCGGTAATCCTGCAGAAAGTCGGGGAAATAGAATTTGATTATGACTATTGCAAGGGCTGTGGTGTATGCGCTGAAGAATGCCCCCGCGGGGCACTGGGGATGGAAGAGGAAAGCAGATGGCATTAGAAGAGGAAAAAGGACGGGGGAGTTATGAACTCCTGAGCGGCACCTACAGTGCCGCATGTGGTGCCATGCTCTGTCGGGCTCAGGTAGTTGCGGCCTATCCCATTACCCCTCAATCAACCGTCGTGGAGCGGCTGTCAGAGTATATCGCTGAGGGCAAGTTAGAGGCTAAGTTCATCCCGGTGGAATCGGAGCATTCAGCCCTCGCAGTCCTGGCCAGTGCTTCCGCTGGGGGGGTGCGCACCTTCACCGCTACAGCCCGGCAAGGGCTGGCTCTCATGCATGAGGTTCTTCACTGGGCAGGGCGGGGAAGGTGTCCCATTGTGATGGCAGTAGTGACAGCGAGTTTAGGTCCCCCGCCTGACATAGGAATGGAGCAGGACGATGCCCTCGTTCAGAGGGATACTGGTTGGATGCAGTTTTACTGTCAGAGCAATCAGGAAATACTGGACACCATAATTCTAGCGTACCGGGTTGCTGAGCTGGTGAGCTTGCCGGTGATGGTCTGTTTTGATGGGTTTATCATGTCCCACACCTATGAGCCGGTATTTGTTCCGGACAGAGACGTGGTTGATGGTTTCTTGCCCCCCAGGCAGACCAAGTTCAAGATTGACCCTGACAATCCCTTGCGCTTCTTTGCGAGCCCCGGTGCTGTCGCCGGTGCCCCGTATCTCAGTAAACTCCGGCGGCGAACTCAGGACGCTTTCGAGATTGCGATGGAGGCGGTAAAACAAGTTCATGAGGAGTTTTATCAGCATTTCGGGCGTCGTTATGACGTTATTGAGCCCTATCGTGCGGAAGACGCCGAGGTTATTTTAGTAGCTCTGACATCGGTTGCCAGCATGACGCACGATATTGTCGATGAACTGCGCAAGCAGGGCAAGAAGGTTGGTCTGCTGCGGGTAAGGATGTTTCGCCCGTTTCCCAGACAAGAGATAACAGCAGCCTTGCAGAACGCTGCAAAGGTGCTGGTAATAGATAGAAACGTTTCATACGGTCGCAGCGGTATCATGGCTTTAGAGCTGAGGGCGGCGATGTACAGTGCACCGAAAAAGCCACCGATTTTTGGGTTTATCGGAGGGGTCGCCGGGTTGAGCATAACGCCGGGTCGCATTCGCGAGGCGATTCAATATACCTATGAGCACCGAGAGCCGGACGACGAGGTCATCTGGTTAGGGATACCGCGCTGGGAGGAGTGATGCCGGTGGAAAAGCTGAGGAGGTTAAAACAATTCGACATAGAGGTCCCTGAGGCGGAATATGCTCCTCCGGGACATACGGCGTGTGCTGGGTGCCCTGGGGCGGCGATGATGCGCCAGATGCTCAAGCTTCTTGGGCCCAAGGTAGTGTTGACAAACCCGGCCAGCTGCTCGGGGTATTTTGCCCGGGCAGTTGAGGCACCGTTGTGCCGTTGCCTGTTCGAAGTTGCAGCGGCCTCGGGAACGGGGATCAGGGCAGCCTTGGACGTAAGGGGAGATAAGGAAACGATAGTCTTGGTGTGGGCTGGTGATGGGGGCACTGCTGATATTGGGATTCAAGCGCTGTCAGCAGCGGCGGAGAGAAACGAGGATTTCATCTACGCCTGCTATGACAATGAGGGATACATGATGACGGGCATGCAGCGCAGCAGCTCCACACCGGCTGGGGCGTGGACTACGACCACGCCGCTACCCCAACCGAAGAAGGAGCGCAAGAAGGATCTCGTCGGCATAATGGCCGCTCACCATATACCCTATGTGGCAACAGCTACCATCGCATATCCCCAGGATTTGGTAAGGAAGGTGTTGAAGGCAAAGACAATGAGGGGCACCAGGTTCTTCAACCTGTTAGCTCCTTGCCCTACGGGGTGGCGCTTTGCGCCTAACCTCAGCGTAAAACTGGCGCGTATGGCAGTGGAAAGCAGGGTTTTCCCGTTGCTGGAAGTGGAAGATGGAGTACGCTGGACAGTGCAACGACCGCAACAGGAGATATCGTTACGGGACTACATGAAGATGCAGGGCCGGTTTGGCCATCTAGAAGAGGCGGATATGGAGGCCATGGAGAAGTCTGTTGGTGAGGAATGGGAGCTCTTGCTGGCTAAGGCTTCGCGCGTTTGTGACCTGTGAGGGGAATAAGATATCATGAATTATAGGACCATCTTATTGGAGCGGAAGGAAAACATTGGGATAATTAAGCTGAACCATCCCCAAAAGCGAAACGCCTTGGGCAGCCAACTCATCAGTGAGCTCATTGAGGGTTTGCAGGAATTGGACCGTGATTCCGAGGTATACGTTATAGTCCTCATGAGCAATGTGCCGGGCGTCTTCTGCGCCGGGAGAGATCTGTCTGAGGGCTCTCCTAGTCGGCCTTCTGATATAGTAAAGCAACGGGAGTTCTCCAGCAAGCTAGCTCAAGTGTGGTCAACTTTGGGGTCATTGCGGAAGGTTGTTATTTGTGCTGTAAATGGTTATGCCCTGGCAGGGGGCTGCGGGTTGGCAGTGTGTTGTGATTTAGTGGTGGCTGCGGAGGATGCAACCTTTGGCTTGCCGGAGATACATGTTGGTTTGTTCCCTACGACAATAGGGCCAGCAATGGTTCGCAATATCAGCAGCCTGAAGAAGTGCTTCGAGCTGTTTCTAACAGGGGATCGGTTAAACGCTCAAGAAGCAGAAAGAATAGGCATTATAAATAAGGTAGTGCCCGCCGATAAGTTGAAAGAGGCAGCCATGGAGCTGGCAGGGAAGATCGCGAGCAAGAGCCCGAGCATCACTCAGATGGGCAAGGAGTTTTTCTATACAATACTGGATATGGAATATGGCAAGGCTGTACGATACGGGAAGGAACTGATCAGTATAATGGCCCTAGGCGAGAACGGCATAGAGGGCCAAAGGGCCTTTGTGGAAAAGCGAAAACCCAAGTGGAAAAAACTACCCTCATCGTAAGAAGCCTCGAGTCCATGGCAACTCCTTGGTTTTGGGTTGAGCCCAATGGTCATCATTTGCTCTCAAGTTTCTTGAGAACCATCACTGTGCGCTCAAACTGAATTACGTCCAGGCCATTCTGATTGCGTCCGGTATGACGAAAGCGCGCTATTCCCACCTGCGGGTTGGAGCGGGACTCCCGTTTGTCCAGCACTTCGGTTTCCACGTAGAGGGTATCGCCGTGAAAGACGGGGTGGGGATGCCTGACCTTGTCATAGGCCATGTTGGCTACTATGGTGCCTTCGGTCAACTCCGGCACCGATATCCCCACTGCAAGCCCTAAGGTAAAAATCCCGTTAACGACGCGCTGCCCGAACTGAGACTGCTTGCTTGCGAAATCCTCATTGAGGTGCAGGGGTTGCGTGTTCATCGTCAGGGCCGTAAATAACACATTATCCATCTCGGTGATAGTACGGCCAAGGCTATGCCTTATTACTTCACCCACACGAAGGTCTTCGAAGTATTTTCCAGCCATATGTCGCCTCTCTCACATTAAGCTCATCCTCACTTCCCATTGTTCAATTTACTTATATATCCCGGTGCCCTTATTTCAAAGGCAATAACGAGTTACTCGAGATGCGCTGACATATGAGGTTTATGGTGAAAAAACCCCGTGACTCCCACAACCACAACCGTGGGGTACTGATTTACTTGGCTCGTTACTTTCAGCAATATTAGCAGTCTTGGATGTATAGAGGGGAGTATAATAGCCGGATTCAAGGTTTAGTCTCTCGTTTCCTCGCCTTTCATCACGAACTCATCAGCTTTCCGGAATCCCTCAAGTCATACCCAGGTAGTCCCCTGGAGGCCTGACGGAAGCTGCTCGAGTGGATCACATTGAAGAAGACCTGCACAGGTCTCAGCACGAGGTTTTCGGCTGGAACGACGAGATCATATCTCTCCTTACGGACGGGTAAAAAATCGAGCCCAAGGCATTCCGCTACAGATTGAATTCCCAGGCCCACATCCGCCTCTCCCCTTAAGATAGCGACCCCCACCTCTAAGTGGGTGAAGACCTCATTTGAGTATCCAATGATCTGGTTCACATCGATCTCCTTTTCCCTGCACAGGAGATCCAGTAAGAGCCTCGTGCCCGACCCTGGTTCCCTGTTGATAAACCGATACCGCTTTCCGACGAGATCAGAAACCCCTTCAAACCGTTGGCCCTTCTTCAATATGAAGCCTTGAGTCCTATATGCTAGATTGTAGAGGAGCACGTTCTCATTTGAGAGATGCTCCTTGAGATAGGGGATGTTATACTGCCCTGATTCCGGGTGATACAGATGAATGCCTGCCAGATGGGCCTTACCCATGCGCACGGCCTTGAGTCCTCCCATGCTTCCGGTATTACAAAAATAAGCCAAGATATCCGGTGCCTCGATCTTTAAGACAATATTCAGGAGCCGGTCTATGATCAGGTCGTTGCTCCCCGAAATGAAGAGATCCGTCGAGGGAGAGGATCGGGGGGGGAACTGCCACCCGGAAAAGGATTCCAATGAACGGGACTCGATCCAATTTCGGATGAGATATCTCGAAAAGGTCCACTTCCCTGTCACACGGGTCCCGGGTATCTTTCCCTCACGAACCAGCCGATAGACGATCTTCTCGTTCAGGTTCAAATAATCCGCCAGCTCCCTGACGGTCAGCATCTCCTTTTCCATCCCTGAAACTCCTCTTTCTTGCATGTTTGGCTCAGGGGATTTTCCCCCATAATGCTGAGGCCTCAAAGCACATGAACGGATGAGGCTTTAAAGACCAGGAATACCTGAATTCCTATTGTGAGCCCCATTTCATGGAAGGAGAGTTTTGTGATTTGCACCCGGAAGGTCTCCTCAGCATGGACCTCCAGGTGCACCGATCCATCTTGCTCGATGATCTTGGTGATCTTTCCCGGGAATGTGTTCCTGGCGCTCGAATGGAGTCGCTTCTTGGATACAATGATATCCTCCGGGTTGATGGAGATATATCCCTTATCCATCCCTCCGATTTCCTGAGCAACATGAATTCGTATTCTGCCTGTATCGAAAAGAAGTTCCCGGCCATCATGCCTGAATTCGCCTCTGAAGAGATTGTACATCCCGGATGGAACGATCCGTCCTTCAAAAAGAGAGTAGACCTTATCAGCCAATCCATAGGCCTGGTGTAAAATATGGGTGGTCATAACGATGGTGTTTGTCTTATCGTGGTTAATGTCCTTGATCACGTGCTCCAATTGGCTCACGTGCTTGATGTCCAGATTGGCCATGATCTCGTCCAAAAACAGGATGGAGGGCTTGAGGACCAGCCCCCTCGCCAGGGCAACCAACTGTGCCTCTCCCCCGGAAAGTTGCCGAGCTCTCCTCTTGGCAAGATCTGAGAGGCCGACTTGCTCCAAAGCCTCTCCCACAAGCCTCTCCCTCTCCCTTTTTTCTACTTTCCTCACCTTCAAGCCATACTCGATGTTCGCCCTGACCGTGGAGTTGAACAGATAGGGATTTTGCAGAACCACGGTCATGGAGCGTCGGGCACGGATCCTTTTGGATTCATCCTGCCCAATCCGCTCGCCTTCAAAGAATATTTTCCCCCGGTCTGGTCTTAAGATCAGGCTCATGATATGGAGCAAGGTCGTCTTCCCAGCACCGTTAGGCCCCACTAAGGCATAGATTTTCCCCTTTTCGATGGGCAGATGCTCAACGGTCAAAACGGTCCTTCCTTCATAACGGTGGACAATGTCTCTTAGCTCGATTTGGTATGGTTTGTCACTCTCTCCCATTCTATCTCCCCTTCACCTGGAAATAATGAAAGAGGATATTGATTGAAAAGGCGACAAGCAGCAGAAAAAACCCCAGTGCAAGGCCAAAACCGAATTCTCCCTTGCTCACCTCCAGGGCAATAGCAGTGGTCATGGTCCGTGTATAGTAACGGATATTGCCTCCGAGCATCATGGCTGAACCAACCTCGGAGACGGCCCTGCCGAACCCGGCGATGATGGCTGCCAAGAGGGCGAAGCGTGCTTCCATTAGNACNGTCCNGGCAACCATCCACCTCCCCGCTCCCAGTGACTGGGCGGTTACGTAGACCCTCGCGTCCACCGCCTGCACGGCAGATACGGTGAGGTTAGTGATCACGGGAAGTGAGAGAAAGAATTCTCCCAGTATCACAGCGCTTGGGGTGAAGATTAGTTCTAGAAAACCGAGCGGCGCCATCCTGGAAAAGAAGGCATAGCCCAGCAGACCAACGACCACAGTGGGCAAGGCCATCAAGGTGTTTAAAAGGGTAATTACAGCCGGCTTTCCCCTGAAGCTCTTCGATGCGATCAAAAACCCTATGGGCACCCCTAGAAGGGAGGCAAAGAGTGTCGCAGTCAGGGCGAAGCGGACGGACCTCTCAACGATTCCGTAGATCTCGTTATCGAGGCAGAAAATCAATTCAAGGGCCTTGAGCAATCCTTCGACGAGGTAATCCATCATCCTCCCCTTTCCGAGTTTGCCTTATCCTATCAAAAAATAAAAAGCATTGCAATGACCGAAAATAGAAAATAATGACAAATTATGCTATTGACTCTCTAATTTTTAAAGGTTAACGTGGCTACTTGCTCAAGAATCCGTGTCTGATAGAAGTCACGTAACTCACGCGATAGGAATTTCAGCGGTTCTTTCGTGAAGGAAGGATCAAGATTGATATTTTAGAGGAGGTTCACCATGAAGAGAAGCTTGATGGCGATTCTATTGATTGCGCTCGTGCTCTTTTCAACGTCTGCGCTGGCGCAGGAGAGGCTGAAGGTATCGAGTACCACCAGCACTGACAACACTGGGCTTTTCGGAGCCCTCAACCCACCGTTTGAGAAGAGATTTAACTGCCGGGTTGACGTGATCGCCGTTGGCACGGGTAAGGCCTTGAAGATAGGCGCCTCGGGCGATGTTGATGTGGTGTTCGTCCACGCGCGCGAGGCGGAGGATCAGTTCATCGCCGATGGGTACGGCGTGAACCGAAGGGACGTGATGTACAATGACTTTATCATCATTGGTCCAAAGGAGGATCCGGCTCATATTAACGGCCTGAAGGATGCGAAAGAGGCCCTCACTGCCATTGCCAAAAATCAATCCCCCTTCATATCAAGGGGTGACGACTCCGGGACCCACAAAAAGGAGAGGTTGCTCTGGAAGAAGGCCGGAATTACCCCAAAGGGGAGATGGTACGCGGAAGCAGGGCAGGGCATGGGCGCGGTGATTCAGATTGCCAATGAGAAGAAGGCCTATGCCTTAGCTGATCGGGGAACCTACCTGGCCTACTCGGGAAAGGTAGATTTAGTGATTCTCTGCGAGGGTGATAAAGATCTCTACAACCCTTACGGGATCATGGCAGTGAACCCGGCCAAATTTCCCCACGTCAATTATCCCCTTGCAATGGCTTATATAGGCTGGGTCACCTCTCAGGAGGGCCAAAAGATTATAACGGAGTTCGGGAGAGATCGGTTTGGTCAGCCACTCTTCATACCTCTCGCTATCCCGTAAGCGACACCGTGATCGGCATGCGTCTCGATCAGCTCCTTCAAGAGGCCCAAGGAACCCGGGCTCCCTGTGGCCACTGTTATGGCAGAATCACCAGTTCCATACGTTGCATTATATTGTGG
>JGI24422J19971_10001600_pt1 | contig 13936 bp, 12 predicted proteins | sample DeeMarSWOR152_54_FD_19971 | JGI IMG/M metagenome (IMG submission 19971) | reverse complement strand
GTTGCGGCAGGCGTTATCATTGGAGACATGCAAAGAGCTGGTTTGATAGTGATGTTTCCCTTTATAATTGAGTTTGTCTTAAAGGCTAGAAGTAGATTCAAAACTTCCTGTATAGGAAAACTGAGAGAAGACGGAAAACTTGAACCCCCATACGGGAAGAAAATATACAGTTGGACACATGTACTAATGAATCTGCATAAATTCAGTGAAAGAGACGTTACAATCGCTCTGATTTTGATTCAAGTTATCTTTGCAGCGATCCCCTTCCTAGGAATATGAACCTTTTTGAAAGAGACAGATTTATCAACAATATCACTACTTTTTCTGCGCCCTCTGGCAACTCGGGCATTTCTTTTTTCCGTTTAAATTTTAACAAATAGAGGTTTGTTGGATCTTTTTTATTTCTCGATTTCAGTTTTGATGTTGAATGGTTTGCCTTTAGTCAATATTTTTTTGGGAATTTGGTTCTTCCATTTCCGTAGGAAGGGCAACTCGTCCTTTTCTTCTCTTAACTCGTCTGGCAGCATTTCAGGAATCTCGTCTCGAATAGGATACCAGCGCGAACACTTTGGACATATGATCACGCCCGCCACTATTTCCTCTTTTTCCTCAAATACATGCAACTCAAGAGGATAATATTTGTCAATGGGACATGCGAGAATTTCCATTAGTTTCTTCTTGATGATTCATTCCTCCATTAACTATACTGTTAAACTAGAAAAGTTATAAAAGATTTGCCAGAGTCTTTTGAACGGCGAAAAGAGTAAGTTGAAAGAATCAAGGTTCTTCGCTCATACCTCAACTGGAATAGGTGGATACGAATTTCTGAATTGACCTATCGTAGGTTTCTTCAATTTCAGGTGGAAATAAGCATCCGGGAAGTTCATTTCTTTCCCTGTGATAACGTATGCACTCACAGCATTTTCCCTTCCTCTCACAGTATGAATAAGTGCATCCACAATTTTTCACGTTAAATTCCAAATTGGGACACTGTTTTCTTTCATCCATCTGAAAATCTCTCCTTTGATCCTAAAAACAAACCAAACTCAGTAATCAACATTTCTATTCTTATTTTGGAAACACTTCTATATCAATAACCACTTGATACCAATTAGGTCCAGTGGTTCGCACAACTCGACCAAAAGGTATTTCAAAGTTAACATTGAAGTTTTGCAGTTTCTCAAACACTTTTCTCTTAGTTTTTTCAACAGGTTTTTCATCTTTTCCAGCATGCTCAAACTCGTAATAGCTAACCCAGCCTCCAGTCGACTTGAGCGCTAACACAGCAAAGTCAAGGTATTCATACGCCTTTTCAGGCAGAGGCATAAGAACTCGATTTGCTACGTTTCGCAACTTTTCTTCCACAATCCTTTTTGCGTCTCCCTCCACAGGAAAAACCCGCTCTCCAACATTATTTATTTCTATGTTTTCCTGCATACATTGAACCGCAACTGGATTGATGTCTATGGAAAAAATTTCTTTAGCTTTAGAGTGCTTGGCGATAATAATGGAGTAACAGCCTACGCCAGCGAACATGTTTACGATCACTTCGTTTGGTTTGACCAGTTTTGCGATACGCATTCGCTCATGGGACAGTCTAGTTGAAAAATAGCATTTTTCTAGGTCAACTTTGAAAACGCAACTAAACTCTTTGTAAAAGGTTTCGGTTTTTCTTTCACCTCTAACCCATTCAAGCTTGCGCAGTCGAAGATCACCTAATATTGGGCTGACTTGACGCAAAACTGTTTTGACGCGTTTATGTGTCTGCATGATGGATTCAGCGATGATTTCGCTTCGGGATTCTAGGGATTCTGGAGTGCGAATTACAGCAATGTCGCCAACGATATCGTAGGACTTGTAGAGAAGACTGAGTTCTTCAGGCTTTAGCTTGTTAGCCAAGACGTTTTTAATAGAACCTCTCATTGATTAAACCCTTCTTAAGTGGCTAGGCGATTGAGCCAGTTGGCGATCCATTTTAATCTCGCAGGGAGATAGTCTCGGAAGAGCTCTACGTCTCCTTTTTTGATGGCTTTCAAGGCAACTAGCGCAAAAAAGTATGCGACTGCGCCAATTAGCACGTAGATGGGTAGCCAACGCAATTGAATGACAAGAAGCTGTGTGGGGAAAGGCGTTAAGAATTGTCTAACGACGTCTGTGAACAGGATCATGGCTGCCATGAATATGGAGGCAGCTGATGCCTTCCAAATGGCTTCTTTGTCAAAGCTGAGCGAAAAAATAGTGCTCAGCAGGTAAACTCCCAATCCAAGACTTACAACAGACGCTATTGTCCGTGCTCCTGCGGGACCAGCTAAGCCCAAGTTGAGGTAAGTGAGAGTGACGTAGGATACAGCTATGTTAGCGAGTATTGAAGCTACGGTGAGCAGGGACGCGGTTTTGGTTCGTTCAAGAGTCATCAGAATAGGGCTTATGGCAACTCCAATCGTTGTAGAAAGAGCTGCAAAACAAATGATGATCAGGGGCAACGTGGCTTCGGCATATTCTATCCCAGCGAACAAAATCATTATTGGATAGGCTAGGACCGCGAGTCCGATGATCATTGGAAAGCCTATCAGTGCCGTATATCGTGTGGAAACAGAGAAGGCGCTTCTGAGAGTGTCTGAGCCTTCCTTGGCGTATAATTCGGAGAGTTGAGGAAATAGTGCTGTGATAAGAGATGTGGATAGGAGGGTTGGAACCATAGCGGCGCGGACGGCTATGTAATAGACTCCGAGTGCACTTTCGCCTAAGAAGAGTAGGATGAACAGTTGGTCTATCCAGTTGGTTGAAAAGGTAAGGATGTTAGCAATGTAAAGTGGATAAGAGAACTTGAACAATGTTTTGGCTGGGTGTGGCTTCTCCCGCAAGCTCAAGTGTTTGGCTGTTAGAATTAGACCAACCATAGAAGGTACTATCAACCCGCCTAACCATCCAAAGACTACGCCAAACAATCCGAAGCCAGTTGAGACGAGATAGATACCTAAGACAGCCTTAATAATAACATTGACCAACATCAAGATGGCTACATCCCGCATCTTTTGCAGGCTCTTAAGAAAACCTATTACTATAGCAAAGAGGATGGCAAAGAAAGAGACAAAGGCAAGGATTCTGAAAAGCAAAGCATTCGCAGAGGAACCAAACATTACTGTGGACAACCATTCGGCCGTAACGAACAGAACCAAGAAAACAACAGTCGCAACGGTTAGACATACCTGCAACACACGGGCAACTACAGACCTCGCCTTCACTTGATTTCCCTCAGCGAGATACTGGGCAACGTATTTGATGGATGCAGAAGGTAAGGCAAAGACGCCGATGACCTGAACTAGACCTATCATTAAGGTGAAGAAGGCGTAGACACCCATGTCCTCTGGTGTGAGCATGCGAGTGATGACCATTATGTTGAGTACACCGATAGCGGCGGTTAGAAAGCCTTGGATAAAGAGATATGTGGCGCCTCGTGCAACTCGTGTTCTCGGATCCAAAGTAGACGACACCAACCATTCCAGCCTCTTAATAAACAGATGAGAATATACGTGGCACTAATAGATTTAAGTGATTTTCTGAACAGACGGGCTCACATTGATTTCGAGACCAGTATACTGGTCGAACTTCTCTATAATGTCAGTTCGCTTTCGATTATGTCAACAATCTTTCTACTTACGTCCTCGCCAAACGGGTTTTCCCAATTTCTCTTTATACCAACCATAGTTTCAGCTTTATCTAATATACTCTCAGGTCTTGTGCCTGCAACCGTATTGCTCCCAACCTGAACAGTTTCGGGTCTCTCAGTACTCTCTCTCAAAGTCACACAAGGTATTCTTAAGATACAACTTTCTTCCTGAATGCCTCCACTATCGGTTAGAACCAAATTGCTACTTTCGAGCAACGCCAAAAAATCTAGATAGCCGGTTGGGTCAATTATTTTTAATTTTTGGATGTCGCTGACGGATGAATTTAATTTGAAATATTTGATTCTCTTCTTTGTTCTGGGATGAATGGAAAAAATTATTTCGGAGTTAAAGGTTTCAGCAACCAATTTTATGCCTTTAATAATGTCCGTTAGATTCTCCTTAAAGTCTATATTTTCCTCCCTATGAAGGGTGAGCAAAAAGTAATTCCCGCGTTTTAAGTCTAGCTTTTCTTTTATCTTGCTCTTGGACTTTGCAAGGACTACATTTTGTTTAACAGCATCAACGATAGTGTTTCCCGTGACGAAAATTTTGCCCTTCACATTGTCTTCAATTAGATTTCCTCTACACCCTTCGGTTGGAGCAAACAAGAAATCGGAGATTTTATCTATCATAACTCGGTTGTGCTCTTCGGGCATTCTCCAATCGCCGCTTCTTAAACCAGCCTCAACGTGGCCCACGTAGATACGCAGTTTCCTTGCTGCTAGAGCCCCTGCGAGATTGGTATTTGCATCTCCTTCCACAAGTACTAATTTCGGTTTTTCCTTGAACAAGGCTTCTTCGATGCCCTTAAGCATCTTTGCAGTTTGTTTTCCGTGGTATTTAGCTAAACTTACATTTGGCACTCTATGTTTTGGCTGCGGAAGGTTTAGCTCGTCGAAAAATAGCCTATCCATGTTGTAGGAGTAATGTTGTCCGGTGTGGATGATGAAGAATGGTTTGTTTCTTTTCTCAAGCTCCCTTATTATAGGCGAAAATTTTATTATACCTGGTCTTGTGCCAACGACGATGCAAACCTTATCTCTAAGCTCTTCAGGCCTCAAAACTTTAAGTTGAAACATATACACCATCTTCAACTGTAATGGTTCACATAACCTTATGAGACTTGTCTCTCAAATATAAGAACTCTTAATCATAAAAGTGATTTCGAGCAAGCCTTTGACTGGGTTTCACTTAGGCTTCGAAGGAAAAAATAGAAAGCGTATCATAAACTAGCTTTGTTTCTTACACCGATTATGTGCCATCTCATCGGCTTGCGAAAAGCGGGGTAGGAGGTCAACCATCGGAAATACTTTCGGAACGGAAGTCTACGGTACTTTAAGAACATGAGAAAGGGATGGGTTCCAGAAGGGTGGAAAATTACATTTTCTTTTGAAGGCCTAAAGTTTCGTTTTCGCAAAGCTTTCTTGAGAACTTCTTTGGTGAATTGCCATTTGTGTTGTGGTCTCAAACGTTTTATGTCCTTCATCGTCAATCTCATCGTAAATGGGTTGAAAAGATTTGGCCAAAGCAATTTCATTCTGTCAGCATGAATTGGAAAAGTCATAGAAATCTCGTTTATGCAAACTCGGCAACATTCGCTTAGCGCTTTCTCCCATTCATCAACATGCTCTAAGACTTCGTGAACCCTAACCTTATCAAAAACTTCTGAGCGAAACGGCAAGAAACGAGCGTCAGCGAGGAAGTTGAGCGTTGCATTCGGCAGATATTTCCTAACAACGTCAATTCTCACGTCACCCCAAGACTCCTCGCCAGCTCCAACATTCAACCGCATCAAAATCCCTTCAAACGTTTTTTCATTTTAATAGTGTAAACTCTCGAATTGGTTTCATAAAAACACTAAACTGACATAACATTGTTAAAAATATATATATTTTGTCAGTTTTTTGAGAAGGGGTGGGAGTAAGTGTGTAAATTTAACTCTCATGCGATGAAGGGAACAAATAAAAATTGCAATGTAAATAGGGAAAAGCTTCTCTATAGTTTATGCCCGCATATGTTTAAGAAAGTTGCATTAATGGTTTCTCTTTCACACGCGCAAAATACGCCGTCCACGCACAAGTTTTATCTTGTGGTTTGATGTTTTGTGAAGTTGGTGTAGTAAGCCAAATGAAGGTCTTGCTGGTTAATCCTTCTTCTTCATTCAACCCCTACAGACCAAAAATGACAAAACCGCCCCTTAGAATCCCCTATGGTCTTGCCTATGTAGGGTCAGCTTTGCTTCATAATGATGTCAACGTCTCTGTGTGGGATAGAAATGCAGAACCATCAGACATAAAGACGACGCTGAAAAGGCAGCAGCCAGATGTTCTTGGGCTTTCTGTGCTGACTGGCAGAGCTATTCTTGACGCAATAAATATTTCTGAAAAAGCCAAGGAGATCTACCCAGATGTACCAATTGTTTGGGGAGGTTACCACTCTACTCTTCTGCCAGAGCAAACATTGAGAGAACCTTACATTGATTATGTGGTTAGCGGAGATGGAGAGTATACAATGATGGAGCTTGTGCGCGCCATTGAAAATGGCTCTCCAGTAAAGAATGTTGCTGGACTCTACTACAAGAAGCACAGCAAAATAAAGCAGACCAAGCCACGTCCTCTAATCCAAAACCTGGACGAATTGCCGTTCCCAGCTTGGCATTTATTCAAAATGGAGAAATACATTCACTACACAGCTTTCAATGAAAGGCAAATCAACTTGAACACCAGTCGTGGATGCCCATTCAACTGTGCATTCTGCTGTGAGCCAATCTTCCACAAACGCAGATGGAGATACAACAGCAGCCACAGAGTGATTGCGATGATAAGGTTCCTCAAGGACAACTACAAATGCGACCACATCACTTTTAGAGAGAGCTTATTCGTAGCCAACATCAAAAGAGTGGAGCAGATTTGCGACCGCTTGATTGCAGAAAAGCTTGGGATAGGGTGGGATTGCCCAGCGCGAATAATGAATTGGGATAGAGCTCTCCTCACCAAAATGAAGAAGTCTGGATGCACATCTTTCGAGTTTGGCATCGAAACTGGAAGCCCACGGTTGTTAAAACTGCTCAATAAACAGATCAACTTAGACCAAGTAGAGGACACATTCCGAAAGTGTAATGAAGTAGGTATTATTGCTTGCATGAACTTGATTGTCGGACTGCCAACTGAAACCAGAAAGGACTTGGAGATGACCCTTTCACTCATAAACAAATTGAAGCATGGAATCGTAGCTGTGTTCATTTTCACTCCATTTCCAGGAACCAAGCTATACGATTTTGTAGTTGAAGAGAGAATGTTTGTACCACCACAGACTCTACGTGACTGGGGAGAGTTTAATGACAAAATTCTCCATGGGGAGAGCATCAAACCTTTCGGAGAAGTCAGCAGAAGAGAACTGACCGGTATAACCCAGAGAGTACGCGACAAAAATGCCAGGATAGTACGAAAACTGATCCTACAAAAGCTTCTGAAGAACCCAGGAAAACTTTTCGGATTCACGATTGGAATTACAAAACATGCATATACATATGCGCTTAAATCTACTGTTGGTAGACACCGCGAATTTTTTGAGGCGTTCAAAAATATTGCCTGACCTACTCGGCTTGCTAAAAAGAGCAAGCGTCGACACGTAGAACTGACTTTCCTAGATACGCTAAAGGAAGTTGACCCCTTCAAGGAACTCGTGAGCAAGCAGAAATGCACGGCTTGCGGTCAAAACGGTCTTCAACTCGAAAAGTTCGTGGAGAACCCCCACGGTTAGGTTACTCAGATAAGTTGCACAAACTGCAACTTCTTAGGAGTCGTCAACTCAGAAGTGTTTGACTTTAAACAAAATTTGTATGACAAAATAAAAAGTCAGCAAAGTGTCAACATCTTAATTGACATTTCAACATAGTTTTATGTTAATTTCTAGTCTCATGATCTACATCTCTAAACTCGAAATCACTTCGTTAATTTTTTCGTTTATTATTTTCCAATCGTATTTTTCAGCATCCTTTTGGGCATTAAACTCTAACCTTTTCCTTAGATTCGGATTTTCGTGAATCTTGAATATGGCATCAGCCATTTCCCTCGGATCGTCTGGTCCAACCAACAACCCATTTACCTCGTCTCTTATGACCTCACTTATACCTTTAAGCCTCGTAGCTACAATTGCTTTGCCCATAGCCATATACTCGAAGATCTTAACTGGATAAATGCAGTTGACAGTCTCTATTCTAGGAAAGGGAAACAGACATACATCTGAAACTTCCATCAAGGTTAAAACATCTTCATGACTCAATCTCCCATGAAAATCCACCAGCTCCTCCAAACCAGATTTCTTAATAGTCCTATTCAAATAGACCACATCCTCTCTTCTTGCGTCACCTACAAGGATAAGCTTTAAGCCTTCTATCTTTCCCTTCAGCATGGCCATCGCATGAAGCATCAAATCAAGCCCCCTTTCTTTCATTAAAAACCCTATATAGAACACTCTGAACTCAGCGTTCGACCGTTTCAATCCCTTCGGTTTTGTAATCGAAAGATCCACACCATTTGTCACTGCAAATATCTTCTGTGGGCTAATGCGAAACTTTGCCAAGGCCGATGGATGGATAACCGAAATCACTAAATCAGCATGTTTTAATGTTTTTTTTACTATCTGAAAGGCGAGGATACGAGGTATGTTTACTAGCAACATCTTTTTGATATCTTTCTCTCTTACTCCTTTCCATAATTCCGGATGATCCCAAATGTCTGCAACCCACTTGAATCCTATTAATTTTAAAATAGCCGCAGAGGCCGACGAAAAACAATCATAAGTGGAGTAGACTAAATCGAATCGAAATTTTCTGTGTAATGTTAGAACCTTGTATATGCACCATATTGGATATAAGGGGCGCGCGCTTAGACGCCCAAATTTCAACGGGCCCCTTATGATCCGGAGTTTTCTTTCAATTTCTTCAGGTAGGACTGTTTCTTTGCCAGCAAAAATAAACAATGTGTTCTTCAAACTGAGGTACTTTGGCCTCTGAAACTGGGTACGGTTCGGATCACATCTAATATGAGGGGTTAAATATGCTATTCTGATCTCCTTCTCCATTATATCATCTCTTATAGGCTATCAACAAAATTTCTCCGCCAAAATGTCTATAGAGGAAATCTAAGAATCTTCCTATCAATGAATCGACAAAAGGAACACGACTGACCACTTTTGACTTGTTTGCAAATAAACTTAATTTTTTTTTCCACCAAAAAGTGGAATGAACGTCTTCCCATCTCCCACGATATTCATACTGATGCACTTTTCCTTTTTTAAATAGCCAGTTTAAACCTCCACGCGTGAAAAGAGCAAAAAATCCGTTTGGACTCATCATATTTGTATCTTCTAGAATTATTTTCCTCCTAGTTACCCGAAACATCTCACAAAGTGCTCTGTCAAGATCAGCAACGTGGCTAACAAATTCTCTGGACATAACTACATCAAAACATCCATCTCTTAATGGTAGCATGGCAGCGTCGGCAACAACGGCGTGGATTTCAACATCTAAACATTTGCAACGTTTCTTTAGCACAGAGATGTAAGGAATCATTAAATCAACTCCATATACTTCAACACCCAAATTCTTTAACTCCAACAAATTCGTTCCAAATTGACATCCTACATCCAAAATCTTCATTCCTTTTGTTGGCTTAACCGTATTCCTTAAAACACCTACATATCGCAGATGAATTCGTTTCACCTTTACATCACGAAGAGCTTTCAAGAATCTTGGTAACCTTCGAAGAACATTTCTGACTGAAGGGTCTTTCACGGAAACCCGTTCAACGAACTCTGAATAGATAGGCAAAAACGAAAGTTCCCTGTCTAAAATCAAAGACTTATTGAGGTAACAGTCTTCATTGATAAACCTAGACATTAATTCTTTCAACACCTTCCAAAAGGGCATCAAGATTTTCATTACTCTCTACACCTCAAAAAGGTGATAAGCGTCCACGGCTTAAGGTTAATGATGCTATGCAAAGCAACCTTCATCAATGGTTCATTAAGTTTAGCCCGGACCCTTCCATGCCAAATCTGCTTCTCCTTGGACAAACCAGTGCGGAGATGAATGATTCCCGCGTCGGGTACATACGCTGCTACGTACCCTTTTGCCCGTATTTGATTGAGCAAGTCATCGTATTCTGCTGGGGTGTCTCGCAATTTAGCCAAGGATTTTCTGAAGCAGTATACACCAGTGGTGAACTCCATTCTGTAAGGACTAACACGATCTAGCAGGTAGCGTTTGAGAAAATTGATGTACTCTTCATGAATTCTCCGGTGTATCCCTCGAATTGAACGTCGTATGAAGCCGAAAAAGACGCCTCCAATCTTAGGATCTTGCATCATCTCCTCTATTATAGCAAACGCTTCTGGTGTGATAATAAGGTCTGCACCGAGAGCGAATACTAGGTCATTTTTGGCCTCATCAAAGCCTGTTTGAAATGTTTCCGCAAAGCTATACGTCCAGCGTTGTTTCCGTTTGTTGACGATTCTTGAACTATGTGGGCCTAAGTTGCGAATAATTTGTTCACTTTTGTCTGTACATCGATCTAGCACGAAGACGACCTCGTCAAAAGGAACCGTTTTTAATGAAGGAAGGGAATATTTTAAATATTCTTCTTCATTATGAACCGGCATAACCCCGCTGATTTTCATTTGCGTTACCATTGCCATTATTTCCTCTTTGCGTTTTCGCGCACGAAGCCTAGAGATGTAACAATAATCTAGAATCTTTTATAAACTAATGAACATTACGGAACTTTTAATAATGTCTTGAACAGTTTTGAGTTAACCCGTGATGCTGATAGAAAATGTTTGTTTAAACTTAAGATTGTCGACTAATTAATATTTGATTTCGTAGATGCAAACGAGTGGATAGATTCCGCCGACAGGTGATCCCTGAGAAAAGTATGTCAAGTCAAAGTGTTCAAGTGAAACACTTTGTGGGCGTTCTAATTTTGTTTCTTTTCCGTAGGTCATTAATTTGTATATGGTGGAATTTTTACCTTTCGCATTCGCCACTAGTTCTTCTTGTTCTTGTCCACTCCATTGGTTATCACCATTTTTGTCCACCCAATCGGTCCCAAGGGAGAAGTTTCCGAAAGACTCATCATCTAATCCAGGAATTCGAGCCATCCACCTCCATTTGCCCTCGTCACCAACCATTGCATCGTTTCCATTCCGGTCGAAGGTCGTAAAGACCAACACGTGGCTTACGTTAGATTGGAAACCGTAACTACGAGCATCCTGATTCCAATTTTCCAAGATTTCAATCGCTCCAGCTTCATTTGACATGAACATCAACCCTACGTTTTGTATCTGCGTAATGTTCCACGTGCCGTTGTCGGCTAGGCTTGTTCTGTTCCCCCAAACTGCAATCCAGTAACCGTAATCCCACCAACTCGCCACCACAGCTGTTGACGGCAGATTTTCCCGCATCCAAGCTAAAGTATCTATCCAGTCAGGAACCGTTCCGGCAGGCTTGACTGGCACACTGGCAGCCGCTAACGTCGTTGGCGAATCCGCTTGCCCGAAAACTCTTGGACCACCCGAAGTCAGCCCTGTAACGAAGGTGAACATAAGCAAAAGAAATACGATAATTAAGACAGCGCCGCTGAACTCCTTCCCCACTCGAGTTGCAAAACGCGTCTTTCGCCTTGGAAGCATGGGGACCTCTTTCAAAATGGTGATGAAAGGTCTTAATAGGCGAACCAAGGCTAACGCCCAAAGGAGACATAAAGCTGGAGCCATGAGCAGAGTTAATCGTATCATGGAGCTGGCAAAATAAATTGATGTCAAACCAAAAATACCTAAGAAGATGTTACGATTTGTAGGATTTCGCACTGCAAAGAATAATCCGAGAGGTACGAAAAAGATGCCTATCCCAAAGTCATAATAAAAGGAACCCCACGCGGCTGGTCTGTGTTCTTGCACAGACTCCACGATAGGACGTGTAAAACGTTCAAAGGGATTTAGAACGGACAAATATTTAGCTTGTAGTCCCTTAACTAATCCAAGCCAAGATAGTATAAGAACTGAAAAGACTAAGAGAGCGAGAAAAATGATTACGAAGAGCGTTTTCATCTTGGTGGTTTTGATGTAGCCAATTGCTTCGTAAATGCATAACAATAAGAAGACTCCAAACACTGCCAAAACGGAGCTGTCAGTCAAAAATCGAAGGCCATTTTTTGGTATGTTAACTGCAATGAAAAGAGCTACACCAAAAGTTGTGCTATAAGAAAAAAACAAGCGAGATGAATATCTACGCAACAAAAGCATAGCAAAAACGAAAAGAACAGTCATTCCCATGGGATATCGCGCGGCGCCCCATGAGGCGAAAATATATCCAAGAGACAGTCCTGCGGCAATTGCATAGGCTAGGCTGTTTTTAAAAGGCTTTTCGGTTTCTATTGATCTTAAGAAGAACAATGTGAACAGAAGTATGCCGAAAATTCCAACGGTTTCGTCGTCGAAGAATCCCCAAGAGGTACGACCGATATAGGCAGCGTTTAAGGCTAGGAATAATGCTGAGAAAAGGCCGACTTCCTTACCGCCGATGTCTTTGCCCAAAAAATACATTACCAAACACGTCAATGTGCCCATAATAGCTGGAAAGAGCACGACGAATTCAAACAGAGTTATAGGCAAACCCAGCGCGTTCAATATGAGATAGGAAGACGCGGCGGTGAAGGGTAATCCTGGAAATGCCATGCGCACGATTTCCTGTCCGTATGGGTACCACCTCAGAAAATCTCGCGAGGGGTCCATTGTCGACCACCCAGTGGCCCAAGAAAAGATTCCATTTTCAACCATATGCTCGGTTACGCGGTACTGGAAGTAGGGGTCAAATTCGGAAAGGTATGTGCCCCAACGCATAGGGAGTAATCTAATCACGAAGGCGAGTACAAGTATAATGAAAAGCAGAGAAGCGACCAGGAGTGAAGAATGGTGTACTCTCAAGCGAAGAGCACCCAAACTCTTTAAGGCGTTAACCAGTTTTTTTCCGCGTAAAAGCTTTCTGAATTTAACCATAAAAGAGCCTTCTCTCCTAAACAATTCAAATATCCCCTTATTTGATTTACGGTTTTCCATGAGTTACATCTCCCTCTCTTCTATGTGCGTCAAGTTTCCCTATTAATATGAAGAATGATTTTTATGACAATAATAGGAAGGTTGATTATACGTTAAAGGTGAAGGTTACACGGGGCCCTGAGGACAAAAATAATCTCCCCTGATTATGGCTCACACGGGCTGTTATTCTTTTAGTAACTGCATTATCATGTTAGCGAGGTTTTGAGCTCCATCTGGTAGATTGGGAACCTTCCTTTTTTTCGCTTCCTCTATAGCGTCCAGAAGGTTTTCCAGTTTTATTTCAGAAACCAGCACTGCATTTATTTTTTTAGCCAAGTACTTTGCATCTTCCGGTGTACCAGTTCTTGTCCACTCTGGGTTTGGAACCAGCACGACAGGTTTTTTGTAAACTACTGCCTCCAACGCGGTTACGCCTAAGTGCGTCACAACCAGTTCTGCACCTGCTAGAAGTTCGTGAAAAGCTTCTGTGACAGTAGTCACCTTCCATTCAGGATGTTTCTCGATATATGAGGTGGGGTCAACTCTGCCCGTCTGTAAAACCACGTTATGTAGGTTGCTCTCCATTAAGGTGTCAAACAAAAGCTTGTGTCCATAGGTGCCTCCTGCAACCAGAATGTATCCTCTGTTTTGTGGCTTAACTTCAGGTTTAGGAAGCATGGGACCGATTACTGTACCTTTCAACAGTCTCTTCTGCTCCGCCCATTGCAAGGCTGTTATCGTTGAAAAAAGCTGTAATATCCGAGCTGACTTGGACGGCTTTACGAAACGAATAAAGCACTCCATGTTAACTACTGGAACACCCCTTATCCATGCTATTATTGCGGGCGGAACACAAAAATTGCTACCTGAACTCACTACAACGTCAAACTCGTGGAAGGGTTGTCCGACGGATTCCATGAAGGCTTTGATCAGACGAGTTACAAATTGGTGGATAGGGGTTTTTGGACCTCTAGGTTTAATAAGAAACTCGACTTTACCAAGTTTACTCAGTCTTCTCTCGCTCAAAGCGTCTCCCTTGGGCGCAAGGAAGAACAAAAATACCTTTCCGTGGAGCGCTTGAGCTAACGCGTATGCATATCCAGTGTGCCCTCCACCGCCAGCAAGAATCAGTACNCGCCCTTGCACCGTGCCTTTCTCCTATATCNNTT
>JGI24422J19971_10001594_pt1 | contig 13955 bp, 18 predicted proteins | sample DeeMarSWOR152_54_FD_19971 | JGI IMG/M metagenome (IMG submission 19971) | reverse complement strand
TTCCAATAGGCGGCAGCTCCTACATCAAAGCAAAGCTTCAAGATCCAGACAAGGTAATCGTTGGGATGGGAGCTGGAGTCTCCGTCGAAAAAACATTGCAAGAGGCAAAAGAAATAGTCAAAAAGCGTCTAGAAAGCCTTGGCAAGACAAGGATGTCGCTTCAACAACGATTTACAAAGGTTGCACAAAAAATCAACGAAGACAGAGCAAAACTTGAAGGACTAGCGGCTGAGCTTAGAAAGGGGAAGCCTTCAAAAAATGTTTGAGAAGCTCAAGTCGGGATTAAGCGGGATAATAAATAAGATTACCACAACCGAGCTTAATGCTGAAAACTTGCGCCCGGTCTTGTCAGAATTCAGAATGAACTTGATAGAAAATGATGTTGCTGTCCCCGTGGCTGAAAGAATATGTCATGAGATGGAAAAACGCTTGGACGGGGTTCAAGTTAGACGGCTTGAAGATCGTAAAAAAATCGTTAAGGAAAATTTGCGAGAGGTACTTTTAGAAACAATGCTTACAAACGATAAAATGGATTTATTGAAGGCTGTTGACGAGAAACGCGAGAAGGGCGAACCTTTCGTCATAGTTTTTGTCGGTATAAACGGCACTGGAAAAACAACAACCATCGCCAAGGTCGCCCGTTTCTTGACGAACAAGGGATATTCTGTGGTTCTTGCTTGCAGCGACACTTATCGTGCGGGCTCCATTGAACAGCTGGAAGAGCATGCTAAACGGTTAGGCGTCCGTATGATTAAGCACAAGTACGGTGGAGACCCAGCGGCTGTGGCCTACGACACAGTGAACCATGCTAAGGCTCATGGAATAAACGTTGTTTTGATAGATACTGCAGGTAGGATACAGACAAACCGAAACTTGATGAATGAACTCGCCAAAGTCAAACGCGTAGTTGATCCGGACATGACCGTTTTAACCGTGGATTCACTTACTGGGAACGATGCCGTCATGCAAGCGGAAGAATTCCACAAAAGCGTAGGTATAGACGCAACTATACTGACCAAAGTGGACGCTGATGTCAAGGGAGGCTCAGCATTAAGCGTGGCATACGTAACCAAAAAACCGATCCTATTCATTGGCATAGGGCAGAAGTATGATGACTTGAAAGAATTTAATCCGGAAAGTTTTGTGCATTTAATCCTGAAATAGTTGTTTTCTTAATTTTAAGAACAACGTTTAACAAATGAGGGGTGCGCTAGTCTGACACTTCTGAGGAAAGCTCTGCTACAGCATTATGAAGCCATTTTTCAGGTTCGTTTAAGAGCATATTCGAGGGTTATCTTAACATTTTTCTAACAGTTTAAGCAATATTGCCTTTGCTGAGTATAGTCTGTTTTCGCTTTGCTCGTATATTATAGCTTTTGGACTTTCAATTATGTCTGGATTTATTTCGTAACCTCGGTGGATGGGCATGTCGTGCATTACGTATGCTTGGCTTTCTTTCAGCAGTTCCTTGTTTATCTGGTATGGCATCATGAGTTTGATGCGTTTCTTCTTCTCTTCAGCATATTTCGGGTTTAGAAAGAATTCCATGTCAACCCACGTGTCGGTGTAAACAAAATCTGCATCCTTGACAGCTTGTTTGACATCCAACGTGGCCTCATATAATCCTGTTTTTTTGGCGTCTTCCAGAAGTTCCTTATCTCTTGAAGGTTCATTGAATTTGGGTGTTACCGTGGTGATTTTGACTCCTGTTTTTGTGCACCCTTCAATAAGCGAGTTGCAAACGTTGTTGTGGATGCCTATGTATACAAGTCTCACCCCTTTCAATGCATCCTTCTTTTCTTTCATAGTCAATAAATCTGCTATTGCTTGGCTTGGATGATATTTCTCGTCGCAACCGTTGATCACCGGAACATGGGAAGCCTTAGCCATAACCTGTAAATCAGCATTTTTCTTCAATCTCGCCATTATACAATCAACGTTACGCGACAAATACTGCGTTTCATCGTATACGTCTGCCATGGTGAAATTCGTTGTTCTCCAATCTACATAGAGTGCGTGACCGCCAAGCTGAGTCATAGCCACCTCAAAGGAAACCCTAGTCCTCGTTGAGGTTTTCTGAAAAATCATCGCCAAAGAATCACCATCTAGAGCTGTTCTATATCTTTCCGGATTACGCTTGACTTCAACAGCTTTATCAATTATCTCCATAAGCTGTTGACCTGACAAGTTTTTGAAATTAATTAAGTGCATTTTTCACCCTTTCCAAACTTTCAAGCTTCAACCGACTCTAACAATTATAAGCTTTGTGGAATATTACTTGGCAGTCGTTGACATTACATTAAGGGAGAAAACGATGATTCTAATCGTTGCCTCAAGCAAGGACACAGCAAGTCTAAACATTAAGAAAAGGATTTTGAATCACTACAATTTTGAGGAGTCGGCGGAGATTTTTCAAGAAAACCCCGTCCACACGATTGAGATTAACGGTAAAAACGTTAGACTTGTAACTTTGAGAGATGAATCTATATACGCACAAGACTTAACCGATTTTTTTCCAAAGTCTGAACTAATAGTTTTCATTTCAAGACATAGCAGTCTAAGCGCAACCCCGACACTTTCAGTGCACACTCCAGGCAACTTGGGGGAAGCAAAACTGGGTGGAATTCCAAGAAGAGTTTCGGTTTCACCCGCAAATGCCATGAGAGATGCCTTAAAGGCTATGATGCGTCTTAAAGAAGAAATGCAGCTTGACTACGAAGTTTCTTACGAGGGTACTCACCATGGGCCTTCTTTAAATGTGCCAGCAATGTTCTCTGAGTTAGGAAGCTCGCCTAAACAATGGAATGATTTAAGAGCGGCCGAGGCTGTTGCGCACGCAACGATGGAGGCAGTTACAAAGTTCGGTGATTTCCCAGCTAAAACAGTGATCGGTATAGGTGGGCCTCACTACAACAACAAATTCACTCAAGCGGCCCTAGGTAATGAGATAGCTTTTGGTCATATGATCCCGAAGTATGCTGTTCCATACGTAGATGTGGAAATTCTTAACCATTGTGTTGAGAGAACATTGGAAAAGGCCGAGCTTGCAGTTTTAGACTGGAAAGGAATAAAAGGCAAGCATAAACCCAATCTGGTAGGAATGCTTAAGGAAATAGGCATATCATTTCAGAAAGTTTGATGACTTTCATCGGACAAGTTTCTGTAGAAGGGAAAAGTTAATAGAAATGCTTGGCTTATCTATCAAAGCTAAATAGTGACAGTAACACTTATACCAGATTGAAATGTTGGGTGTGCGATGAAACATGGGTTTAAGGTCTTTCCTATCCCAGTGTGCAAGAACGCTGAAGCTTGCCATAAAACCGGGAAAAAGTGAGCTCTGGCTATCAATAAAAATATGCTTCTTAGGCATAGGAGCCATTGGACTGATTGGATTTGTGATTAAACTGTTGTCTTCTGTTTTGCAGCCAGGAACCCCTGCAACTTAAAAGGAAGAAAAGTCATGGAGAAAAACGAGGAAAAACTTGCGACTAAAATTTTTGCTGTCAGAACAACAACTGGACAAGAGAAAAACGTAGCTAAACTTGTCGCTTCAAAAATTGACATGAAAAAAATTCCGATAAAGGCGATTCTTGTGCCTGAAACCTTGAAAGGCTACGTTTTCATAGAAGCCAACGGTCCGCACTTCGTGGAAGAAGCCATAACGGGCATAAAACATGTCAGGTCAAGGGTTCCAGGCATTGTAAGCTTCTCAGAAATTGAGAGATACATTGTAAGGAAGCCTATAATTGAAGAGTTAAGTGAAAACGATATAGTGGAGGTGATTGGTGGCCCGTTCAAAGGGATGCGTGCAAAAATAACCCGTGTTGAAAGAGCAAAGGAAGAGGTTATACTTGAATTATTGGAGGCAACCTTCACGTTGCCTATAACGGTTCATTCAGACTATGTTAAGTTGGTGGAAAAAGCGAAAACCGAGAGTGGTGAAACATAAATGGTTGAGAAAAAAATTGTAGAATTACTTGTGGGTGGGGGACGAGCAACAGCGGGGCCACCGTTAGGTCCAGCCTTGGGTCCATTAGGCGTAAATATCATGGCAATTGTGAACAAGATAAACGAGCTTACGAAAGATTATGCCGGAATGAAGGTTCCTGTAAAAGTTGCCGTTGACCCTGAAACCAAAGAGTTTGAAGTCAGCGTTGGAACACCCACGACATCTGCTCTGATTGTGAGAGAACTCAAGATTGAGAAAGGCTCAGGAACGCCTAGCACACAGAAAGCTGGAAACCTCTCTATGGAACAAGTCATACGCATGGCCAAACTTAAACGCTCACAGATTCTAGCAAAAGACTTGAAAGCAGCCACTAAAGAAATACTTGGAAGCTGCGTGAGCATTGGAGCTACAGTTGAAGGGAAAGACCCGCGAGAAGCGCAAAGGGAAATAGACGAAGGTAAGCACGATGAACTATTTAGTAGTAGTGAAGGATAAGAGAATACTTTTATAAGTGCATCCCATTCCCTCATTGCCACGAGGACCTTTAAAATGCCCCTAGACCAAAAAGCAATAACAAATGCAATCAAAGAAGCAAAAGAGAAATCCAAAAAAAGAAATTTCACTCAATCAATAGAACTCATTGTAAACATGCAAGATATCGACATGAAATCACCTCAAGGAAGAATCCAAGAACGTATAGAGCTACCGCATCCATCACCAGAAAAGCCGAACAAAATATGCGTCATCGCCTCTGGGGAATTAGCCTTAAAAGCGAGAAGAGCAAAAGCGAACCGTGTCATTGAAAAAAGTGGGCTTCAAGGTTTAGCTGGTAAGAAGAAGGAACTGCGAAAAATAGCCAATGAATATGACTTTTTCATAGCTGAAGCACCTTTGATGCCTGTTGTAGGTAAAATAATGGGTCCTGCTCTAGGTCCTAGAGGAAAAATGCCTGTCCCTGTCCCACCAACAGCCGACATAACAAGTTTGACAAAGAAATACCGCAAAATGGTTTTCATAAGAATGCGCAACCAGCCAGTCATAAGATGTCGTGTCGGAACAGAAAGCATGAAAGATGAGGAAATAACTGAAAATGTTCAGGCAGTTTTGAGAGTTCTAGAAAGAAAGCTTAAAAGAGGAATAAAAAACATCAAATCCACCAACATAAAAACATCGATGGGCACACCCGTGAAAGTCTCAATATAGAAGAGGAATCAGATGCCATCCCAACAAGTTTTGCAGCAAAAAATCAGCGAGGTTGAAGAGACAACGCAGCTGATTACACGACATGCAGTTGTAGGAATAGCCAGTTTGCAGAAGGTTAGAGCAGCCCAACTGCAGGAGTTCAAGAAAAATCTGGCAGACAAAGTGTACATGCGAGTAATAAAAAACAGTTTGATGAAAAGGGCTATTGAAAACTGTACAGAAAAACCTGAGTTGAAGAAGCTGATGGAATACTTAACAGGGGCAAACGTTTTTCTGTTTACAGATTTGAACCCATTCGAGCTGGCGCTGCTTCTTGAAAAGGGGAAGGTTAGGGTAACTGCTAAGGCTGGCGACATAGCAGCCGTCGATGTCATAGTTTCATCTGGGAACACTGGACAACCGCCAGGACCAATAATTAGTCACCTGAACGCTGTAGGCTTGCCGACGAGAATCGAGTCTGGGAGCGTCTGGATAACAAAGAATACATTGGTCGCTAAAAAAGGCGAAGTGATTTCAAGGAGGCTTGCGAGCGTCCTATCGAAACTTGGAATGAAACCGGTTGAAGCAGGACTTTCAATGAAGGTTGCGTACGATGAGGGTTTAATGATAACCGAAGAACAACTTCGAATAGATACAGACAAGACTAAGCAAAGCGTTAAAGATGCTCATGCAGACGCGTTTGCATTATCGTTAAGTATAGCCTATCCAACATCCCAGAACATTCAAATTCTCGTGCAAATCTCCCACCACGAAGCCTACGCACTTGCAATAAACTCTGTTATACCCACCAAAGAAACAATAAGAGACTTGATTAGAAAGGCTCATGTTGAAATGTTAAGTTTAAGTAGCAGATTGCCCACTTTAGAGGAAAAGGTCTTGTCCGCTGAAGAGGCTGAAAAAAGTTAAAATAGTTGAATGGAGAGGTGAAAGAATATGGAATATATTTACGCTGCAATGCTCCTTCATAAAGCTGGAAAAAAAATAAATGAAAAAAACCTATCGCAGGTTTTGACAGCTGCAGGCATAAACGCGGATCCCGCGAGAGTCAAGGCATTGATGGCTTCCTTAGCTGAAGTTGACATCGACGAAGCAATCAAGACTGCTCCAACAATGATGGCTACACCAGCAGCACCAGCTGCAGCAGCACCGGAAGCAGAAGCTAAACCAGCAAAGGAAGAGAAGAAGAAGGAAGAAGAAGAGAAAGAAAAAGAAGAAGCAGCACTCGAAGGCTTGGGAGCACTATTCGGCTAACAAAACCATCATTTCTTTCGGTTCTATAATTCATTTTAGCTTTTTAGTTTTTTCCAGAGTACCAGCGGGAGCACCAGTGGAAGCCACCCACAGATTATCATCAAGGTGCCTGGAAAAGCTATTAAGCCGTAATTAAGTATGATTGTTTCAAAAATGAAGAATGAGATTGACATTGTGATAATCGACAAAACCGCAAAACTCGTACCGAATTTTTTCAGAGTTTGTATGCCGATCAGTCCTGCAAAGAAAAAGTCGCCTAAACCAAGAGACATGTAAAGTGTGCCCCATTCAGTTACAATTTCTGGAAAGGTTGGCACTGTAATAAGCACTGGAAGTCTGAGAACTGAAACATGCCTCGCTGCCGACACCATCGAACCGGTGTACAAAACCAAAATCACGTCCATAATTGTTAGGAGACCAACAAAAATGAGCGATGTTTTCCATGTGAATAGGCTTCCTAGGTACAAGATAATCAAAACTGCGAAGACCGTTCCATATAAATCCAGCAGATAGGGAACCCATATAGGGGTTCTGCTGAAAAACACGTATAGACATATGAATGAGGCCGGCGGCAACACCGCCAAATACCATCTCTCTCCCGATCCAGTCTTATTCTCCTCATACAATAATGCTAGAAANGCGAATCCGAAGAGACAATAAAAGGCTAGAGCTCCATAAGCAACCGTGCTGTTTACGCCGAAGTTGATTAGGCTGATTGTAGCTACTACAAAGCTGACTATGAGAAACGTCAAGCAGAACATTCTAGCTCCGGTTCTTTCAAAGTCTGAAAAAAGATATGTGAATATGAAAAGCAGCAGGGAATAGGCAAAGAGAAACATTAGCATAATAGCTATCTGTGGAATAAAAACCATCAAAGACACAGTTACGCTTATTGCAGCGACAAGCAATACGGCGTCTCGAACACGGAACTCCCTCTCCTCAAAAGCAGGCTTCAGCTTCTTCTCAACTTTCCTCTCTAACAACATAGCTGCCAATACAACTACGAAAAGTGTTAAGGGCATAGCCACGTCGAAATACATGGACGCACATAAGCGAAACAAACATTTATTGTTTTAGGTATTCACCTCAACCAATACAAATCTAGTCTTCAGTAACATCAGAACGGGCTGTCAACCTTTATTGTTATGTATGTGTTATGAATAGTGTACATTGATTTGGTGTTATGTAAATATGTTACAAGCAATTCACGTTTTTCCTGCCAAAATACGTTCAAATAGAGCGTTTTTCCTTGCTTGCTTGACGGTTATAGCTGATCTACATGGACGTGGTGATATCTCCCGCACTTCCCTTTTTTCCCTTATTATGCTAAAAAGATTCGCTTCTCGAAACATACCAATCCACTGACCTACTGTGAACTTCTCAACTGATACATTTTGTTCTTTTTCAAGATTGATGGCCTTTTGCTTTCCTAAGTGCGATAATTTTGGAAGAAACTCTGTATACAACTCTTTGAAAAGAAGTTCTAAGACCTTTCCATATCCCTGAATTGCTTCGGCATACATTGCATTATTCATTAACTTTCTAGACTGGCTCAAAATTTGGTTTAGATTCTTCATTTCAATTAAGGATTAGCTTTAACTCATTTTTGATTTTGCGGATAGGTAGCTTAACACTTGTGTATTTCATAGGGACAGCGCGCACTGAAATGTTAGAAAAAAATGGAGATGGCGAAAGCGGTGAAGCTCTTCGCGCGCCAACCAACCCAAACCCCTGTAACATGTTGTAATGCATTGCAGTATACTATATTGTATTATAATTATTTGAAAAGGTTCAAAGAAATACAGGCGAACGGGCGCGCATTAAAAGGGGAGAGACGGAACGCGCTCTAGAAAGGATGGGGTATGGTGTAATATATCATTCTATTCCTTTTACCAGCTCACCCATTTTCTCTGCTGTGAATCCCGTCAGAGTCTCTGTTCTGAGCAGCCCTTTACTACTCCAACTCAGAAGAGCCTTAGTAATTGCCTCTGCATCTGATGCTTCACCTATTGCGACAACATCATAACGTCCCATTGTAAAAACAAGTGTTGTTATTTTAACTCCGAACGATTTAAAGACCTTTGTTGCTTCTTTCACACTCAATGGTAAACTCTTTATAGTTTCCATCCTTTTCTGAGTGAAATTTCCGAGAACTACAAAAATTGGCATCTTATCACCTCTCTTTTTTCTTGGTATTTATATGGCTCCCCACCTCGGAGCCGGTCGCCCACGCTCTTCTCATGATCTCTCAAAGAACGGACGCATAGCTTAGTATATCTCTACAAAATTAAAGCGTTCTGGAAAGACTTCAAGAGTGAGAAAATGTATTGGAGAAAAAGGCACAATGTCTAAGTGCGCGCGCATGTGTATCGCGGCTCACTCTTTTCGGATTTCTTGTAGGGTTTCCTTTGCTTTTGGGGCATGTTCATGGAATTTTCCTAGTTTTTCACACACATAGTCTAAGCAGTGGGCACAGTTTTCAACTTCCTTTTCAGTGCCACATTTTCTTATCTCACATGTGTCCCAATAGTTGATGTGTCGTCCATTTGGATTCACGCAGCCATCACAGTTTACTTCTTCAGGCTGGATTTTCCATTCCTCAGCAACTGCTCTCTTCTTCGCTTCATCGTTTTCCTTTGTGGCAATGAATGCTTTGCAGTCTGTACAAGTTATTCCACAAAAGGCGACCATTTTATCCATACAGAGACCTCTTTGAGACATTATTCAATAGCTAATATTAAGTTTGCTTGTGAGTGTAGAAAAACAGCTGTGTGTGTATGCCTCGTTTTGAAGTCTCTTTGCCGAGTAGGAAATTAAAACGCGAGGAATTAGAATTTAGAAGCGGAGAATTCGGATGCACGCGCACAGTGTCAAGCTTGTTGCTTATGAATATGTTCCATTAGGGTTTGAGATGGTGATTGCGCGCGCGCTCGATAAGAGCTATTACAGTATGACATAACTTCTGACACGGCAATTTTAAAGTGTTTATCTGCATTTTGGGCTCGTTTTGTTTTCATTTAGCTGATTGGGCTAGCCTCATTAGGGTGTTCGCTATGTTGCTGGCTGAGTTCCTTATTACGTACCTCCTCGCGCCGCTTAAGATGGATTGAAGGTTTCTCCCCTCGAAAACGTCGATGAGATTCTCTCGCAATTCGTCTAAGTTTAAGTACTTCATCACTTCGCCGTCGAATACTTCAACGAAGTTGTTATCTGGACAGAGGATGGGACGCATTGAACCCAAGCATAGGTGGACGGTGCTTGAAGTTGGCAGGTAATCCGCAGCATTCTTATGTATGAGGATGGCATTTGACGCGTGGAAGTACGTGTAAAGCCTGCTTATTGGTGGGGCTTCTTTCCTGAATATTGTAAATTTGTATTCGTGAGCCATTTCTTTGGCAGCTCCAATGCTCTCCTCATGGGAAGATAACATCAATAGTATGACATCGTATGTTTTGCGTAGCTTCTTGAAGATTGGAAGCACTTCGCGTAGGTTTTTGAGCCGTATTCCGTAGGCCAGAATGATTTTTGTGTCTTCCTCCTGTGGGAGACCCAGCTTTGATCTGGCTTCCAACATTTTACCTTCAACAATAGGGTGGCACGGGTAAGGTACAATGTGTGTCTTATCTGCTGGCAGCGCGTGGGCCAAAAGCTGCTTGTAACGTTCATCAAACAACGTGATTACGTCCCAATCAAACTTGTAGAAGTTCACGTTCTTGGGAACTCTTCCCTCGTGCATAACCGCTATTGTAGTCGCTTTTCTCTTTACCACATCGAAGATTTTGAGTAATTTCCCAAGAGGGGTTAAGCACGGCTTTTCGATGACGAAGAGATCATAATCTTCGTTGACAACTGGACTCGGGTCGAAGTATAGGTCTAAGCTGTTTTCGTCCTCAACCTTAGTCCCATATCTGTACATCTCCCAGTTTCTGTAAACGAATCGTTCATCCTCGGTTTCAATAGGTATCCTGCCTCCAACTCTCTCCTGAGTTGGAGCGAAAACTATAATTTCATGACCTTGACTCATCCACTCTCTACCGATAAGCTCCGCATGAACCGATACTCCGCAACAATCGTTCCAAGGAGACATTATCGCTATTCTCATACCCATCGTCACCCTGCGTGATGTTCTACCACAAATAGCCTCATAAGGAGTTGCGTATTATAAATCTACTGAGGTTGGGTAAAGTGAAATTGAAACGTTACAAGAATAACCCCATTTTAGAACCTGGCGAGAACTTGTGGGAGTCTATAGCGGTTTTTAACCCCGCCGCTTTCTATCGGAATGGCACAGTATATTTGTTTTATCGAGCGGTTGGGGAATACGAGAGATATATTTCTAGGATTGGCTGTGCGACTAGTCGGGATGGCTTCAATTTTGAACGATTAGATAATCCAGTCTTTGAGCCTGTAGAAGAATATGAAAAGTGGGGAGTTGAAGACGCTCGGACCATTATACTTGAGAACAAGCTTTACATGACGTACGTTGCTCACTCTGGGCGAAGCGGTCCTCCGAGAGCCCTTTTCCCCAGGTTAGGCATATCAGGTGAGAAAGCCCGTGTCATCCTTAGTGAAAGGGGCACACCTCGCATAGCTTTAGCTTCATTAGACGATCTGTCCTCTTTGGATGACCTGCAGAGTCTTTCCAGCCGTTTTCGAAGACATGGCTGCATTACTCCTTCTGGAGTTTATGAAAGAGATACGGTGCTTTTTCCTGAAAGAATTAACGGTAAGCATGTGATGCTCCATAGGCCCCGTGACTGGGTGGGTCCCGATTACGGCACAGATCTTCCAAGCATTTGGATTGCCTATTCTGAAAACCTCAAAGACTGGTATGGCCACAAGATCGTAATGAGGCCGGAAAGAGAATGGGAAGCAGAGAAAATAGGCACTGGGCCGCCGCCGATAAAGACCGAGAAAGGGTGGCTCTTGATCTATCACGGAGTTAGCGTTGACCATAAGTACAGAGCAGGCGCGGCATTGTTGCACCTGCACGATCCTTCGAAGGTTATTAGTCGTTTGTCACAGCCAATTCTGGAACCAGAGGAACATTATGAAAAAGTTGGCGACGTTCCAAACGTGGTGTTTCCTGAAGGGGCAGTGATACTTAACAGTAGACTCTTCGTCTATTATGGGGCGGCTGACAAAGTTTGTTGCGTTGCCACCGGGGATTTGCACATGTTCTAGCTTTTTTTAGTTTTGTTCAAACCGAATAAAGAAGTTGCACTGGATTTTAAATTGACTTCATTTCCTCTTGTGTAACATTGCCCCTATAATAATTGATCCCAAAAAAGCACCACGGCGTAGTAGTTTTTCATGGTCTTGGTGACTAAGCGCTATAAAAAGGGGTTATTGTTCTGTTGGTTGGATACTGGAGAAACAGTTGAAACATCGAGAGAGATGAAACGTGGCTTGTCTGGGTGAAAACCCAAGATATGTCGTATATTCGTTAAGTGGAGGTTTAGTTTCATTTTAGAATAGATAAGAGCACCACATCTCAAACGTGTGATAGGATTCGTTTTCATTTTATCTTTTCTCTCTTTCAAAATTTTCCATCAAGTTAAGACGTAGAAGCATCATTTTACGCCAATGACAATGTATAAAAGGACTCTTGCCAATGCTACTTTGCGTTGTTGTGTTCAGAATGTATGAATTGGACCATTCACTAGAAGCTTTAGTTTTGGCGGCGGGAGAGGGAAGCAGACTGAGAAAATATGCAAGGCAAAAGGTTCTCCAACCCATTGCAAAAATCCCATTACTAGGTAGAATCCTTCGGGGCTTAAAGGAAGCTGGAATAAAAAAAGTCCACATAGTTGTAGGATACGAAGGAGATAATATACGAGGAGAAATTGGAGAAAACTATTGTGGACTTGACATTGACTACATAACAGCACAAAAATGGGAAAAAGGGAACTTATACTCTTTTATGGCGGCGAAGGACATTTTCCAAAAGAATTTTCTCCTCTGCATGGGTGACCACATCTTTGATCCCCAAATTGTAAAATCTCTCATGAATGTTAACGTTGAGGACGTCCTGGTTCTTGCTACAGATAAAACTGGCTATTCACTTGACGACACAAGAGTTCTAGGGGAAAACGGCAAAATTCTCAACATTGGCAAAAAAATAAATCGTTGGAATTGCGTGGATACAGGGTTTTTCTTGTGTTCACCTGAAATATTTGTTTATGGTGAAAAGGCTCTGAAACTGGGGTCGTCAGAGCTTGCTGACTGTGTTCGCCTTGTTGCCAAAGATGGATGTGCACGAGTGCTCGATATAACTGGAAAATACTGGGTGGATGTAGACACGAAAAAGGACGTTGACCGTGCAAAAAAGCCGCTTGCTGAGTATTCCCAGAAAAAGCGTGGCGCATCCGACTTCGTAGCTCATTACCTTAACCGACCGATAGAAAACAGAATCGTCCATATGATTTCAGATTCGTGGATAACTCCAAATCAAGTTACCATATTCACGAATGTGTTGGCATACATCGTAACTGCTCTGTTTTTTTCAGGTCATCTCTTAACTGGGGCGATTCTGACGTTCGTGGTAGGCATAGTAGACGGTTTAGATGGCAAGCTGGCAAGGATACGCGGTTGTTCAACCAAACTGGGTCGTATGGAACACGTGTTTGACCTGCTGTACGAGTTTTCGTGGCTCATAGCACTGGCTTTTTTTGTAAGCCGAAGTCAAGGTTCAATGCCACTGGTGGCTACTGCATGTTCTATAACGTTCATTGCGTTCTACCGATTTTGTTACGACCAGTTTGGAAGGGCTACGGGCGTCAGTCTAGACGTTTACGGGCGGTTTGAACGTGCTTTCCGCCGAGTGGCCGGTAGAAGAAACATCTACAACGTTTACATTTTAGTAGGAGCTCTTCTAGGAGTACCACTTTACTCGTTAATTGGAATTCTGTTTCATTCAGCCCTTACCGCTACCATGTACGCCTATAGAGCAGCAGTACACCTACACGCTATTGATGAGAAAAAAGTGCAGATGCATCAGTAATCGAAACTGTGTATACCGTGGGAAGACTCTGAAATGTCAACTGAAGAAGTTATATGTCAGTAGAGGAACTGAGAAATGAGCTGGATTACGGCTATTTTTAAGATATTCGCCGATAACCCGCCATCTATTGCGATTGCCCTAGGGGGAATAATGCTGTTAGTTGGTTATCTTATGAAGGAACGAGAGTTAATTAATGCTGGTTTGGTCTTCTTCTTTGCAGGGGTTGGACTGCAATGTTATTTCTTGCTCTTCACTAGACCTAATCAGCAAACACGTTAACCCTTTTTAGTCTCGTATCATGTCAAAGATCTGGGCTAGTGATGCACGAGTTTTCTTATTCTTTTTGTCTTTTTGGCATATTGACTATTATTGTTACATGGCTGAAGTCTATTCATAGAATATGAGTTCTTTTTCCTCTAACATTCTGTGAAGCTTATGCACCGCATCGTAAACGTCTTGTTCTCTTTTGGCTCCTGTACAAACTAGTTTACCGCTTGCAAACAATAACATAACAACTCTAGGCTCATCCATTCTATATATGACTCCCGG
>JGI24422J19971_10001593_pt1 | contig 13955 bp, 13 predicted proteins | sample DeeMarSWOR152_54_FD_19971 | JGI IMG/M metagenome (IMG submission 19971) | reverse complement strand
GAAAGGGTCACCTCGAAAGCAGGGAAGCGAAAGGACAAGGGTTTTCGCTACTGAAAAATAGAGTTTGCCATATAATGAACAGGTTATGGAAATACACCCTACAAACTCCGGAAACTCCAGTTTTATCTTGCTATGAGATCCTTCCCAGTCTTGCTATGGATTCTACATGATAGCTATTTGGAAAGAGATCAATAGGCTGAACCTCTTCCACCCGATACCGATCTTTTAGCAGGGCAATATCCCTGGCCATTGTTGCAGGGTTACAGGAAATGTAAACAATCCTTTCAGGTAAAAGTCGAAGGATCCCTTCTACCACCTTCTTATGCATGCCTGTTCGTGGCGGATCAGTGACTAATAACTCCGGTTTCACGGTAACCTGAGACAACACCATCCTCACATCCCCGCAAAGAAACTCACAGTTATCTATCCCATTCAGCTCACAATTCCTGCTGGCATCTTGTAGAGCGCCCTTCGATATATCCATCCCGATAACCCTTGTAGCCTGGGACGCCAGAAAGATAGACACTGTTCCTATCCCACAATAGAGATCAAGAACCGTCTCCTTTCCTTCAAGAGAGGCAAAATCCCTCACCGACTCATATAACCTCTCAGCCATAGGGGTATTTGTCTGGAAAAAGGAATTCACTGATATCTCGAAAGTAAGCCCCCCTATTCTATCCCTGATATTCCCTTCACCTACCAGAATTCTCTCCCACTCACCAACTGCTGTCCCACCTTTTCTGGTATTGATATTATTTGCTATCGAAGTGACTTCCCTGAATTGATCCTTCAGCAGTGACGCGAGGGCATAAACCGGCTGATCTTTCTCATCACTCGTCACTATATTAACCATCCATTCATCAAAGAAATGGGAATGGCGTAACATTAGGTACCGCCAAAACCCCTGATGACTCCTGAGCCCATAGACAGGTATTCCACTGCCCTTTGTATATCTCTTCACCTCCCTGAGTATCTCATTACCTTTTTCCTTCTGAAGCAGGCACCCCTCAATGTCTATGATCTTGTCAAAGGTGCCTGGTACATGAAGGCCAAGGGCAAACCTGTTGTTGTCCCTTCGCTCATTTCTCTCTTCAGGTAATAGCCACCTCCTGTCTGAAAAGGAGAATTCCATCTTATTTCTATACTCAAATATCTGGGGAGCAGGTAAAACGCGGTGGAGCTTAAAATCCCTCACGTTACCGATGTGGTTGAGTAACTCCTGAACAAAGCCGTGCTTGTATTCCAATTGTTTCTGATACTTAATGAACTGCCAGCTACAACCTCCGCAATAGCTGCTGTAAGGGCAGGGGGCAACGATTCTATGGGGCGAGGCCTCTATCACCTCCATGACCCTCGCCTCGGCAAAATCCTTTTTGATTCTGACTACTCTTGCGATAACCTTGTCACCAGGAACGGCCTTATCCACAAAAATCACAAATCTATTGAGATGGGCTAGACCCCTGCCACCGTAGACAACCCTTTCTACATTCAGCTCTACTGTATCTCCCTTTTTTATGTCCATTGGCCTTAGGCCTTTAGTAAGATTCTGATAATGACGCCTGAGGACATCCAATGCTCCGCCCTTGAAATAAGATACCCATATGCTCTAAACTATGGTGGTGTTCTTTCTAAGTTATACAAAGGCCTCAATGTAAGACAAATGCTGACCTTTCCAAGTATAAATCCAACAATAGTCAAGCTTGGCCCCTTTCAGGTCCGTTGGTACGGTGTCATGTATATCCTCGGTTTCTCAGCCTCTTATCTTCTGGTACAATACCAAATAAGAAAAAAAGGGCTTGATGTTGCTAGAAATATCCTCAATGATCTTTACCTATGGCTGATAATTGGCCTTATTATTGGAGCCCGCCTCGGTTACGTTGTCTTCTACAATCTTCCCTTTTACATCAGCCATCCATTACGATTATTCGCCATATGGGAAGGAGGTATGTCATTTCATGGCGGGTTGATGGGTGCTGCTTTCTCTGGCTTCATTTACCTAAGAAAACGTGGCCTCGATTTCTGGAAATTCGCTGATCTCATTGTCGTAACTGCTCCTGTTGGCCTAGGCCTTGGAAGGCTTGGCAACTTCATTAATGCCGAACTCTATGGTAGGGTAACCACTCTCCCCTGGGGAATGATCTTTCCATCGGGCGGGGACCTGCCCAGGCACCCCTCTCAACTCTACGAACTTTTCCTTGAAGGGATTCTCCTCTTTGCAATCCTGTGGTGGATAAAGGAATTCCCCTTTAGGAAAGGAACGCTTTTCTGCCTGTTCTTCTTCCTCTATGGCACCCTACGGTTTTTTGGCGAGTTTTTCCGAGAACCGGACCCACAGCTCGGGTTTATCTTTTCCCTTGTGACGATGGGCCAGATCCTCTCCATCTTGACGGTTATCGGGGGCTTAGTGCTGTTATATCTGAGGCCGGGGAATGGAAGAGCTCCTTAACTCTATTCCCCGTACACTCTAAACCCACCTGCCTGCCCTATCCCTAAAAGTCTAAAGAAAACCATTATCCTCTTGTCTTCCTCCGGATCCTCGTAAAGGAGCCTCACGCCCCAACACTGAGATTGGTAATCTATCCAATAGCTATTCTCGATATTGTACTCGAGGATGAGATCCCTCTTTCCCAGTGCCCCAACCGAGAAACCGCCTGCTAGATTTATGTTCAACTCATAGTTGAGATTTCTGGTAGCATGCCTCTCATACACATAATCTATTGCGAAAGTATCGCGTCTGTTACCGCTTCTCTTGACTGCGAGATCCAGGCCAACACTGCCGGATGAGACATGCTCTTGGTAGTGATCCCACTCAGCGCTAGCCCTTAGGTCAAGGTCTGGATAGGGAGTTAGAACTAAACTACCGCTCAGGGGACCGAAAGGCTCCCTCTCCTCACCAGGTGCCTTCTCCTCTGTCGCCTCATCGAGGTCATAGCCTTGGGTAAGGATGAAACGTGCGCTCTGGGAGTAGGTTGGCCTGCCTCTTTCATCTTCCCTGCGCGCATCGAGGTAATTTTCGAGGGAGAGGGAGATCGAATTGAGTCTCCCTAATGTGTCTACCGGCTCAAACCAAGGGTCATAGTCTTCCTCGTCCTGGTACGGCCTTAAGGTGTATGAAGCGGCTGGCTGAAATTTGTGCTTTATGCTCGTTATGTTCCCTTTCCTTATATCAAATATCCTCTCCAATATCGTGGATACCCGTAGGCCCAGTTCATAGGTATCCTTAGTCTGCTTCCCTTTATGTCCTTCGAATTCCTCAAGCCATTGGCAGGTGACAAGATACTTGATTGATGGTTCTAGCTCTACGTAGGGAATAGGCCATAAGGGATAGCTGATAGAGGGAGAAAGACCTAATCTGTGTCCCTTCTGACCGGTGTCCCGGTAAATGTAGCCATAATCAGAGTCAAGGGAAAAGAAAACGGGGAGGTTAACAATCCTCTTCGGAAGAACTGTAAAATCCAAACCTGCAAGGGGTTGGCCAGTTGTATCCTCTTCCGGTCGCTCCGGCCTCTGGTAATAACTGCTCAAGGCCTGAAGCGAGTAATCCTGGAAATCCCTGCTGATCCTGAGGGCTGACCGCCTCGTGGGCGAATGAATTTCTTCTAAAGGCCTTCCGAATTCCCCATCCAGTCTTACCCTATATTGAGGCCCCAAAGAAGGCTCCTTGAATTCCCTCAAGTAGTCATAATCACTTACGCGATCAGCATCCAGCCTCGCAACTATCTCAAAGGGGAATCCTTGGTCAGCTCGCCCTCTGAACCAGTACCGCGTCTCATTTTCCCTTGGATATGGGCTAATCTTAAGGTCATCCTCATTGTACATATCCTTTTCCTCGATCTTATCGGAAAGGATATCATACAAAAACGCCCCCTTTGAATCAGCCCCGGTTATATAACGAAACTCGAGGCCATGCATTAAACCCCTTTCACTTATGTAGCGCTCATAAAAAGTGGTGTCGGTCTGATCAGATATAGCCCAAAAGAATGGGAGCCCGAAACCCAGGCCATTCCTCTCAGAGTAACCTATGCTCGGTGGAAGAAATCCAGTCTGTCTTCTCTTTTTGGCTGGAAAGATAATGTATGGGAAATACAAGAGGGGGATATGCCTGACAAAAAACGCCGCATGCTTGACCGTACCGTAACCCTCGATGGTCACCTCTACTTTTGATCCAGTAATGGACCAATCTGGGCTTTCCCCATCACATGAGGTAATCCTACAACCCTTAATAATGTAGGTTGCAGGACCTGTCTTGCTTATCTCTTTCCCCTGAATGTAGTAGTGATTGGATACAAGGAAAAGGGTCCCCTCTAATATATGGCCTGTCTCGTCCTTCAGGTTAAATGACCCCTTCTCACACCTTAAGATGTCACCTGCTGTTGACATCTTTACATTTCCCTCGGCCTCAACCAATCCGGATCTCCTATCATATGTTACCCTATCTGCCCTGAAGGACTGGTCTCCCCTGGAAATAACCACCTTTCCTACTGCCAGGTAAAGATCTTCCTCTCCCAGGCGGATTATCCTATCGGCTGTAATGTGCCAGGGAGCTAATTCGCCTTCGGGGTTAGAGCGAGCTTCTGCAGGAAGACGCACAATGCTCACCAATGTCATGAAAAGAATCCAAACCGTGACACTAGGTAGACCTCTCTCGCCATGATTCAAAGCAACGGCTCTTGAGAAGGGTTCTGGCATCTTGGTATTTGATTCCTGCCCGGCAGAATAATCCGCTTTTTCAAGGGACGTGGATGAGGTTCAAATATCTTCAATTGGGAAGCTTATGGGATCAAGGTATGACTTCACCTCACCAATGGTAAAGAGGGAGCCGGTAATCAATATCAGATCCCTTTTGCCAGCGAGGCTTCTAGCCCTATCAATAGCTGCCGGTATGGAAAAATGGACCTCCCCGGCCTTTCCATATTCCTTGGCCATATCCATTAGACATTGAGGGGCGGCCGCCCTGTGATAGGCAGGTCTGGTATAGATTGCCCTGCTGGCCAGGGGTAAGATCTCCTTAAGTATATTTGAGACATCCTTGTCTGCCATAACGCCCAAGACCAAAATCAGTTGTTCGAAATCAAAATCACGCTTAATTGAGTGAGCAAGCGATCTCATGGCTGATGGGTTGTGTGCCCCATCGAGGATAATAGTTGGATCGGAGGAAACCTGTTCAAGCCTGCCAGGCCACATAAGATCAGCGAGGCCCAATCGAATCGCCTCATCTGAAACAGCAAGACCCTTTCCCTTTAATATCTCCACGGTCAACAAAGCCAGGGCAGCATTTCTATACTGGAATCTCCCCTTGAGACCAACCTCGAGATTCCTATATCTATCTCCTAGACCACGATATTCAAGAAGACCCGATGGTAATCTGCGATAGCGGACATCATGACCGAGCCTCCAAAGGGGGGCACCCTTTTTCCTGCAGAGGGAGTCAAAGAGGCCGATTACAGGGGGCTGATGAGCAGCTGTTACCAGGTCCGCCCCTTGCTTTATTATGCCGGCCTTCTCTTTTGCAATTTCAATGATCGTATCTCCCAAGAATTCCCGATGCTCTAAGCCGATATTGGTAATAACAGAAACCATTGGGTGAATGACATTGGTGGCATCTAACCGTCCGCCCATTCCCACCTCAATAATGCCGACATCGATATTGTTGCGGAAGAAGTAGATAAGTGCCATCGCAGTGGTCAGCTCAAAAAAGGTGGGTGGCTCCTTCTGGCTCGTTACCCCTTCCAGTTCCCTGATAAGTGAGGCTGCGTGGTCCTTCTTGATAAACGCCCTGTTGATACGAACCCTCTCGGTAAAGCTGACCAAATGGGGTGAAGAGTAGAAGCCGACCTTCAGGCCTGACCTCATCAATATGGACTCCAGCATGGCACCTACAGATCCCTTGCCATTGGTGCCGGCAATATGGATGTACCTCTGACCAAGGTGAGGATTCCCAAAGGCCTCCAAAAGGTTCGATGTCCTTGAGAGACCGAATTTTATCCCAAATTTCTGGAGGCTGTATAACCAGGAAACTGATTCTCTGTAGGAAGGATTCTGCCTTTCCCTCTCCTTAGCTTGACTTAACACATTCTTCTCCTAAAATGGACATGCGTTGTTTCATCCAGTGAGTTCGGTTGAGCATGGAATATGCTATACGGTTGTAGGTGGAGATTGGGATGATACTAAAATTTAGAGGGCCGCACAATCCATATTTCTTATCAATGATTAACCAAAGGGGGGAATGATGGCTCACGTCGCAACGGGTTTGGATCAATTTGAGGGAGAATTCCGGAAAGGATTCAGGGGTCAGTCATTAGGTCTTTTAGCTAATCAGGCATCTGTAGATCGTAATCTGCGGAACGCAAAAGACGCGATCTCTGCTCTCCTTCCCGGGCAGCTCAAGGTCCTGTTCGGGCCCCAACATGGATTCAGGGGAGAAGATCAGGACAATATGGTTGAGACTGAGGACTACTTTGATCCAGAGCTCCATATCCCGGTATTCAACCTCTATGGAAACAAAATAGGGAGGTTGTCTGATGTCCTCGATACTATAGATCTTCTCATCATAGATCTCCAAGACGTAGGAACAAGGGTATATACCTTTATCACCACCATGCTTTACTGTCTTAGGGCAGCTGCCAAGGCGGGAAAAAGGGTTCTTATCTTTGACAGGCCCAACCCTCTGGGTGGGACAATTGTGGAGGGAAACCTCTTGCGCCAGGAATTCTATTCCCTTGTGGGTCCATTCACTCTTCCCATGCGGCATGGAATGACTATGGGAGAACTCGCATACTTCTTCAAGGATGGTTTTAAGATCGACTGCGACATCACCGTGCTCCCTCTTACGGGCTGGCGTCGGCACATGTTATGGAAGGATACAGGATTAAGATGGATCATGCCCTCCCCAAACATGCCTCTGTTGGAAACTGCGTTAGTCTACCCAGGGCAGGTTATCTGGGAAGGTACAAATATCTCGGAGGGAAGGGGCACCTGCCGCCCATTCGAGCTATTCGGCGCACCGTTTGTCAACCCCTCTGTAATCAAAAGAGGACTAACGGCTAGAGATATTGAAGGATGTTATCTTCAGGAATACTTCTTCAGACCCACGTTTAATAAGTGGAAGGGGGAGCTTTGTGGCGGCTTTATGATCCACGTACTGAACCCCCTCGTCTATAGGGCCTATCGGACATCACTTTCCCTGCTCAAGGCAATTATGGAAACCTACCGAGATGAGTTCACCTGGCGGCAGCCACCTTATGAATATGATTTTAGGAGGCTCCCGATTGACCTTATCTTCGGGGACTCTTCGGTGCGGATTGGCTTGGAGGCAGGAACAGATATCGACGAGCTTCTAGGGCATTGCTCCAAGGAACTCGATCGCTTCCTTGAATCAAGAAAGCCATATTTGATTTATGGAGAGTAAGACCACTCCAGGCGAACTCAAAACTGAACACTAATCTTGTTTCAGCCTTTTTTTCGCGATCTCAGCCTCCTTAGTCTTGGGAAACTTCTTGACCAATTTCTTAAGCACGAGATTGGCGGTTGTCTTATCATTTATTCTCTCAAATGCGAATGCCTGCTGTAACATGGCTGCAGGAACCTTATTTCCACTCGGATAGCCATCAATGACCTTCTGATAGGCCAAGATTGCCTCCTCGTACCTTTTTAAGTCCTTGTGAGACTCACCGATCCAGAAATGGGCGTTATCTGCAAGGTCTGATTTCGGGTACAATTCGAGGAAGTTCTCAAATACCCCTATAGCGTCCTCATATCGACCATCCCTATAGTATCCCAATGCCCTATCATAGATAGCTGACTCTGTTACTTTTTTCTTCTCAGCAACACCCACATCCTCTTGCCCAATCTCCGGAGTAGGCGGGGGCTTTTCTAAGCCAGCCTTTTCCTTCTTAGCTGCGGTCTCAAGAGGAAGATAATTCTCGATCTTCTCTATCCTTGACTTGAGGTCATCAACCGTCAAGGAGATTTGCCCCATCTGGGATACCATGGAATCCTCTTTTGTTATATCTCCCTCTACCGTCGTCTTCAACAAATGACTGTTCTCCTCTACCCTGCCCGTCAATGTTTGGATGCTTTCCTTTGTTCCCACGAGGTCAGCTCCAAGCTGGGCTAGCTGCACGCGCAGAGCCTCCTGGCCCTCCTTCAGGGTATTTTGATCCTGCTCTATCTCCTTTTGCCTGGCCTCGTTTGCCCTGATCTCCTCCTCCAGCTTCTCTACCAATTTGTCAAATCTTCTCCCCTCTTTCCTTGTTTGTCCATAAAGGGCCTTGAGCTGGTCATTGAGAGAGATTATGTCCCTCTGGGACGCACAAGAAGCTGAAAAAAAAACAGCAATCGAAACAACAGTGATGAACTTTAACAGTGTGCGAGCCATCCCCTCGCCCTTTGGCCCACCCCTTAAACCCATACCGTCTAAGTCAGCAGACACCTCTTTTCGTCGACATACTGCCCGGCCGCAACTACCTTGAGCACCAAAGGCAGTGCTTCCTGCCAAAAAGCCCTTGCCTTCCGGACACCAAGACTTCGGAACAACTACTCCTTTACAATCACGAAGTCATCGCGTCTGTTCTGGGACCATGCTTCTTCATTATGCTCTGTGAAGAGGGGTCTCTCCTCACCATAGCTTATCATATCTATCCTGTCAGCGGAAACTCCGAGTGAGACTAAAAAACCCTTTGCGCTGTTGGACCTTCTTTCCCCCAAAGCGAGGTTGTACTCGTTGGTACCCCTTTCATCACAGTTACCCTCAATCCTTACGCGGATATCTGGATAATCTTTCAGGAATCGCCCCTTTTCCTCAAGCACGGACCTGTATTCCGGTTTGATGAAGGACTTATCAAAGTCAAAATAGATTGACTCCCCCTCAAATCTTGCGGCCCGCAAGGCCCTTTCTCCTGGCTCAGCCTCTTCTACCTTTGCCAATTCAGCTTCCTCCAGTGGCTCAATCTCGGCTAACTCTTCCCTCTCAAGCTCTACTTCCTCCTCGGCTGGCGCTTCCTCCTCCACAGTTATCTCTACCTCAGGACCAGGAGGGGCAGTGATCTCCTCCTCTTCAACGACAACCTCCCTCTTCGCGCATGAGGAAAGCAAGAACATAGATGAACATGCGAAGACCACCAGTGTTGCAATTAGTAGACTCTTCTTCATGACTCTTTACCTCCTTCTTTTAGGTTATAGATATGCCTTTTCCTTCCATTCAAATATATCCCTTTACCATCTCTCACGGAAAATTTCAACCTCTTAGACGCCAAATAATATTTTTCAAAAACATAAGAGTCATCATTTCGGATGTTCAGCCCATGAGGGGGAGAGCTGATCACCGTCGGAAAATGTTACCCGCCTTTGGTTCTGGCCATTGGCATTAGCGATGAAAATATGGTAATTGTCGCCATCTCTATTTGAACTAAACGCAATATACCGCCCATCTGGGGACCAACACGGACTCTCATTATTACCTCGATCTTGTGTAACTCGACGCAGATCCTTTCCATCTGGTGAAATAGTATATATATCGAAGCGATGATCTGAAGAACTAGCAAACGCTATCCGATCAAGTCTTGACCATGCTGGTGAGGTATTATAGGACCCTTCAAAGGTCAGTCTCTCTACCTGGTTATTGGTTAGGTCAAGGGCATATACCTGGGGAGAGCCCGACCTATTGGAAACAAAGGCCATCTTTTCGCCGTCAGGGGAAAAACTAGGAGATACATCGATACCCCAATGCTCCGTGAGCCTCTTGAGTATTCTGCCTGTTATGTCAATTAGATAGATGTCTGGATTTCCGCTAATGGTAAGCGTCAGGGCAAGCTCCTTTTCATTTGGTCTCCAGGCGGCGGCAATATTTAAGCCCTTTCTATCCGAGATCTTTGTAACCGATCCCCTTATCGTGTCATGCATGAAAAGTACCGTCCCGGAATCACGGAAAGAGGTATAGATCAACTTGTCTCCAGAGGGAGACCATCTTGGCGAAAGGGTTATTGTCTTGTAAGAGGTTAGCTGCTCCAGGTTGTGCCCATCATAGTCGGATGTGTAAATCTCCTTATGGCCGGTGGAGGTCCCAACGAAGGCCATCCCGGTCAAAAATGGCCCAGAATGACCGCTCAGTGTATGGATGATCTCGTTTCCGAGGCGATGAATGAGATATCTTGATTCACCAATTGACCCTAATACCCTGTTCCCATAAAGCTGTCTTCCGGAAAAGACATCAAACAGCCTCACCTCTACCTTGACCTGTTCGCCGATACACTCATACCCGCCCTTTACAAGGAGCTCAGCCCTAATGACGGACCAATCCCTAAAATTGATGCTATCACGGGTGATGCCGGAGTCCGGACTCTCAATAAAGGAATCTTTGTCCAGTGGTGTAAAATAACCGCTCAGATCAAGATCGTTGGACATGATCTCGGAGAGTCTGCTGCCTAGCTCTGGATGTTCACTCCTTTTACCCAAGTCTTTGAAATCCGGTATGGCAACGGGTATCTTCCTCATTGAAGGAGCAGTTATGTCGATGTAAAGCCTAGCCTCTACATCCCTAGCCTCGAAAATAATACCTATCAGGAGAACCAAACCCCATAGACGCATTCGGAAGATGGTCCTCATACTAAGCAAGGTCCTTGAGATTGAAATTGATCTCAACTTCGTCATAGCGCTTTCGGTAGCCATCGGGAAAGCCGGGGAGAGGATCTGATTTCTCTATGGCCTTCAGCACGGACTCATCAAATAGAGGATTGTTAGATCGTCTCTTAAACCAGGTCTTTAAGATCTTTCCATCCCTTCTGACAGTCACTATGACCACTGCCTCAGGGATCCTGCCCCTCCTTACATCAACGAGGGCGACAGGATAAGACCAATTATTCTTGATGGTATTTTCAATCTCCATCTGATAGAGCTTAATAATGATNCCGATATCCGAGGATGTCCCCGGCATCACACCCTCTNCCNCCTTAGAGCCGGCTGTCGTAGCTCCTTCAAACCTATTCTCGGTCTTTTCCGATTGGACTGTCTCGTGCCTTTCGACCTTTCTCTCAATCTTAGATATGGCCTTGTCAATAAGCTCTGAGGGAGAAAACGCTCTATCTTCAGATCTTTCCCTAGGCTTAGGAGAAACCCTTCTCGCCAAAATAGGTGCGGTCTTTTTCTTGCCGAGGGCAATCCGCCGAGTCCCAGCCTCCGCTATACGAGATGTTTCCCTTGTCTTTACTGCAGTGCTTATACCTCCTCCTTTGACCCCACCCTTAACCCTTGATGGAAAGCCAACTAACTCAACATGGTATACCCCTCCCTCAAAAGATGGATAGCGCGCGGTTGTTTGTGGGATAAATAGGATTGTAGAGAAGACAGCTAGATGCAAACAGAATGATAGGGCCATCATGTGGACCCATCTCTCTTCCCTAAATCCTGAATCAACACTCATTGCTCTCATTTATGCAAGGGCTCTGTTATCATTCCAACCTTGATAATTCCAGCCTCTTTCACCTGAGCCATCACCTTTATTACAAAGCCATAGGACACCTCTTTATCAGCCTGCAAGAAGATCTCCTTCTCCTCTCTATTAGCGAATATTTTCTTCAGTTTTTCCTTGAGGGCGCCCAATTCAACCTTATAGTCTTCAATGAAAATGTCCTTCTTTTTAGTTATAGATAACACCAAGGGGTCCTTCTCGGTCTTTATGCTCTTGCTCTCCGTTCTCGGTAGATCTACCTTGACCCCATGCATCATCATGGGCGCTGTCACCATAAATATGACAAGCAGTACCAGCATTACATCGACCAGGGGTGTTATGTTGATGTCTGATATCAGATCGCGGCTGTTTCCTCCCTCATCCATTATTGTTCCCCTGTTGTCCTTTCCATTGACGGCTTCCTTAGTAACCCTCTTTGCAGTAGGACCATAAACTCCGAGATGAAATTTCCCATCTCTATCTGAGATGCCCTTATCCTGCGGTTAAAATAGTTGAAGGCCACAACTGCCGGTATAGCTGCAGCCAGTCCTGCTGCTGTAGCAATAAGGGCCTCTGCTATACCAGGGGCCACAACCCCCAGACTGGCAGAGCCCTTCATACCTATCGAGCTGAATGAGGTCATAATACCCCACACAGTCCCAAATAGGCCGATAAAAGGGGAAGTATTGCCGGTAGTGGCCAGAAAGGTCAACCCTCTTTCCAAACGAGTGCTTTGAGCGGAGGAGACCCTTTTCACAGCCCTCTCCACGTTGTCCATAATCGGTTGCCGTGACTGAAAGACCCTCATTTCATCCGGGTTACCTTGGAGCATCTTAGACCGATTGAGTTCCGCATAACCGGCCCTGAAAATCTGGGCTAGTGGGCTGAAACCAAATATCTTGGCCTCCAAATACACCTTACCTATCTCTCGGCTGGAGGAGAAAAGCTCCAAAAATCTCTCGTTTTCATCTCGGAACTTCTTGAGCAACCTTAATTTCGTGAAGGTTATGGTCCACGAGGTGAGGGAGAAAAAGAAGAGGAGTAAGAGGACGAATTTTACCATCGGGCCAGCATGAAATACCATCTGAACAATGTCAGTTGCAAAAGGACCGGCCCCTAAGATCTGCAACACGTATATCATTAACAAAACCCCTTTCCCGCTGATTAATTATAATTACCTATCTTTATAATATACTTAAACCAAACTATAAATGTCAACGCAAATGGAAATACCTCAAGAGCAGTATTTTTGCCTTTCATGTTCCCGCCTTATATGATATTTTACACCCTTAGTTCGAAACTCCACAATCTTGAATATGTTTCTCATGGGTCTGCATCGTGTCGTCAACACACAAGAGAATGCACGAAAGCCAAATATCCCCCCCCCTTCCTGAGAGAGGGACAAGGAGATGCCTTGCCTGTGGAACCGATGGCATTAAACCGGGAAGACGCTATTGTTCAAGGCAATGCAGACAGAGACTCATGTGGACCCTTTCTCTATCCAAGGGATTACTCATTACTCTCAACACACGCTATGCAGCCTTTTCATTCACCGAACATTATGTCGCCCTTGATGTGTTGCCCACCTGGTCAAACAGGATATCAAGGTTCGTCTATGAAAGGAAATCAGGTCATTCCCCTGCTCATGCCCTTAAAGAACTCATACTTGAGGCTGGCGAGGAGTGGTACAAAAAACGAAGTAGGCGGATCTCCCGGAGTTTTTCATCTCAGTCCATTCTTGAGGAAAAGGCCGAACTCGCTATCAACCCCGATTCCCTCAAACCGAATACGAATAGAATACCAAAACTATCGGCAGATCAAAAAAAGGCACTTAGGCGTCTCAACATAAATTTAGACCGGTTAGCCTTTGGAGATTATGTCAGGGAAATCAAAAAGGCCTACAGGGAAATGGCAAAAATCCACCATCCTGATAAAGGTGGCGATGGTGAGAGATTTAAGGAAATAAACACGGCCCATAAAGTCATGTTATGGTGGACAGAGAACCCTAAGTTCAAATCGAATAATGCATTGCCTGGATGTTGGTCTTACGATGGTTACAGAAACAGGTGGTCACCGCCTCTTTGGCACGGAGCCTCCTAGAGATGGTCCTTTGAGGGATACGAGACGGGAGGGGCATGATCTCAGAGCCACCGGGCGGGGTCGAACCGCCGACATCCTCATTACGAGTGGGCTCAAGGGCTTTTCGGCAACCTACCGGGATCACTTAACTATTTGATTTCATTAGAACTGTGGAGTATAAACAATAGAAGGAAAACAAGCTAAAAAAGCAATTACTGTTACATCTTGTCAGATTTCGCATAAAGGGATGACCGCATAGCCCCTAAGGTCTTATGGCTTTAGGGGTTTGATTTTGCAGCACACGAGTGGTTAAGAGCCGAGGACAACACCCAGGCTGAAAGCGCGTGTAAATTGAAGCACCAGGAGCTATGATCCGTGGGAGGGCACCCTGTAAAGTAACTCACGTAGGTTAAGCCATTCCGGAAAAATGGCA
>JGI24422J19971_10001591_pt1 | contig 13960 bp, 12 predicted proteins | sample DeeMarSWOR152_54_FD_19971 | JGI IMG/M metagenome (IMG submission 19971) | reverse complement strand
TCTCTAATCGGGATTACGGAGTGTTTAGCAAGGAATTGCGAAAAATAAGTTCAGAGATTTCTTGGGGGGTCTCCATTCGAAAAGTGATATTGGACTTCTTGAAAAGAACAAAGAGTTGGATGACTCAAATCGTTATGTTCTTACTTGTTGAGACAATAGATGTCGGTGGTGGAACAATTTCCATGATAGAGTCTCTGGCAAGGTTTAACAACTTAACCCAAGAGGTGGAAAAGGAAAAGAAGATGGCCGTACGTCCATTTATATTGATGCCATATTTCGCTGCAATTCTGCTGGTGGCAACAACAACGATGATGATAGGGTTTACTTCTGGCACTCTTGGTGCTCCTGCAGCCGCTGGGGCAGGGAGCACAGAAACAACGACGGATTTAAGCGGGATGATATCAATGTTCACGACTTCATGTATTTTCCATAGTTTTCTAATAGGCTTAGTTGGGGGTAAGATCAGCGAAGAATCCATATCGGCTGGCTTCAAGCATGCTGCTCTTCTAGTGATAATCGCCGTAACAGCTGCGAAGATTGTGCCCATGTTTATATCGTTTTGATGGAGGGTAAATGACGAAAGATAAAATCGAGTTGCATAGATTAAGAAGAGATGAGAAAGCAGTTAGTCCAGCGATTTCCTCAGTCATACTAACAAGCGCAGTTGTGGTGCTACTTCTTGTCACGATCGCTTTTGGAAACAACTTCTTGAATTCGCGGATGGCAGAAAACGAGTTCAGCGCTATGAAACAGTCTATGCAAACAGTTGGGCTTCAAATAGATGATGTAGCTTGGATTGTTGGTCGCACACAAACAATTCGTTACGCAAGTAGATTCGGACATGTTGATTTTGAGTCTTTGGCCTTAAGTTACACGGTTTATGTGAACGATGACGTTTTCTTAGTCAGTTACAGTACTGGCATTCTCTTGTTTAACATGCCTATAAGCAAATACTCTGTCGGTAACAACTATAGTGAACAGATATTTCCTTCTTCAGACCGCTCTTTTCTTCAGATGGGCACCTCGGCGCCAGTATGTCATGTGTATGAAATTGAAAAAGTGCCTATGAATGATGGGAATTTCATAAGGGTTGTTGTTGCTCCATCAGTAAGGATGCTGAATTCATCAATATCCACAGGCGGGGAAGAGAAGAACTATTTCAGGTTTTACCTGCCTGTACTTTCCTCAGGTGCTCATCGCTATCACTCTCAATCTGTGACACTTGCTGGAAGCACGGTTTCGGCTGAAATAGAAGGCTCTGTTAACAAAGTTAAGATCCACGTTTCCTTCCTTAAAGACAGCTTAGGATTCAATGAAGACTTTTTCAATTTTGAAAGCGTAGACGAAGAGGTGGACGTTCCAGATGGTTCTATCATAGAGTTTTACACGGGTGAGGTGATTGTTTCGTTAGGGCTGCATGTCTAGCCTGTTAGGGAGAGCTGAAAGGTGGCACACATAACTATTGAGTATATGATTATGGTTCCGATTTTGATAATGCAGATTTTCCTTTTTCCCTTAACAGCAAGCTGGCTCATGGACATTTGGGTAGATTCACGTAGGGCTCTTACACTTCAGGATGCTACAAGCCATTTAGGAAGTACAATACAACAATTATATTTCTCGCTAAACCATGAAACCATATCAACTGGAACAGCAACCTATTTGCCGGGACTCCCACCGTATATAGACAATCTTCATTACACAGGAGACGCGACATTACAGACTGTTTTGGACCCTGCATTGAATTCAAGCAAAGTTTTAGAGTTAACGCTCAAGTTAACGAAAACTAAAACCACGATAACCACCTCGGTTATCTTGGGTCCTAACGTTTTATGGCAGGAATCTACCTTCATGAGCAATTCCACGCACGCATGTGTAAGTGCTGAGAAGTTCCCAAATGGAACCATATGCTTGTACTTCGGAGAATAAAGGGAGAGAAATATAGTGGTTAGCTCAACTATTGATCACATGGTTTCTGTTGTGGTTTTCTTAGGAGCACTATTGCTTTTTGTGGGGCTCTTTAACCAGACAATTCAAACGGCAATCGCATATCAGCGTCATAGATACCTTGCAACAAAATGCAGTGACCTGCTTGACAACATATTACTGAATCCTGGTTATCCTCTTGACTGGGGAACAAGCAACTGTACTCCAACAGGTTTTGGGATACAAGACCCGGAGTTCACCCAGTACAAGCTCAGTCCCTTCTCTCTCATGCGGCTACGTTCTTCCACAGGCGAACCAGTCTATTACCCCAAAACAGACTTGTATTATAGTAACATAACTATGGGACATGGCTTCCTGTTAGTACCTTTCTCGGAAGCCGTTAACTACTCGACAGCGTCAAGGCTGCTTGGCACAAACGGCACGTATGGATTTCAATTGACGATAANACCAATTGTGACAGTTTCAATCTCGGAAGTGCAGTCTAGTCCTTTAAAGTTAGCTGTTGATGTTACCGGAGCAGGTTTTCCTCTTGCCAACGCTGTCATAAGCTACTGTTTCATAACGGTTGAAGCAACTGGTGGCGCGGGTCCGTATCCAGCTTACACAATAGAGCATGACACTGCTTTAACGGATGATAAAGGTTCTGTTGTATTGAACTTTTCAGATGTTGATGGGGAAGATGATTCTTATGTTCTAATAGCATATGCTCATACCTGTGGGCTCATTGGAGTGGGCTATTATGAGCACGTGACATCCGAACACCACTACATTATACCGTTTATTGATGATTTTGGAGAAAGAAGAGTGCTTATAGCACACAGTTACGACGTACATTATTTCGGGCCTCCGGTAGCAGAGCTGTCTTACAATGCAACTTTTGTACTGCTAACCGAAGACTTCACTTTACGCGAAATGCCTCTAGAAAACTCCACGGGAAAAACTGGCAAAGTAAATTATGGTGAAGGAAAACCCTACGGGGTCATAACAATTCCAACATACAACCCAGGGCTTCTGATAATCACCTATAGAAAGAGCGCGGTTGAATGTGGTGTTGTTTTGATGCCTTGGGGAATAAGCTCTACAGCTTTTCCGGTAACTTTTGGTGATGATCCCTCTGGCAAGGAATGGGTTGCCACAGACATACGTCAAGTTATAGTCAATGGCATCGCCTATCAAGCCAAACTTGCGTTGTGGAGTCTAGGAGGTTACCAGGTGATTGCATAATGATGCGAACAATTGAGGTATTCCTAGTCATCATTATCATTACTGGAGCCTTCATAATGTCCTCCTTATTCGCTGTTTTGCCTTCGCCAAGACAAGTTTCACCGTTAAACCTCAGAAGACTGGCATTGACAACGCTTCAAACTTTGGATGTAGATTATGATTTAAGTGAAACAGTGTTCAGGCCAGAGAATGACTCAGCTTGGCGCCAGCTTCAAATCGCACTTTCTGCTTGCCTGCCCCCAAACATTGTCTATAACCTAACTGCTTATGAAGTTTTCATAGGAAGCGAAGCGGAACTCTACCATCCCATAAAGTCAATCGCTAATGCTGAAAGTCTAGGTATTGAATCAGACGCTGGTTCCTATTTGGTTGCTTCTTCCAACGTGACTTTCAATGTGATTCCAGAGAAGATTGGGGAACAAGGAGCTGGTGGAACCTTGTATATACTGAATTGTAGCGACGCCAACGGGTGGTGGATCACTGGATATACAGCACACAGCTTAGCGGAAGACCTACACAACCTGCTTTCACCATACTTCCAAGTCACAATGATGATACAAAACACAGCGCAACTAGGACAGATACTAAACAACACGTCACTGCAAGGCGAAACACTGCAGAATGCAGTGGTCATAAACACATGTGGAGAAGCGATGCCTATTCCTACAAGCTATGCAAACATGTACAGCCGAAACTCATACGCTGAATACTGTTATGAGCTGGGCAAAAGAGTCTTCCAGCACAATTGGACTTGGGTCAGTATAGTAGGTTATCCACTATATTATGTATCGAACATCGAATACTTCCCAAACGATCACAACAATTACGGTATCTACGGAATGAAATGCGTTGGAGCAGGAGGGTTTAACGCGTTTCTGCGAGGCTTAAATGGTGAGTCATATGCGTACGATGGTACTTGGATCACAGGGGATCCAAGCGATGACCCTCGGTTGGCAAGCGTTCACCTTTCACCAGAGGCACTTTATTATCGCAACTATTATGGCATCTATCCGTCCGCCTCTCACACAGCCACAAGAGCTTTACCATCTTCAATACTGGGCAGATATAATCTAGCAGTAACGTCATATACTTTTGAGCAGGTGGGCAGTTGGATTGCGGGTGCTTTTTTCAGACATGCTGTTTCAGGCTCATTTTTGGCGTTAGGTTTGACAAGAACTTCGGACATTAGACTGACAGCGTTAGGTCTCCTTTGTGACTTTAAGCCTAGGCTTTTCAGATCGGAGTATACGGCTACTGGTACTTCAAGGCTTGTTGTCTTGCAACTCGGACAAGTAGGAGGTATATGAGAATGAATCGTAAAGGTCAGTTTTCAATTATTGCAGCATTGCTTGTTGCAGTAATCCTCGTCGCAACTGTCATAATTACCTACTCCGTGATACGTAACAGCCCGATCCAGGACCAGCCACAAGTTCTGAGTGCAATAGACGAAACTAACTTCGCTATTAAACAGATTCTAGGCTTTACTGTTGGCTACTATTGTTCAGTCTTGCAGGTTACTGGGAATACGTCATACGCAAGAATGCTTGCCATAAACTATCTTCACAGTGGATTGGTAAACATTGCAAATATGCATCCGGAATGGGGAGCATCCTTCAGAGTAAGCAAAACAGAGCTTTACACATACTGGTTTACAAACGCAAGTTACAGCATGGGAAATCTAGCTGTTACGTACAATCTAACTGGTCTTGGGATTTGTGGAATAACCTATGAAACCTCATGCCGACTGAAGGCAGAAGTTGAGGACAACGCTCCGAGCAATCAAACGCAAGTAGTAATAACAAAGGATGAAGGAGAGCCTCTCATAAATCTTGGGAAACAAAACTTCAAATTTTTCCGCTATATATACGCAAGCTCAACATGGCAACTGGCTACTCCAAGCACCGAACCAGTAGCCTTCGCAAACGGCACATACATAATAGACATTCCATCCGGAATAGACCCAGACTCCTACCTCATCCAAGTAGAAGACTCAAGAGGCTTAATAGTTGTGGCTTCATCATTCAGCCGTTACACATGCACATTGACATGGAACTCTACACTGGCGTGGGCCCAAAATTATGTGGATAATAACACATCAGATGTAGACCTCTCAGCAGACAAGGGAACACACAGCAATTTTCTAGCACAACAAGCAGGTCCAGATTCGATTTATGATACGTTGACAGAGGAGAATACTAGCAATTCTACCCTGCTTGACGATGGTTTTGAAGCTGCTGACTGGGATGCCAATTGGGATGATATATTCCATGATTGGCGGGAAGATAATTGGCCTGTGCATAGTGGTTCAGCTTCAGCTTGGGCGACCGACGGCGATGAAGGCTATTTTACCTGTGACAACTTAGACGCAAGCGATGCAAATGCCATCTACGTAGATTTCTGGTTCAGGAAGGATGACACTGGATCTACAGATTTTACCCTCTATTACTATGATGGAAGCAACTATGACCTAATTGACGAGCTTGACAATAATGGCGGTGACGACACGTGGCTACATTACACTGAGAAGGTAACAGACAGCCAATATTTCGTATCCAATTTTAGGATAAGGTTTGACGCTACTCTTTCGTGGGGCGAGAACGTTTGGGTTGACGATATTCTGATCAAAAAGGAAGTTCAAAGCAATGATAACTATGAGCTAGATTTGGAAGTTCAATGGACAAACGCATACTACAACGGGACTAATGAAGAGCTATGCATTTATGGAGGAACAATGGCGTCAGAAGACATACAGGTTGATGTGTGGAATGGTTCAACATGGGAAAACTTGTTTACCAACTTGTCAAGTGGATGGAACAACATTTCAGTCTCTTCATACCTAGACTCAACAACATTTACTATAAGATTTAAGGGCAGTGAGGAAACTTCCGATACCATTCAAGACAACTGGAAAATAGATGCAACACTCTTACACGTTTGGCCTACTGAAGACCTGTACCTATCGTTACAAGACGCAACAATTGTTGTGGAGCTACTTCAAAACGGCACAATGCGATGGCTAGGCGAAAATCTACAATTAACAACGCAGACAAAACCTATCCCACCAATACCAGTAAAAGCTATCCATGTGAACCAAACCGTAAACGGCATGAATCGACAAGTCCCCTTTCAAGTAGAAGACTGGGCTTCTAACTACAGAATTCCATTAGGCTTAACCAACAACGCAAGCGTTTTCAATAGCAGAACAATGCTTACTTTCTTGGCAAACCCAAAAGTCTCAAAAGTCACAATATGGTGGAACGGAAGTGACACAACCACTCAAACACCGTATGCGTACATAAACCGACACTTCACTGTCAACACTGTTCAGAGAACCTTGACCAATGGAATTCTGGATCTAGAAATCGACTTCTCCTGGCTCGCAGGTGTGAACTCGTTCAAAGTGATATCAACTGCTGGAACATCAACAAGTACGGCGGAGTTTATGCGAATTAATGACGAAGTTGCCCATTATGGACATTCTGAACCAACTTATGCAATTACTAACGGGACGGTGAGAGCCGTCATACACCATGAAGTTGAGTGGGATAGTGGCGTCGCTAATTGCCCAAATGTCTATGCTCATATAGTGTTGACGCTTCCGGCGAACGTTACATTCTACACGTACCAATTAAGACTAATGTTCGTAGAATCACGGCTAGACAGAACCATCACAGACCTATGCCCAATAGAATTGACAGCTTCGACTAGTCAACCACAGACCGAAAATGGAACAGCAAACGGCTACCCAATCATTTCAAATACAACGGGTTTATTCTACAATTCCTCAACTTTGAGTTGGGCACATCATTGGAGCCAGTTCATTTCGGGAACAAAGGGGGCAGGAATAATGTTCACGGACAGCGCCAACGAGATGCTATACATCTTTGACTCTATCACTGGAAACAAAACAGGAGCCCTTAAAGTGTCGGACTCCATCGAACTCCTGCCAATAGCGAGCGAGCTGGCCTCAGCAGAATTTACGAATGCACTAGATGTAACTTGGCACGGTGCAATAGTGACATTTGATGGTACAGCGCCAATCTACAAAGAGGACGGAGCCACAGGCTTGTGGATAATTGTTGAATATCCGCCGACAATCACGATAACCACGGAGAGCTGAGGTTGAAGCTACATGAGCTCATGCCATTTAGAGGCAGGATAATGTTGATTTCCAATTCATATGATTTAAATAAACAATCCGGAGATTTCCTACACAACAAGGTGAAGACGCGTTGACAAAAAACATGTTAAGATCAAAAAGAGCCATATCACCAATACTTGCCACACTATTATTGATCGTTATAGCAGTTGCAGCCATAGTGGTCACATACGCTTGGATAATGACATACATGAGTAGCGCAGGAGAACAAGCAGGCGTAAGGCTATACCCATCAAACATAAGATTTTACACCGAAAACACCACCAACAAAATAACATTTGATATAGGGAACTCTGGTGACTCCAACACACAAATAGAAAAGATCTATGTGGGAACATCACAAGGAAATCTGGTTGAGCAAAGCCAAACGAGCCCGTCACTTCCAGCATCACTAAATGGGAACTCTATTACTTCGATTACTATGGATTACGATTGGACTGCATCAACAAGGTATTACTACAAGGTGGTATCTTCAACAGGACAAGTCCTAGAATCTCATGAGCAATCACCCACTTCTTAAAGCTCTCCCTTAACAGTCACTTTCAGAATTTAAGATTAGAAAACACTGACATCCACTATTCTCAGTTACTTAATTCTTATATTATTAAGAGAGTAGCTCTTAACACTCATTGGTGTCGATTATGCAAATAATATTTGATGCACTGAGAGCAGCTACAGCTTTGCTCTTCCTTTTCTATGCTTCTTGGAGTGACTATAAGACCCGAGAAGTGAGCAACACCGTTTGGATGGCGTTCGCACCCCTTGGTTTTGCGCTAGCTTTTCTTGAGATTCACATTTACGATTTTTCTCAACTGCCTTTTTACGGGATGTGCTTTGGCTTGACCGCGGCTTTTGCCATAATACTTTTCTATTCGGGAGGCTTCGGAGGAGCAGACGCAAAAGCTCTCATGTGTTTAGCACTTGCACTACCATTTCACCCAGAAAAACTGATCAAGCCTTTCTTCGGAGAAGCCTCTCCGATCTCACAGATTTTTTTTCCGATAACAATTTTCAGCAACTCTGTTCTGCTAGCAGCCGCAACAGCGATCTACATGCTTCTTCGAAACATGTTCTGGCGTCAAAAAACTGGTAAAAAACTCTTTGAACGAGGACTTGAAGGTGAATCCTTCGGAAGAAAACTTCTAGTTTTGGCAACAGGTTACAAGCTTCCCATCGATAGGCTAAAGGAAAAATGGCACCTGTACCCTCTTGAAGACATGGAAAACGCTGAGAATGAGCTAAAAAGGAAGCTTGTTCTTCTGCCAAAGGAAGAAGGCAGAGACGCAATAGTCAAAAGATTGACGAAAGCTGTTGAAGATGGAAAGATTCAGAACGCTGTTTGGGCAACTCCCGGCTTACCCATGCTCATCTTCATTACACTGGGTTTAATTATCGCTCTATTTCTCGGCGATATCGTCTGGATTTGCATTAGTTTTTTGCTTGGATAGTTGAAACCTGTAATGAAAAGAGTTATTTGATTTTGGAGCCACCTTGCTTCAGGTGAACGTAGCTTGTTGGGTTATCTTGAAGAATTGCAGAGGTTCTTGGAAGGAGAGATTGAAGAAATTAACGTGGTTGTCATGCCTGACTTTTTTCTTGACCGTCTAATAAGCCTAAACTGTGATGTGGAGAATTTTTCTGTAATGCTTGGAAAAGTCGCGAAACGCAAGGGCGGCAGCATAGACGGGATTGAACAAGTAGACCTTAGGGGAGGAAACGCGGTTAATACAGCGTCTGCTCTAGCCGCTTTAGGCGTGAAGGTCACGCCTATAGTGTGCACAAGCAAGCTAGGATCAAAACTAATCAGATTCCACCTTAAGTCACCCAAAGTTGATCTTTCCCATGTTAAAATTTGCGGTGATGCATCAATAACAACGGCGATAGAGCTTGAAAACGAAAAAGGAAAAGTCAATGTCATGCTTAGAGACGTCGGGGCACTAGTCGATTTTGGGCCACACGATCTAAATGACGAGGATTTTGAAGTTATTGAAAATGCAGATTATGTGTGCGTTTTTAATTGGGCTGGAACAAGACATTTTGGAACAGAATTGGCTGAGACCATTTTTCACCGTGTAAAAGGTGTGGGTAAAGGCAAGACCTATTGTGATGCAGCTGACCCAACAACGAACAAGGAGAAAATTCCGAAACTGATGAAGAAGATTTTGCATACAAAAGATGTTGATATTTTGAGTTTGAATGAGAATGAAGCAGTCTGCTATGCATCACACCTAAGCGATGAGATAGAAAAGCTTGCAAAGGCTTCAAAGTTTGATGATTTGGCGAAGGAATCTGCAAGAGTTCTAGCGTCTCGTTTTTCAGCACGGGTTGACTTGCACACAGCAAGTTTCTCAGCAACTTTCACAAAAAAGGGTGAAAACATCGTGCCAGCTTTCAAAGTTCCAGTTTTGAGGGTTACAGGAGCTGGGGACGCTTGGAACGCTGGGAACATCTTAGGAGACGCTCATGGGCTCTCAGATGAGCATAGACTAGCGTTGGCCAACGCGGTTGCCGCCTACTACGTTTCAAGTCCTAGGGGAGCACATTCCACACGAAAAATGTTGGTGCAATTCATTGGCAGGTTGAGCAAGGAACTAACTTGATCTTTTCTATTTGAGTTCCTTCTTGACTAGAATTATTTAAATGCGTTTGTATCTTACCATGGATTGGGAAAATACTTGAAATCTAAACTGTTCGGTAGTTCTGGAGTGCGTGGCTTGGTCAATGTCGATTTGACGCCGGTTTTGGTGGCTAAGATAGGTTTGGCTATTTCGACTTTTTCGAGAGGAGAAAAAGTACTTGTGGGGCGTGACACGAGGGTTTCTGGTTTGATGGTTGAGAATGCTTTGGTTTCTGGTCTTTTGGCTGGGGGAGTGAAGGTTGATTGTTTAGGTGTTGTGCCGACTCCTGTGTTGGCGTATTTGACTGGAGAATTGGAAGCTGATGCTGGGGTGATGATTACTGCTTCGCACAACCCGCCACAATATAATGGAATAAAAGTCTTCAATGGAGAAGGCTTGGCTTACAATGAGGAAAGCCAAGATGAGATTGAAAGGATAATTGAGAAGGAAAGCTTTGAATTGGCGGATTGGCGAAACATACGGGAAGCTTCGTCTATAAATGAAAGCTGTCTTTACATTGAAATGGTTCAGAAGAACATGAAATTAGATAAGAAGTGGCATGTGATTGTGGATCCTGGATGCGGAGCAGCATGCTACGTCGCACCTGTTTTATTTGGAAACTTAGGCTGCAAGGTAACATCGATAAACGCGCAGCCAGATGGGTTCTTCCTGGGTAGAAGTCCAGAGCCTAACAATGAATCTTTAAAGCCTCTGGCCAAAATCGTTAAAGATTTAGGGGCAGATATTGGCTTCGCCTATGATGGTGACGGTGACAGAGTGGCTTTTGTTGATGAGGAAGGTTGTTTTGTGGATTTTGACAGGGTTTTATCCGCTTACTCTGCATATGTTGTGAATAGAGAATCTGGTGGGGTCGTGGTTACGAATGTTGAGGCGTCTATGTGTGTTGAAAGGATGGTGGAGGCGCATCGAGGAAGGGTTGTTAGGACACGGGTTGGTGATGTTTATGTTGCGGAAGAAATGAAGCGGCATGGTGCTGTCTTTGGTGGAGAGCCCTGTGGGGCGTGGATACATCCGCAATTTCATTATTGTCCGGATGGGATACTTTCGTCTGTGCTTCTTCTGAAAGCGTTAGAAGATGAGGACAAAAAGCTTTCAGAGTTCGTTTCTGAAGTACCTCAGTACCGGACTGTTAGAGAAAATATTGTGTGTAAGAATGAGGCAAAACACAGGGTTATGGAAGAAGTTGAGGGAGGCTTGAGGTCTGTTTTTCCGTCTTTTAGGCAGGTTTCAATGGTTGATGGTGTTCGTCTAAGTCTTGATGATGGGTGGATTTTGGTGAGGGCGTCTGGTACTGAGCCGTTTGTTCGGTTGACTGTGGAGGGTGAATCGTTAAAAGCGGCGAAGGGGATAATGGAGAAAGGTGTAAGGTTAGTCAAGGAACTTGTTGTGGAGGTGGGTTGATGAAGGCTGTTGTTTTGGCTGCTGGGGAAGGTGTGAGGCTTCAGCCGATCACGTTGACTAGGCCGAAGCATTTGATAAAGGTTGGTGGGAAGCCGATTCTTGAGCATTGTTTGGTGGCGCTTAGGGCTTGTGGGGTAAAGGAGATTGTGGTGGTTGTTCATTACATGGCGGATGCTATTCGCGACTATTTTGGTGATGGAGAAAGCTTTGGGTTAAGGATTGAGTATGTGGAGCAGAAGGAGGTTCTTGGGACGGGTAATGCTGTTGGTGTTGTTGAGCCTTTTGTGGATGATGATTTTCTGTTGGTTTATGGTGATTTGTTGTTCAGGGCGGAAGCTGTGAAGAAGGTTGTGGGTTTGCATAGGAAGGAGAAGCCTGTTGTGACTATGGCTGTTGTTTCTGTTGAGAATCCTGAGGGTTATGGGATTGTGGAGGTTGATGGTGAGGGTGTTGTGAAGTGTATAGTTGAGAAGCCAAGTCGTGAAGAGGCGCCTTCAGATTTGGCGAACGCGGGGGTATATGTTTTTTCGAGGGAGATTTTTGAGAAGGTTAGGGAGACTTCGGCTTCGGCTAGGGGTGAGTGGGAGGTTACGGATGCGATTTCGCTTCTGTTGGAAGAGGGTAACCGGGTTTTGGCTGTTGAGGTTTCGAGGGAGGATTGGTTTGATGTTGGGAGGCCTTGGGATTTGCTTGAGGCGAATCGTTGGGCTTTGTTGAGGATGGATCATAAGGTTTGTGGCGTTGTGGAGGTTGGTGCTCATTTGGTTGGTGCTGTGACTGTTGCTGAGTCTGCTCGTGTGCGTTCTGGGGCTTATGTTGAGGGGCCGGTTTTTATTGGTGAGGGGAGTGATGTTGGGCCGAATTGTTTTGTTCGTGCTTTTACGAGTATTGGTGAGGGGGTGAGGGTTGGTAGTGGTTGTGAGGTTAAGAATTGTTTGGTTTTGGATGGTGTGCATGTTGGTCATTTGTCTTATATTGGTGATAGTGTGATTGGGGAGGGTTGTAATTTGGGTGCTGGTACGGTGACTGCGAATTTGCGGTTGGATGATGGGAGTGTGAAGATGAGGGTTAGGGGTGTGGTTGTGGATAGTGGGCGTAGGAAGTTGGGTGTTGTTTTGGGTGATGGTGTTAAGAGTGGGATTAATGCGTTGTTTATGCCTGGTGTTAAGGTTGGTTGTAATAGTTGGATTGGTGCGAATGTTGTTGTGAGTCGTGATGTGGGTTCTGATAGGTTGGTTGTTTTGAAGCAGGATTTGGAAGAAAGAGAGTTGGATCGTTGAGGCGTCTGTCTGTGGTGGTAGACCCCCTCCCTCCCCTATATATAGGTCTGAAGGGTAGTTGGGTGTGGTGTAAATGCTAAATAGGTGTTTTGTTATGTGTTAGGGTTGATGGAGGTTTAGGTGTTGTCGATTGCGCAGAGGAAGTTCTTTACTGAGGTTGCTGGTTTGGTGGATTCTGGGGTGGTTGTTGTGACGACTGGTGGGAAGAGGTATAGTGGGACTTTGGTTGGCATTAGTCCGGAAAGTTTGAGTTTGTGTTTGGCTGATGTGAAGGGTGAAGAAGGGAAAATGTTGCATAGGGTTTTTCTTAATGGTGGCGTTGTGGCGGAGATTCTGAGTGTGGAGAAGCCTTTTGATTTGAAGTCTTTGTCTGAACGCTTAGAAAAGGTTTTTCCGACTATGGTTAGGCTTTATGAGGACAATGGTTTCATTTGGGTGATGGATAAGGTGAAGGTGACGGAGAAGGGTGTTGTTGAGGGTTCGGGGCCGGCTGCTGAGCGCGTGCAAAGTGTTTATGAGCATTTCGTTAGGGAAGTTAAGGGTTAGACGAACCAGCGGAACGGGGATTCCTCTTTTTTCTCTTTTTGTCTTACTTGTCTGATTATGCCGAAGGCTTGTAGTGTTTTTTGGGTTTTTTCTGCTGCGAGGTTTATGTTTGTTAGGTTGATTTTTAGGTTTAGGTGTTTGGTTAGGGCGGTTAGGGCTTGTTGTGCGGCTTCTGCGTCTGGTTGTGTGCCTGTGGTTTCTACTAGGAGGCTGAAGGCTTTGAGTTTTCTGAGTTTGGCTAGGCCTATTGTGATGCCTGCGATTCCGAAGATTTCTCCTACCATTATTTTTGTTCCTAGGTTTAATGCGGTTTTTAGGGTTTTTGGGTCTGTTGCTGCGCAGTAGATTTGTGGTTTTTCTGTTGTTTGTTCTGTCTTGAAACCGCCCAAAGTTATAATATATTGGCAGCCTAGTTCTTGAGCCATGTCTAGAACGCGTCCACAAAGCTCATACTGACCAAAAGTAGTTAATGCTTGAGTGTTACCATACCAAATGATTAAATCTCTTCCACCATCACGGCTTTTGTGACAGTAAAGCTGATTTATCGGAGAACGAGTGCCGCCTTTTTCTGTTGTTACGGCTAAATCTTGAAAGGATGAAGAAGTGATTTCGGCAAAGAGCTTAGCGTCTAACTCATGAATCAAATGTAAAGCAGAAATGTTAGCAACAAAACCAATACCAGGCAACCCCTCAATCAAAACAGGATTATCTAATTCTGCCTTTTCATAAATCTGAACTGCACAAACCATACCCTAACTTCCTTG
>JGI24422J19971_10001583_pt1 | contig 13990 bp, 9 predicted proteins | sample DeeMarSWOR152_54_FD_19971 | JGI IMG/M metagenome (IMG submission 19971) | reverse complement strand
GATAAAAGAGAAGACTTTCCAGCCGGACCTTTGGCCGCAGGTAGTGAGAAGTTTGACCCTGGAGTTACATTCCGCTGGGGAATAACACCCAACCTGATCCTCAACGCCACTGCCAATCCCGATTTCTCCCAGGTCGAGGCGGACGTGGCCCAACTCGATGTTAACACCAGGTTTACTCTCTATTACCCTGAAAAGAGGCCCTTTTTTCTTGAAGGAGCTGACTTTTTTCTGACTCCTGTTGAAGCTGTGTTCACCCGCACAGTAGCCGACCCTGAGGGAGGCCTGAAGTTGACCGGCAAGTTGGGCAAGAGCGCCATCGGGATTTTTGGGGCCTATGACAGAATTAATAATCTAATCTTTCCTTCTAACCAAGGCTCTGCGTCAACCTCCATTGACCAGGATGTGACAAGCGGCGTGTTCCGCTACCGCCGGGATGTAGGGAGGAACTCGACCATCGGTCTTCTTTACACAGGCCGTACGGCCGATGATTATTACAACCATGTGGCCGGTGTGGACGGGTTTCTGCGCCTTTCCAGGACTAAAGAATTGCGCTTCCAGTATCTCCACTCAGAGACGGATTACTCCGACACAACCTCATCAGCATTTGGTCAGCCTTCAGGGGATTTTGGCGGAGACGCCTTTATGGCCTCTTTCAATCACCTGGGACGAAGCTGGGTGTACGGTCTTTCCTACGATGACCGCAATCCTACTTTTCGTGCCGACTACGGCTTTGTCCCCCGCGTGGATATAAGAAGCGCGGGCGCCGAAATCACCCGGCTTATCTGGGGAAAGAGAGGGGACTGGTTCACGCAGATTACGTTTAGTGCCTTCGGCAATGTCACTTATGACCACGACGGAAACCTCACTGACAGCACCATGGCCCTGCAAACGGCCTATTTTGGACCCCTTCAGAGTGTGTTTCAGACAACTTACTTCAGAGAAAAGGAACGGTTTTTACAGGAAGCCTACGATAAAGACCAGCTGTCATTCTACACGGAAATAAAGCCAGCAGGAGGTATCAAGTTCAATCTTAGGGGATGGTTTGGCGATGTTATAGATTACAGTAACGCCCGGAAAGCCTCTGCTTTGAATGTGATCCCGTCGGCAGAGGTCATTTTAGGAAGAAATATCAATATTAATTTTCAACACGATTTTCAGCGGTTCACTTTAAGAGGCGACGAGATCTTCGAGGCGAACCTCAGCCAGCTAAAGTTGGTGTATAATTTCAATTTGCGAATGTTTGTCAGAGGCATTGTCCAGTACCTGAATTTGGCACGGACACCGGAGCTTTATATCAATCCTGTTCCAAGGAAGACGCAAACTGTGTTCACGCAAATTTTGTTCTCTTACAAGCTCAACCCTCAGACCGTACTCTTCCTCGGCTATTCGGACAATTATTTCGGCGAGACGGGGATCGACATAGCTCAGACAGACAGGACATTCTTCATCAAGCTGGGTTATGCCTGGACAAAGTAAAAAAAAGGGACAGGCTACTTTTTCATAAATTTCGTAGGGGTTTGATTTATCAAACCCACATATTTAAAAAAGTAGCCTGTCCCCTTTTTTTAGTCTTTTTTTAGTTAGGTAAGAAAACCCATAAGGACTGGACAAATCAGGCAAGCAGAACTGACCTATGCTCCGATTTGTTCCAGCTTAAAACCTCTCACAAATATTACTTTCTTGGGAAAGGTTGCCATACAAACCCCGCAAACCTTGCAGGCGGTTTCATCTACCTCAACCGTCTTTTTCACTGTACCTTCTCTCATATACTGGATTAATGTAATTGCCTGATAAGGACAAGGTTCAACACAATATGCACAACCCTCTTAATCCTCTACACTTGCCAATTCATCTTCTTCAAATGTCGTAACAGGGATTTTATCCTCAATGTCTTTTCCAGGTATGTATTCGAACGCATCCTGTACCGCCTTTCCTGTTTTCCTGAAAATATTCGCAACTGGAATATCGACAGGACATACGTCACTGCACATCCCGCATGCTACACAGGAAAGGCCTATATGGATCATCCGGCCTATCTGAAAGGCTATGGAGCCCGGGGGTATTCTTACGCCTCCCCTCTTCCGAAGCTCGGTTTCATATTTTTCCGCCCCGTATTCGCTACGGGGAGAATCAAATTCACACAAGCGGCAGTAACAAATCGGGCAGACCGACCGACATCCGTGACAGCCGATACATGTACTGAACATTTCCACCAGCCCATCCAATCCCGACAACCTTTTTTCCAGATCAGGCAGCATCTTTTCTTCGTTTTTCTGCCGCAACTGCCGGATAGTCTCCGTGCCTTTTGTTTCCAGTTCTGATTCCTTTGTTTTCCCATCCATCTCTTTCAGCAGCTCAGCGCCCTTTTCGGTATTCGCGAACAATTTGCATTCTTTCCCTGTATGCTGCTCGCCTGCTATTGGTATGACAATATCGGCTCCGATCGGAACAAAATGCTCACAGCACGAACACGCGTCGCGGATTCCCTCAGGCAGTTTTCCATCAGCTACCACCGACCAGTAATCCTTCAACAGCTTATCCTCATTCTCACGAACAATTGTTTTCAAAGGATAAACTCCCGCACAAACCGAACTGATTGTTATGACATTGTCCAAACTGCCCTGCTGACGCTTTACAAGCTCCACGAACGCTCGCTGCTCGCATGGACGCAAGACTACCGCAACAGGCTCATCGAACGGTGCCTTGGACGTGAGGAGAGAGAGACACTTGCCGGCGTTTTGCGGCATGACCGGGTAAAAAGGGACTGCCTCCGCCATCTTCTCCGGATCAGTGATCAGGCTGTAGCTGACGCAGCCGGATTTCCCTTCTTTTGTCAGTACTGCCACGCCTCGTACTTTCTTGCTTTCCAGAAGAAAGCGCAGAAAATCTCTGGTCCCGTCTGAAACCGTTTTATCTATTTTCAACATCTTTGTCATTCCAAGTCTCCAAGTACTCGCGGCCGGTCACAGCCTGTTTATTTGTCTTCTACTTCCGTCAATTCATCCAGTTCGAATGTCCTGAGCGGCTGTGCCTCATCGGAACTCTTACCTGGCACATAGTCAAATATCGCCTGCGATTGTTCAGCCACAACGCTGAATATTTGTCCTACCGGTATGTCCACCGGGCATGCATCTTCACACATTCCGCAGGATACGCACGATAAGCTCATGTGCGACATCCGGCCCAAATGGAATTGCAGAAGCTCATCCGTACATTTCATCACTCCTTGGGCCTGGGCACGATCAAGATATTCCCCGCCTGTTTCCCGGAAAGTTTCCTTATCAGAAAAGCAGAGCCGGCAATAGCAGATCGGGCATACACTGCGGCAGTTGTGACATTCTATACACCGGCTGAATACCTCCAACAAACCGTTCAGCGTCTTTACCGTTTCCTTTATTTCTGCCAGAGCCTTTTCCCTGGCGGCTATACGCTGCTTTCGCAGTTTCTCTATTTCCTTCACCCAGTTTCCAGTATCCTGCTTTTCGTCAATGCCCAGTTTCTCCAGCGTTTCTTCTCCGTCCGGGCTCATGGGGATAAGCAACACTTGTCCTTTATCCACACCCATGGTTGCAGCGTGTATATCAACAGCCTCGACCTCTTCATCTCCAACAACGCTGAAGGAAGTACATATTTTGCAAAGAGGCCGGAACTTCTTGCCTGCGTTGGACGGATCCTCCAGGTAATCGGAGAGGGGGATTACGCCGTTACAATCCACACTGATGAAAAAAACGTTCTCCAAATCCGTCTGTTCCAACTTGGAAAGCTCTACGGCAGCTCGGATTTCGCACATCCGCATCACTGCGGCGATTTTCCCGCTTTTCCCGTGCCTTGTCAGGGCCTGCAGCACTTTGCCGCCCTGAACAGACATCACCGGGGGCATTATCTCGGCCTTGTTCAGAAGGTCGGTGTTTTCCGTCAAAACGTAGTTGTATCCCTCGTTTGTGCGGACGGGCACAAGAACAGCCTCAAAGATGTTCTTCTCCAGCAAGCTCTTCAAAAGCTCGGCTACAGCTTTGCTCGCCCCTTCAGTCGCCTTGATTACATACCCTTCTTTCATCGCAGTACTTCCATCATTTCTCTGTGAATTTGAATCTGGGTAAATTGCTGATGTGTTGCCGCCCCAGAGGGACATGCGGCCGCACAATTCCCGCATCCTTTGCAGAGCACCTCGTTAACTGTACAAATTCCTCTCGATTCATCATACTCGATTGCGCTGTAACAGCATACCGTCAGACAGGTCCGGCAGCCCGTACACAAACTTTCGGATATTTTCGAAGTCCTGGCTTCTGTTTCCAGTTTCCGACCCGGAACCAACGACGAAAGTATTTTCCCCGCTGCCGCTTCTGACTGCGAGACAGTATCCCGCACGGTTTTGGGCCCTGAAACAGTCCCGGCCAGGAACACCCCTTCGACGGTTGTGGTGACCGGGCCTATTTTCTCGTGTTCTTCCGTAAGAAATTCTCCCTTTCCCTTTTTTACACCCAACATTTCGGAAATCTCCGAAGTACTTTCTGCTGCTTCTATCGCGGGCAGAAGGACCACCATGTCTACGGTAGCAAGTTTACCATCGTGATCTATTTGGATTTTTTTATCGGACTCCGACAATTTGACCGCTTCGGTACAAACAAACTCCACTCCTGCATTCCGCGTTTCCTCGTAGAATGCCTGCGCCACGGAGCCCGGGATACAGAGATCCTGATAAAACTGCGTTACCGAAGCGCCCGGAATTTTTTCTTTCAGATAACGGGATATCTTGATGCCGACTCTGCAGCATACTTCAGAGCAGTACCCCTTCTCTTTTCGACCAACGCAATGAATAATCCCAACGCTTTTTGGTTCTTTTCCGTCCTCGAGCGCAATTTTTCCTTTCAGATTCATTTCTTCAAGCTCGGAGGCCGTAACAACATTTTTTATCTTCCCATAGCCGTATTCCGCCAGGGCTCCGGGATCGAAAAGGTCCGCACCTGTGGCCACCACGACAGCCCCCACCTTGAACTCCCGGGGTTCGGACTCTTTTTCGCGGACAGTAACCACAAAGTTCCCGAAAAAGCCAAGGATGTTCTCCACGGCTGTACCCGTCAGCACCTCGATATTTTCGTCTTCTTCCAAGCTCTTGACGCGGCTTTCTGTAATCTCCCTGCCTTTAACCATATCCGGAAAGAGCTTCTCGCATCTTGAAACCATTCCTCCGAGTTCTTCGTTTTTTTCAACCAGAAACACTTTTCGATCCGGACTGCTCAGCAGCAGGGCCGCCGACATTCCGGCTATACCTCCGCCTATGACCAGCACATCCGGATTACACTCAATTTCTTTCTTCTCCAACTGCGCGTGATACCGGACACGGCGGATAGCCGCTTTCATGTGCCTGATCGCCCGCTCGGTAGCTTTTTCTTTGTCGGGCGTTATCCAGGCGATCTGCTCCCGAAGATTGGCCATCTGCATCAGGAAAGGATTCATCCCGCCTTCCTCACATACGGCCATAAAAGTAGCCTCATGCTGTTTCGGTGAACACGCTCCAACCACCAGATGCGTCAGTCCGTGTTCTTTTATTTGTTCGGCAAGATATTTCTTCCCGTCCGGGGAACACATGAGTTTATACCTCTCGACAACAGCAACATTCTCCATGCCCGAGACAGCTTCGATAACCCTGTCTATATCCAGAGCATCTGCTATATTAGGCCCGCATTCACAGACATAAACGCCTATTTTCCTGTCCATTATATGCCTCTTCTCCATTAAACGCCTCTTCGCTTAACCAAGTAACGCAAGTACTTTCCCTGCGGCTGCATCGGCCTGGGCGATTGCTTTGCCAATGTCTTCGGGCCCAAGAACACAACCCGCAAGATAAATTCCCTCACGGCCGCTCTCCCCCGGTGAACGGTCACTCGATTGAAAACCGAAGAAACCGTTTTCAGCTTGTTCAATGCCAAGTATCCTGGCCAATTCCGATGCCCCTTCCGCGGGCACCACGGCAGGAGCAAGAATTGCCATATCCACGTCCAGCTTTTCATCTCGGTCCTTTAAAGATTTATAGTTGAGCCGCACCTGACCGTTCTGATGTGCTATCTTCAGGTCCTGGAACCGAATCGACTCCGCTTTATCCTTCAAATGCTCATAAAACGGCTGGTAGCTCTTGCCCGGCATACAAAGATCGCTGTAGAAGTCATACAGTGTTATCTCCGGCAGTTTTTCCTTCAAATAATGAATAAACTTGAAATTGTACATACAGCATACAGCGGAACAGTAGCCTACCTTTTTGCGTCCCACACAGTGAATCATTGCCGCGGATGCCGGTTCTTTACCGTTTCTTAAAGTGATCTTTCCCTCGGTCGGCCCGTTCGACGCATACAGCCTTTCTATCTCAAGTGCGGTATACACGTTCGCCTCGCCGTCGTAACCAAAATCGGAAATCTGTTTTGGATCCATAAGATCAAACCCGGTAGCTACAATTATCGCTCCCACATTGAGTTTCACCTCTTCATCCTTCTGGTCGAAATCGATTGCATCGAACATGCAAGCTTCCTTGCACAACTGGCAATCTTTTCCTTTCGTGAACCGCAGGCAATTTTCGGTGTCTATTGACGGAGCATTCGGCAACGCACCAGGACAGGGAATATATATAGCCTTTCTCTCACCCAGATTCTCCTCAAACCCATTGGGCAGACTTACCGGACACGGTTCAAAACACTCGTTACAGCCTATGCAGTCCTCGAGGCTCACGTATCTTGCCTTTTTCTCGATCTTTACCGTAAAATTACCCGCTTCTCCTTGAATTTCCTTTACCTTGCTAAGCGTTAGCAATTCGATCTTCTCATTCTGAAGCACTTCCTGTTGTTTGGGCGCTGCCATACATGTGGAGCACTCCATGTTGGCAAAGACTTCTTCAAACTTAATAACCTTTCCGCCGAACAGCGGTTCCTTCTCTACGAGGTAGACCTTCTTGTCGGCAGCAGCCAGGGTAAGACTGGCCTCAATGCCGGCCATGCCTGCGCCGACTACCAGAACCTGATCCTTTGCCTTTTGTTTTTTCTCAGTCATAGTCCTCCTCCAGCACCAAAATGTGTTTTATTTCTTCTGCTTTACAGGGTTTGGTCCCAATTGTTTGATCTTTTTGGAAAAGTCCCGCACAACCTCCGCGTAGCGCGGTCCTTCTGATGCGGAAACCCAGGAAAGTCTCAGCCGCTCACCTTCTAGCTCGAGAGTATCGAAAATATTTCTTAAAACAGCAAATCGCCTTCGTGCGTAATAGTTGCCTTTGTCGTAGTGACAATCTCCGGGATGACACCCGGCAATCAGCACGCCGTCGGCCCCTCGCAGAAAAGCTGTNATNACCATTACCGGATCAACNCGGCTCGAACACATNACNTTCACGGGTGTTANNGTNGGCGGCATCTCGAGNTTGCTCGNACCCGCCACATCNGCACCGGCATATGAACACCAGTTGCACAAAAAAGCAACTATACGCGGCTCAAATTCCTTACTCATCTTTTTTTCCTTTTCTTGTTCTTCCGGCAATGCAGCCTCCACTCCGACAAACTAATAGAAATAGCTAAAGGGAACTTTGAATCCGATTCCCATTAGCCACTAACTATCAATCATTGAAAGCTAGAATTGAATCTGTGCCGTATGCTTGCTGCCCTCGGTATTACAGAAAAGCAGCGTCTTTCCCGTCTTCTGGCACCATGCCTCAATGTCTTTGGGAAAAGACTCACAGTCGGCTACAACTTCCAACATGTCTCCCGGTTGCAATTCCTTTGCCTTCACTGCCACCTTCAGAACGGGCTGCGGGCATTTCAATCCCAGGGTATCCAGCGTATAATTAGCCATTATTCCTTCCTCCTTTTATTTTCCTATGTAAATTTTTAGAACGAGAACGTAATCGTCGCGTCCTTAATCTCGTTGACGAACGTTGTCGCTCCAATAATCTCAACGCCGTCCCTAAAATCTTCCTTCTTTAAGTCTTTTGCCTCAAGGGCAATCTCGCATGCGTAAATTTTGGCCCCGAGTGCCACCAAACCATTGTACAGCTCGATCAAATTCGGGTATCCTTTCATATCCTGTATCTTTTCCATTTCGCCTTTCACCAGGGCCGGTGCTCCGCCTGGGGTAAAGAAGAGGATTACCTCATCACCCGATGCCACGGCTGAAGACCCAAGAATGCAGGTCGGATAAATATTCGGTGCTGCCGAGCCATTGCATGTAATTGCCATTTTTGCCATTTCTTTTCTCTCCTTATTTAATTTCTAATAATATGGAAACGATATCCAATTTTATTGACTTATACTATGATCTGTTTTTTCGACTCAACTTACTGTCTTCTTTAGATAAACACTTCCTTTCGAGCTGGGCTAGGCCCCAATTTTCGTATTTCCTCTGTGAACTCCTTTACTACCTCTGCATAGCGTGGTCCATCAGAGGCCGAAACCCACGAAAGCCGGAAACGCTCAGGTTCCAATCCGAGACTCTCAAAGGTCTTGTTCAAAACCGCAAATCTTCGGCGCGCATAGTAATTTCCCTTCAAGTAATGACAATCTCCTGGGAGGCATCCGGCTATAATCACGCCATCAGCTCCTCCGAGAAACGCTTTGACAATGAACATCGGGTCGACGCGGCTCGAACACATCACCCGAATAACCCTGAACGTGGAAGGCATCTGCAGCCTGCTGACGCCGGCCAGATCTGCCCCGGCATACGAGCACCAATTACAAAGAAATGCCACTATCCTTGGTTCGAATTCCTTAGCCACTTTCCTCTCCCCAGGCTGTTGCCGCATCAACAGCTGAAAGTATCTGGTCTCTCTTGAAGCCATTCTGTTCTATCGCCCCGCTCGGGCACGCCGCTGCGCAGCAGCCGCAGCCTTTGCAGAGCGCTTGATTCACTTTGCATACCATCTCGCCTTCAGTTGTTTCGACAAGTTCAAGAGTGTCAAATTCGCATACCTCGACACAGGTGCCGCATCCGGTACAGAGTTCTTCATTCACCGAGGAAATAGTGGCCTCGGTTTCATACTCATCCTTGCTTATGAGTGCTGCTGCACGGCAGGCGGCAGCCTCTGCCTGGGCAATGCTTTCTGAAATTGCCTTCGGGCTGTGGGCCAACCCCGCAAGAAACACGCCGTCGGTGGAAAAGTCAACCGGTCTCAGCTTCATATGGGCTTCAAGGAAAAATCCATCTGTGTTTAACGGAACTTTCAAAAATTGAGAAATTGTTTCGCTGTCATCATTTGGAACTATTCCTGCCGATAAGACTACTAAATCCGCAGATATCTCAATCGGCATCTTTAGCGTCTGGTCAAAGACTTCAACCAGCAATCCGTTTCCGTTTTTTGAAACTTCTGGCTTCCGATCTTCATCATACCTCATGAACATAACATTCTGCCGTCTTGCTTCTGTATAGAAGCTTTCGTTAAATCCATAAGTTCTTATATCTCGGTATAATATATAGACATTTGTTTCAGGTGAAAGTTCTTTTATTTTTAAGGCGTTCTTTATAGCTTCTGTACAACAAACCCTTGAGCAATAGGGCCTTTCATCATCCCTTGATCCAACGCACTGAATCATTACAATGTTTTTGGGTATTTGATTTTTATCTGGAACTGACCACTCACCGTTTGTGCTCAGGCGCTGTTCAAGTTCAAGTTGGGTTAAAACCATTTTATGCTGACTATATAAATATTCTTTTGGTTTATATTCTTGTGCACCGGTTGCAAGAACCACTGCACCATGGTCAAGTTCTATTGACTTTCCTTTTGTGGAAATAGTTGTTTTAAAGTTTCCAATTGAACCTTCAAATTTTTCTATTTTGGCTTCCGTATATAAACGGATTTTCTCGTTTTTATTTACTTTTTCAATAAGATTTTTTAATTCATCTTGCGGGTTTTCTCCGGTTACTAAGTAGTGGATACGTCTCATATTTCCACCCAGGTCCTTTTCTTTTTCCACTAAATAGACATTAAATCCTTGATCTGCCAGCTCAATTGCAGACGTCATCCCAGAGGGCCCGCCACCGATAACAAGCGCAGATTTTATTATGGGTACTGACATTTTTTGCAGAGGTTCCAATAATCTTGATTTAGCGACTGTCATTCTTACCAGGTCTTTGGATTTCTCTGTGGCTTTTTCATGTTCATGCATGTGGATCCATGAGCATTGATCCCTGATATTTGCCATTTCAAAAAGATATGGATTCAGCCCTGCTTCCCGGACCGTATGTCTAAACAGAGGTTCGTGAGTCCTTGGTGTACAAGAAGCAACGACTACACGATTCAAATTATGTTCTTTTATTTTCTCTTTTATTATTTCTTGAGTATCATTTGAACAAGTAAACAAATTATCATCTGCGTATACAACATTAGGGAGCGTTTTTGCAAATTCAACGACTTTTGGAACATTTACCACTCCACCTATATTTGTTCCGCAATGGCATATAAATACTCCGATTCTTGGCTCCTGCCCTCCTACATCTATTTCTGGCGGATATTCCTTTGGGGTTATTAAGCTGCCTTTAACATCTTTTAAAAGAGATAAAACTTTTGATGAGGCACCTGATGCCTGCATTATGGTCTCAGGTATATCTTTAGGCTCTGTGAAGGGCCCAGACACATAAACTCCCTCGCGCGTCGATTCAACGGGTTTAAAGGGATCTGTCTTACAGAAATTAAATTCATTCAACTCAATGCCAAATTTTTCGGAAATTTCATTCCCTGATTTTGGAGGCACTATACCGACAGATAAAACAACCAGATCGTACTCACGAGAAACTTTCTTATCATCTTCAGTCAGATACTCAATTATAAGATTTTTTGTTTGAGAAATTTCTTTCACAGCGGCTGGACGACACCTGATATAATCTACTCCAAGCTCCTTTGCCCTTTGATAATATGCATCAAATCCTTTACCGAATGCGCGCATGTCCATAAAAAATATATCACATTCTAAATCTTCACCCGCATGCTCTTTAGCGATGATAGCTTCTTTTGTGGCATACATACAGCATACGGAGGAACAATAATCCCGATCTGTGTCGCGTGATCCGACACATTGAATAAATCCTATCCTTTTTGGCGCTGTTCCATCACTGGGTCTTAAGACTTTGCCGAAATACGGCCCTGTAGAAGATAAGATTCTTTCAAATTCAAGCGATGAAACAACATTTGGATAAGATCCATATCCATATTCTTCCTTGATTTTTGCATCAAATACATCAAATCCCGGGGATACAACTACTGCGCCGACATTCAATTCCACTTTCTTTTCTTCTTGTTCATAATCAATTGCACCTGATTCACAAAACTCTTTGCAGATTCCACATTCATCCTTAAGCATATGCACGCAATATCTCTCATCAATTACAGCTTTATTGGGAACAGCCTGTGGATATGGGATATAAACCGCTGATCTTTTAATTAATCTTTCATTGTATTCATCCAATATAGGGACTTCTTTATTTTTGCTGATTTCTTCGAGCTTAATTCTTTCTGTGGGACAAATAAAAGCACAGGCGCCGCATGTCTGGCATACATCAGAAACCGCGTCAAATGGCGGGCTTACTTTTTTATGGGGACCGCGATTAACGAAATTTATTGCACTGATACCCATCCTTTCATTACACATTCTCACACATAGCCCACAAAGGAAACAGTCCTCATTTTTTTTCTTAAACCGTGTTTCTTTTACACCATATTCTTCTGCTATTTTCTGTATCTCCTTTGAATCGGGGCACCTTGCTAATAATAATTCAAGTATCATTTTTCGCGATTTTATTATTCTTTCAGTATGAGTGTTCACTGTTAAACCATTGGTAGCTGGGTAAGTGCATGAAGCCTGAATTGTCGTTCTTTGGCCTTGAGTCACTTCTACCACACATAATCTGCATGCTCCATATGGAGTTAAAGCTTTATGATAACAGAGAGTCGGTATCTTTATTCCAGTACTTTCAATACATTCTAATAATGTTTTGCCTTCAGGAAATTCATTCTTCTTGCCATCTATTGTCAGCTCTATCACGCTAAGCCTCCGCTTATACTACATTTAATAGAATTCTCTATCTTTATTAATCCTGGTATCTTCTTGTCATCAGATGCCAAAATTTCAATTTCAAGAAGCATATTTTTCCCCTTCCGTTATTCTCCTTTTTCTTCTGCTGATTCGTCTTCTTCTCTTTCTAGATCACACCGGAGACAACGCTTTGCTTCAGCAATCGCATCGGCTTTTGTGAACCCTAATTCAACTTCTTTGAAATTCTTAATCCTTTCAGCAACTGGCATTGTTGGCATTGCAGGTTTTTTGAGCGCTTTGATTTCTTCTTCTGTAAGCTCAAGGGCTTCAGCGCGTACTGCAGGTCGAGTTACCTTATATTTTCTTTCCAGCTTCTCTCCCTGTATATATTTATCTATCATTTGAGCTGCAACTTTTCCGTGGGCCATGGCCTCGGTTACCGTATTCGGGCCGGTTACCACATCACCACCTGCAAATACTCCCTCGATATTCGTATGAAGAGTCTCAGGATCGACTTCAATTGTGCTCCACTTAGAAATATTCAATCCATTTCCATTCAATAAAGACACATCTGGTTCTTGACTTATGGCCAGGATCAAAGTATCCACGTCAACTCTAAACTCAGACCCTGGAATCGGAACAGGGCGCCTTCTGCCGCTCGCATCTACATCTCCTAGTTCCATCCTGATAGCCTCTATAGCCTCCATTTTTCCATTACTCGATAGGACTTTAGTTGGAGCTGCTAGAAATTGAATATCAATGCCCTCTGTAATGGCTTCTTCGATTTCACTCTTTATAGCGGGCATTTCAGCTTTTGTTCTTCGGTATAAAATTTCTGTATCCTTTCCCATACGCTTTGCTACTCGAGCCGCATCTATGGCTGAATTTCCACCGCCGATGACTATAACCTTATCCCCGATTTTCACTTCGCGCCCCAGATTAACATCCCGCAGGAATTCCACCGCATCGATTACTCCTTCCACATCTTCGCCCGGGACTTTCATCTTCAAACCTTTGTGAGCACCGATAGCAATGAAGATTGCTTTATATTCTTTTTTCAGCTTATCAAGCGGAATATCTTTTCCAATTGTAGTATTCGTTTTAATCTCAACACCTAGTTTCTGTATCCTTTCTATTTCGTATTTTAATACATCCTTGGGTAATCTGAATTCCGGGATGCATAATGCAAGCATGCCTCCAGGTACTTCCTGGCTCTCAAAAACAGTGACTTTATATCCCTCCAAAGCGAGGTAATGTGCACAAGTCAGTCCTCCAGGACCGGAACCGACCACAGCGATCTTCTCCGGCCTTTCGCTTTTTGGCTTTTCTTCAACGATAATGCCTTTCTTCATCTCATAATCTGCGAGGAAACGCTTTAGCGACCGGATGGCTATAGAATCGCCCCACTCCCCGGCCACACACTTTTCTTCACAAGGAGTATGGCATACACGTCCGCAGATAAGAGGGAGCGGATTCTCTTTTCTTACGACCTTAATGGCTTCATCAAATTTTCCCTGAGCAATGAGCCCTATATAACTGGGCACGTCCTGCGATAACGGACATATATGCTGACAGGCAGATGAAATTATGCCTTTACATACTAAAGCAGAGCATCTTTTATATTTAATATGTTCGATATATTCATCTCTAAAATATTTCAATGTGCTCAATACCGGATTCGGCAGCGTCTGACCCAATCCGCACATTGAGGTATCTTTTATCACATTGCTGAGGTCTTCCAGAGTCTGAAGATCCTGCTCTTCACCTTCTCCTCTGGTTATTCTTTTTAATATTTCATAGAGTTGGGATGACCCTTCTCTACAGGATGAACATTTTCCGCAGGATTCATCGTTTGTAAACTCGATGAAATATTTGGCGACATCCACTACACATGTATCTTCATCCATCACAATCATTCCACCGGAACCCATTATTGAACCGGCTTCAGTCAACTTTTCATAATCCACTGGTAAATCAATCAAACTCGCAGGGAT
>JGI24422J19971_10001581_pt1 | contig 13994 bp, 14 predicted proteins | sample DeeMarSWOR152_54_FD_19971 | JGI IMG/M metagenome (IMG submission 19971) | reverse complement strand
TAAACAAGAAAGGACAGACGTGAAGATTTTGTCAGAAAACTATAGGACACGAAAAGCGAGAAGACGACGTTTACCCCGTTTTTGGGAGACCTGAAAGGAAAAGGTGCAATTTTTTCGTAGAAAAGGGAAAAAGGAAACTCAGCAGCACAGAAGCCGAACATTGATGGGTAAGATAAAGTTTTATTCTCGATTGTCATAGAACATTTGTGGATGAACCGTGTCTGAAAGTCGCCTGCCGCCCACCGTTTTTCAAATGCTTGAACGTAACATAGGACGGAAAATAGTAGCGATTTTAGATTCTTCTTATGGTTTTGAGGGTACCTTGGCCGCTGTTACATATAAGCCACCTGGGATATGGCTTTCCAACGCTGACGCAATAATACTGAGGGCTACGATAGCGCAACCTATACCTCAGGTTGTGGGTAAGGAGCATAGAAGTGAGGTGTTCATTCACCTGAACTCGGTTCAACGCATCGAAGTTTTACACAAAAGCGAATAGAAAGTCGATAATCTCAAAGCGGTCTTTTGTGTTTAGGGGGTGCGGATTCTTCGAGGTGAATAGAGTGAGAGAAGTCTTTTGCTGTTGCGTTAGTCTACTTGCCCGCACCGTCTTCTTTATACAAAAACACACAAATAAACTTTGAGGTATCTTCTATAAGAAACTTCTATACCAGATTTAGTCAAAAAATAACATTTTCCGATCTGATTCAAAGCAAGAATTTTAACTAAATCTTCCTATAGAAACGGTAGTTTGCCTAGAGAATAGAGTTGTGCGAGGACACAGGCGAGTATTAGCCCCACCGTCAGGATTACGACCAGTTCGGGTCTTATCCTTACGCCTTGGGTTTCCTCTTCGAAGAAGCGGAGTAAACCTGCGCTTGCTGCGGGCATTGGAGCGCTTTTTTCACGTTTTTTCTGTCTCTTACCCTTGCTCTTGCTCAATGGCGGTGTCCCGAGACTCCATAGGAGAAAGGTTTCTCTAATTAATGTTGCGTTGTTTCTCTCTTTAGACCCCTCTATAGCCCTCTCCAGACGGAACGCTTTATTGATGCTCTGTCGTCCGTTTAGTGGAGGAGACTCTAAATATGCAACAACCTGCTAAGATTACTGTTTGGACCATAGGTCATAGCAACAGGTCTGTTGAAAGGTTCTTGGAGTTGCTTGAGGAGCACAAGATCAGAACCTTAATCGACATACGCAGTTTTCCCACCTCCAAGGTTGAACACTTCAAGAGAGAGGAGATGGAAAGATGGTTGCCTGAGCACGGAGTTGAGTATGTTTGGCTTGGAAAGGAGTTGGGTGGATACCGCCGAGGTGGATATCAGACGCACATGAAGACGAGGCTGTTTAGAGACGGAGTGAAGAAACTTCTTGAACTCGCAAAAGAGGGACAAGTTTGTATCATGTGCATGGAGAACAATCCAAAATACTGCCACCGCCGCTTCCTTTCAGCGCACTTGGAGAGAAAGGGTGTGGGAATGGTGCATATACTTGAGAAGGGGCAGGTGAGCCTTATGAAGTTTAAAGACGTAGTATAAGAGCTTATTATAGGGGGAGAAAGATGGAGATACGCGAGTTTCAAGATGTGATGCGTCGGATTTATTTTCACCGAGACTCCAAGCGGGGAGCAACTGGGACATTTAACTGGCTTGTGGACGAGGTTGAGGAGTTGGGGGCAGCCATAAAAGAGGCCGACAAGAAAGCCTTAGAAGATGAGTTTGCCGATGTTCTCGCTTGGTTGGCTTCCCTGGCAAACGTCGTTGACATAGACTTAGAAGGCGCAACGATGAAGAAATATGATGGTAAGTGTCCTAAATGCCGTCAAGTGCCATGTAATTGTTCCTTTTAGGACTACTTTCCTTCTAATACCCTCGCAGAACTGTCTCAAATAACAATATGACAAGACTCCTAACAACAAGCGACAGCCCTACGAAAATGATGAGACCGCTAAGAAATGCGAACCAACCAATGTTTCCAGCCGACAAAATGACCAAAAGGTAACCTGCACCCAGCCAAAAGACTACCCCCGAAAGTGTTCCAGCTTTCCTGCTCAAATAGTCTCCAAAATAAAGCCTCAAAATTAGAATTGCGATCTGGAAGAGTCCATACGCAATGCAGAACTGCGCAACAGCCGTATGGAGCACCGGATGATTTGACGCTGGCTTCGGGAAAGACACGTTAGGAGACACTTCCACAAGCTCGAAATCCTCGGAAAAGTCAGCAATCTCATCGCCAAGGTTTGGGGTAATTATGAAAATCACACCTATGAGGACAAGGAAAAATCCGAAAGAAGCGAAGCCAAGTCTATCCAATCCCTTTAACCGTCTTTCATCCAGAGCCATTAACCACACCACAATTGAGTTACAGACCTACAGACACATCATTAGTCTTTCTCTTTTTTAAAATGCTCGTTGGTCTCTAAGGGTTCCAAACGAAAAGGTAATCAGCAAAGTCAGTAACAGATTTACGACTGAGCGAGATGGCATGCATGAAGGTTCTTTTCGTAGAACCCCCCAAGGAGTATTGGTTTGTCATGGGAGAATACCTCCCACCCCCTTACGGAATTCTTCAACTCGCAGCATTCCTTGAAAGCAAAAACGAAGGTGTGGAAATAGAGGTTTTGGACTGTCAAGCTCAGTCTTTGGACTGGAAAGAACTGGAAAAGCACATCGAATCTTTTGACCCTGATATGGTAGCTTCTAGCGCACTCGCCACCTGCAACACCTATGTTGCCATCCGAACTTTGGAAACAGCAAAGAGAGTGAAGCCGAATGTTCTAACAGTCGCAGGGGGACAACACTTTTCTGCTACAGCTCAAGAGAGCTTAGAAACATACCCAGAGATCGATGTGATTGTTCGTGGAGAAGGAGAACAAACACTTGTGGAATTAGTCCAAGCGGCAAGCAGAAACTCCTCTTTTTCGCGGATAAAAGGCATCTCTTCTAAACACAACGGAAAAATCATACATAATCCTCCGCGACCCCTAATTGAGAACCTAGATGAACTGCCATTCCCTGGATATCACTTCGTTGAGGATATAGTTCATAAATACCATTTCACCGCAATGGCAGGTCCAAAAGNCAGGTATGCCCTAGTCGAGGGATCAAGGGGCTGCCCCCACCGCTGTACCTTTTGCACACAATGGAGACACTGGCAAGGAAAATGGAGAGCAAAATCGCCTAAACGAATCGCAGACGAAATAGAGGTCTGCTACCAAAACTATGGAAGTAGGTTTCTCTGGTTAACAGATGACAATTTCAGCTTGGGCAAACGTGCAAGCGACCTAGGCGATGAAATCATTCGACGGGGCATTTCAGACGATATCATGTGGTTTATGCAGGTTAGATGCGATGATGTTGTAAAGCACCGCGACCTTTTGCCTAAAATGCGGAAATCGGGCCTCCGCTGGGTGCTTCTGGGAGTAGAGAGNNATAGTCCATCTACTCTTGAAAAATTCAACAAGAAGACAAGTCCTGAAGATGCTAAAGCAGCGGTGAAATTGTTACATAAGAACGACATATTTGCTCATGCAATGTTCATTATTGGAGAACGAAAAGATTCAGCTGAATCAATAGCGAGTTTAAGAGAGTTTGTAGACGATTTAGATCCTGATTTAGCAATTTTCGGGATCCTTACACCTTTTCCAGGAACTGAGGTTTTTGAGGAGGCTAAACGGAATGGATGGATTGAAGATTTTAATTGGGCACACTACGACATGGTTCACGCCATTATGCCGACAGAAACGCTGTCTAGAGAAGAAGTGCAGGAAGAACTTTACAATTGCTACCGAAGTTTTTTCGGCTCTTGGAGTAGAAGACTCCGGGGACTTTTCTCAAGGAAAGAAATAAAGAGAAGAGTCTACTGGTATATGGCTGCTCGAGGCATTATAAACCAGTTTAGAACGTTGTTTTAGGTACGGTTAGTCATGCCCCAGAACCTATCTCGCAGTTCCGGCATAACATATTTAATCATTTTGTCATTCTTTGGATTGTTTCTTGCAGGAATGCTCACAGTTTACCCGCCAAGGATGCTCGAGAACTTACTTTGGCGAAAACCATTAATTGGTTCAATTTTCGGATTAATCTGTGTCTTTGGAATTCTGGCGGTTTTTTTTCCAACACAGTGTTCTAGAGTTTTTGATTTCGGAAAGGAAGAGAAGCCCAGTCGCTTTTACCTTGGCAAGTTTGCTTCTCACGGAACTTCCTCCACTCTGCAAGGGCATCATCCTAATTGCGAAAACTTCGCTGCTCACGTATTTCGAATAGGCGACAGGACGTTTTGTGTCGCATGCACAGGGTTGCTTTTGGGAGGCTTTTCAGCTCTTGTTGGAACCCTTCTGTATTTTTTCAGTAACTGGAGTGTTGAACCGAGCAGTTCCTTGATGGTTTGGGCAGGAGTTCTGGGAGTTGGTTTTGGTTTGTTCCAGTTTAAATTTAGAAGCTTTGTTCGTTTGTTTTTGAACATTTTTTTCGTTTTGGGAACCTTTTTCATCTTGACTGGAGTTGATAAACTGGTTCAAAGCGTGACTGTTGATCTATTTTTGGTTGCTTTGACTCTTTTTTGGCTTTTTACTCGAATTTCGCTTTCGCAGTGGGATCATGAAAGAATTTGTTACACTTGCAAAGTTGCTACCTGTGAATTTGCGGACAGGAAAAAAGAGGGTAGATTAGGATCTACGGCTGAGGCCGTAGAGGGCTCCGGCAATGACTAATATCCCGAAGATGATTATTATGAATGGCCAAAGGACGTCCCAGGCTTTCTCGACCACGCCCGTCTCCTGTAGCAGAAAAATAGTTCCTGCAAGTATTATTATTATACCAAAGACTAGGCCCACTATTGCGCCGCCGTGGGGGAGTCCAAAACATTCTTCTTCTGCTCGTCGGCGTTCACGACTCCAAGGTGGAGCAGATACTCTGCCTAGAGCCGCTCCACATTTAATGCACACTACAGCATCCTCTGCATTCTTGGCGCCACATTTAGTGCAATAAACCATCACTCTTTCTCCTACGTTCGGTTAGTTTGTATTTCGATGAAAAATGTTCTTAAGACTTTTGGTAGAGCGAAAGTCAAGCAATAATGCATCACTTTGGATATATCGAGCTGATAATTGTTCTTGAGAAGACCCTACTCATTCCCACCACTCGGGTTCTTTCTCTCTTCTGATGCGTCTGCTGACAGCTGCTTCGCACTTTTGACAGAATTTTGCATCCTCTTTCAATTCAGTTCCACACTTCCAACAATAGGGCATTCTTTCACCTCTAAGATAAGCAATTGTTCACCAACGCCTTAAAATTAATGCCTTAATCGCCCTCAAGAACGGGTGTTCGTCAATCTTTGCTGTCCGACGCCGGTTAATTCCCACAAATATGGTCTGTTGCCCTTTCGCACGAGTATGTTTTCAGCTTCCAGAAGATGGAGGTGATGAAGAATCACCCCATAGCTTAGTTCAGTTTTTTGCGCGATGGATTTGGCGTTTAACATCCTCTTTTCAAGGAGCAAGACTACTCGTGTTCTGACTATCAACCCTGGTCGAACATTTCTCTTTAGAGACAAGAAAGCCTTTGGGTGATACGGTTCCTTTAGCATAGCTCTTCAAAACAAATTCTCCGTTTATACTGAAAAAGTTAATCACTGTTTCTAAGCACCCACAAAGTCTGTGAGGCTGATTTGCCTTGGTTTTTTGCCCTCAAACAGGGAGTTAATTTCGTCCTTCACCAGCAAAAGTCTTTGATCATAATACCCGGGAAGCCCGTACTTCTGCACGAGCTGGTGAGCTGCCTCCAGGTATTTTTCGATTCCACCCCGGTACACGGTGAGAGTTAAGGCGCCCCCGCACTCTGGACACTTGCCCAGAAGAGGAAGTCTTCTGAACTTCCTGTTGCATGTTTTGCATCTAAAGTTTTGCGTTGTAAATGCTCGCAGGTTTCCAGCTATGTCGCGGATGAAGTGAGTTGTCAGAACCTTCATCGCCACCTTCTCGACATCCACTGCCGTGATCTTCTCCGCCAACTCGAGTTGGCTTTTCAACTTGTCGATCATCCGCGTCAGTTTCTTATACATGCTCTCGCGATTGCCCATGTTGATGTCGGAAACAGGAACCGTGTAGCCGAAGCCTTGAAACTGCGCCTCAGTGTTCAGTCGATGTCCAATAATGTCGATGAGTCCACATACCCTCTGAGGCTCCGTTTCCTCCAAGGTCTTTTCATAAAAAGTCCAAGGGTACACCGAGGCAACATCCACATCGTGAGCTTGACGCTGAACCTCCTGGGGGTTCACCACAGGAATGATCAGCAGAGGCGCGTCCATTATCCCACCTATCTGCGCCGGCAAATAAGCCCTTGAAAAGTTCATAAGGGTGTCCAAAGCCAGCATCAGCGTGTCCTCGTCCCCGTCGCAATCCCTACGTTTAGCTGAGTGCCAAAGGGGGTGAGCGTAGCAAACATTCAGACTTGTGAAGCCAACAATCCTGCCGAGGATGCCCACCGAGGTGTGGGGTGCCAAGCCCACAACTATGCGCCCAACTAGGTCTTCAACACGCACGACGTTGTAGTAGGAGGGAAGGTCATACACTTTCTCTAAGAGTTCGTCTAAGAAGTTTGCTACACGAACGAAATACTTCGCGCATTTCGTCGGAACAACCACGTCCTGCACCTTCAACTCACATACCTGATCAGGACTTGTCAGCGGGTTTCCGGCGTAGTCATGTTGATATCCCAGCTCTCGAAGCCTTTCCACAGAAACACCGATCTCCTTAGCCTTGAAGTGTGTAAGCGGAACGTTTGTGGCGTCAAACCGTATCGTTCCATCCTTGAAAACAGAAAGGTTATGTTTCGCGCGCAATATGCCTTTCTCAACAATCTCAGCTGTTTTTGTTTCATTCATCAAACCAATCACCCCCTTTACGAGAGCGGGAAAAGGAAGGTTGAGCCTTTTGCACGCCTCATCCATCAACTCTTTTAGACTAACAGACTGCTCCGCGTAACCTACCACACGAGCTTTGCACACTGGACAGAAACCTCCTTTCAAAGTCCTCCTGCATCGGGGGCAAGACTTCTCCACAACGGTTTCTGCACCGCATTCTGGACACCTTATTTTAAGAGTCAACGTTTTGCAGTTGGGACAACGACGCTTAACGAGCTCCACTTTGATCACAGCCTTTTTTGAAGCGTCCACGAGGTTTCGTTGGGAGCCGCCGTCTAGCCCGACTGGAAAGAGGACGTGGACGAGGGGTCTCATCTCCCTTCTCTTCGCCTTTTCAGGACGCCCCATTCTAGCGCCGATGAATGTTGGAGCCTTTGCTTTGACATTGATGCCTGTCAACTCTTGAATGACCTCTAGGACCGGTTTCGTACGGGCTATTCTGGCTTTGGAAACGCGCAATCCAAGACAGAAAGCGAAGATGTGGGCTTCATCGCCCTCTATCCTAATGTTTTTTTCAACAATTCTATGCGGTATACAAATTCTTTCCAATAAGCCCTTTACCGACGCATTCATTGCTCCAGTTATTTTATTAACAATCTCATCCTCAACGCGGGTCTGAGACTTTAAGAGCCACGACCGTAATTTTTGAAACTCCTCAGCAGAGATGCTGGACCAGAAATACGTGAAGAAGGGGTGAAGAGGCACTTGGAGCGTTGAGGCCAAGGCTATCGCTTCCTTGGTCGTAGGCCTGTTCTTAAACGGGTCGGTTAAGAAGACTTCAAGGCGAGAGACGGAAACCTCTGCGGCCGCCGCAGCTTTTTCTACACTTCCGTCAAAATCTCGTTGAACGACTCTGCGAAGTTCTTCACGCCACCACTCTTCAGTCAGACCAGACGGAAGAAGGGGCTTGTTGTTGTACAAAAAGTCGCCAAATCCTACGAGTATATCTCCCAGAAACAGAATCTTGTCAATCAAGTTCTTTATCTGCTCAAATTTTTCCAGCGAAACGCGAACCACTGAACCGTCTCTCAACCGCACAACTGGAGGCTCTATGGAATCCACGGGGAGCACGACTCCTCCCTTTCCCGGTCCCTCGATGCGCAGTTGGGTGCCTGCTGCTAGGAAGTTGTGAAGAACCGTCATGGTTGCCGGGTGAACGCCCACCGCCGCTAGGCCAGTGTTTCTGGCCCTTCCGTAGCGAAGCCTGAATCCTCCGCGTCTGGACGGAAATGAGAATATGGGGCGGCCTGCGATGATGTCTTTCATGAACCCAGCTGTCTTTTTCTCCTCGATTTCTCTGATTCTCCTAAGCCAGTCCCAACCCTCAATCCCTAGCTTTTCCACGATCGTCCAAACCTTTGCGGAACGCCCCACAACCCCGTCGTTCACAACGCGTAGAGCCCCGCCGCGTATCCTATTGGTTTCGATACGAGGTAGGTTGCGGAAGGATGAAACTTCAATTGGATCAGATTCTGTGCCTGTAACCTCTACGGGGATGAACTGGAGAGATTTCGTCAGCTCCTCATCTGAGACGTGATACTGAAACCGAGCGACGGCTCTCTCAAACAACCGCACCTCCTCAATGAAACGCTTAATCTCTTCCTCGGTGGGTTTGTAACGGTCCAATCCAAGCAAACGACGAACAAAGTCTCCAACCACTAACGTTAGGGCTTGCTCTGTGCCTCCNGCAGAGCGCACCGGACCGGCAAAGTAGATAGCGAGATAACGGGTTCGATCAGGGTTGTACTTGATGGCTACCCGCGACACTCCTTGCAAAGGGGCGGCGGTGATACCTTCAGTTAACACGGCGAGAGCGGTTCTTATCGCTTGTTCGGCCGCCTCACGCGCGCCCATGTGCCCAAACTTTCCGTAAACGATTTCCTCAGCTATCTTGAAGGCGACCTCCTCTCGCGGTAGTTTCTTGCCCAAGTCTCGTATGCCCTCAGCTACGCCTGGGGGGCCAACTAAACCCTCAACAAGTTCGGCCAGATCCTTCGCCACCTTGGGTTCAGGGCTTAAGGCAGGGTCCAGCCCTTTTTCTCTCGCCTTTCTCGCAACCTTGTACACGCTTTGAAGCTGTTCTTCTAAAGCCAAAGTGTATTGCTGGTATTCTCTGCTCATCTTGACGCCCAAAAGCATCTCCTTCAGTACAGTCTCATAAGGCTGATATTGAATCTTTTCAACACAAATGGATAAATGATGAAGCCCACCCTGTACAGATCCAGCACAAAACGATTGTGAACCACTTCTCCTTAGATCGCCCTGTGGCTTTCTGATAGGCGTCCTCCGCAGTTTGCCCCTTCTTTTCGACACAGCTTTTGCATCTGCTGTGTCTTTGGTCAGAAGGGTCGTCGCATTGAGCGCAATTCAGAAGCAGAACCTACCCAAGCCTCCAAGGGTTGTCCACGCGTACTCTCGCTTATCGTACTGCGGCTCGAAATCCGAGCCAAACGTTGTATAGGTTAGGGCGTCCAAGAGCTTTTTTCAAGGCGTCAAAATAGTGCTCAAAAGCTGTCATCACATATCCCTCTACCCAGTTTTTGTAAACTTCACCAGTTCCCTAATCACACTTCTAACTCTCTTCCTCTCCTCCACGACAGTCCCAGTGACAACTATGTCCGCTCCTGCGTCCACCGCCTCCCTCACCTGATGGCTGGTTCTTATTCCTCCGCCCACTATCAGGGGAATGCTGACAAACTCTTTCACTTTTTTTATCATGTCGTTTGGTGGGGCTTGTTTGGCTCCGGATCCAGCCTCCAAGTACACGAACCGCATACCGAAGTACTGGGCTGCTAACGCGTGTGCGGCAGCGAGCTCAGGTTTGTTGTACGGAATCGGGCATGCCCGTCCCACGACGCTAACCGCGCTACTCTCTCCAACAATTATGTAGCCGAGCGGGATGGCTTCTAGGCCAAATTCTTTGATCAACGGAGCCCCCCAAATTTGAGCCCCAGCGATGAAGTAGGGGTCTGAGGAGTTGAGGAGAGACATGAACCATATGGCGTCGGCGTGTCTGCATATGCTAGTGATGTTGTTGGGGAAGAGGATCACTGGGATCTTCACTGCGTTCTTTATCGCTTTCACAACGTCATCCAAGTGGGAAGTCGAAGTAAGAGTGGACCCGCCAACCATGATAGCTGCGGTCCTGCAAGACTCAACCTCACGAGCTATTTTGGACGCGGACTGAGGAGTCACCTTTTCAGGGTCAAGCAGAGTGATGTGAATAGTCCCATCTTCCTGAATCCTATCGAGCAGGTATTTCTCAACTTTACCTATCATGAGCAGGCCTCGCTAGGCAACGGTTGCCCTGGAATAAAACTTGTCAGTGAACAGACAGTAGATGTCAATCTCCGCAAGACCTCGTTTGAGGGGCAACTCCTCCGTCAAGCCGCAACCTCCACACCTCACCATAGCATGGCCCTCATCTCTCAACAGCTCCACTCTTATCGCTTCTTTTCCGCATCTTGGACACAGGAAAACCCTAGGCAACCGTTTCTTGGGAATACGAACTACTTTTCTCCGCCTTCTACCCATATCTAGGCCTCTGTCATTAAACTTTATTTATACTAGCATTTCTGCCAATCTCCAAGTATATTATCATCGCTTAAATACTTGACCTAATGTTGGGACACAAGGCGAGAAAGAGAACAGCCAACTTCACTTTCCCTTTTTCCCACAAAAATATGAGTTATAAAAGAGAACGTTCTAAGTAGTGCAAGGTGGTCAAGTTGAGGTTAACGAGTGACGCTTTAAACCTGGACCTGTCATCAGTCGAATCCAGAATTAAACGATTCATTAGAGATTATGTGAAAAAAAGTGGAGCTAATGGGGTTGTTTTAGGAGTTTCGGGTGGAGTGGATAGTAGCACAACCGCCGCCATCGCTGCTCTAGCCCTAGGCGGTCACGCTGTATTAGGCATCGCGTTGCCCGAAGAGGAGACGTACAGTGTCGCAGATGTACAGCACGCAAAACTGGTTGCCAGAAAGTTTGGTTTTGAACTGGAAACCGTAGACATATCACCCATCTTAACATCGTACTTCCACTCCCTCCCAGTTTATGATGTAGCCGATAAGCTCAGTAAGGGCAACTTAAAGGCGAGAACCCGCATGGTCTGTCTCTACTACTACGCTAACCGGCTCAGCAAACTGGTTTGCGGCAGCTCAGACAAGTCGGAAACCATGATAGGCTACTTCACAAAGTGGGGAGACGCCGCCGCAGACATCGCACCCGTCATGGACCTCTATAAAACTCAAGTTAGACAGCTAGCCGTCCATATAGGCGTCCCCAAAGGAATAGCCACAAAGCCTTCAACCCCCGCGCTCTGGCCAGGACACCTAGCCGAGGAGGAACTGGGCATCAAATATGAGACCCTTGATCTAATTCTGTTCGGTCTGGAACACTTTATGACCACCGAAGACATCGCCAAGCAGATGAACCTACCAGTAGAATTTGTTGACGAAATAAAAAAGCGATGGCTAGCCAACGAACACAAACGGCGACCACCTCTGACAACAAAACTTGGATACAGAACTGTGGGATCCGACTTCAGACTCCCCTACACGTCACGCTAAGCTTTTCTAATCATCCAACGCAATATGACTACGAGGGACCTAAATTGTTAAAGGAGATCACTGTGGCTCTCGCACAATTAAGCTGCAAGGTTGGAGACAAAGAACACAACCTAAACGCAATGAAGAGAAACATCAGACAAGCAAAGCAGAAGGACGCAAACCTCGTTGTCTTCCCAGAACTCGCGCTAACCGGTTACACGTGCCGAGACCTCGTGTACGAACTTGCAGAACCCATCCCAGAAGGATTGTCTATTCGCCGCTTGGAGGAAGTGACAAAGAAGGAAGACATACACGTGGTTTTCGGAATGCTGGAGCGAAGCGAGAGGGCACGCGCCGCACTATACAACACAGCAGTTCTGTTAGGTCCAAGCGGGTTCATCGGAAAGTATAGAAAGACACACCTGCCAACCCACAGCGCCTTTGAGGAAAAACGATATTTTAGGCTTGGATACCAAGCACCGGTCTTTGAAACCAACATAGGAAGATTAGGATTGATTATCTGTTACGACGTGTTCTTCCCAGAAATAACTCGCCTACTAAGGCTGAAAGGCTCACAACTGATAGTCTGCATATCAGCCTCACCAGCGGTGCGACGTGAATTCTTTGAGACACTCACCGTTGCGAGGGCCATCGAAAATACAGCCTATCTGGTCTACGTAAACCTCGTCGGAGTGGAAGACGGACTACAATTCTGGGGAGGAAGCAGAATAGTCGCTCCAAACGGCAAAATCATATCACAGGCCAAATATGACGAAGAGGATTTGGCAACAGGGAGAATAGACTACACAGACTTAGAAAGAACAGAAACCTTCGTTCCTACCCTCCGCGATTTGAGACCGGAACTTTTCGATCTTCTAAAGGAACAAGCAGAAAACCTGTGAGGCATCACCTGTGAACAAAATCCAACTAATTCGAAACCAGGACGTAAGTCGAGTGCTGGTAGGAGTGCCCGAGGGTCACAAACACCTGAGAATCTGCCTAGAACTGAAAAACGCATGCACCCTCGTTTTTCAAGAAGCCACCGTTGCAAACATCCTACGAGCATACACTACAATAAAAACACACCCAAGCTTTCGAGCCAGAGAACTCAAAATGAAAACCCTAACCGCAGAGCAACCGAAGGAAGGTTATGCAACGCATCAACTTCTTGAAACGCCTAAAAAAGATGAGGAAATTGAGAAGGAGCTAAGCGAACTCCTAAAGCAAACTCTTACCTAAACGGTGATCTCGATGTCATCACACGTGATCTACCCGTAAACCGACGAATCACAACTAAATCACACTCCACCGCGAGCTTCACGGTCACATACCATTGCAGGACCTCACACGTGATCTGCTTGTGATCGCGCGTGATCAGGCATCACCAGCTCAAAGATCACTTCTTCACAGATCTTGGCTAACTGCCACTGAGGCGTAAGCGGTGAGGGCCAAGACACACTGAAAAGAGCTGGATGACGCAGGGAACGCTCCGCAGTTTCAGGTCTTTCAACAATTTAGTTGAATGTTTCCTGACGTAAGAAATTTTACGTTTGTATAGAAATCCTTATAGAAAAGAAAACCGTAAGATTTTTCTACACGTATACAAAATTGTATTCTTTAACGATGACTTTCTGGTGAACAGATTGCGCTTAAAAAACAACGTCCAAAAATGGCTGATACGCTCTCTAAACGACCCAATTGTAAAAATACTAACAAAAAATAGTCATATAACTAAAATACAGCTCGAAACGTTACTGATTGACGTTTTATCAGAAAATACGGCTGGAAAATCTCTAAGATACGAAGAAAAAGCCAAACTAAGGCTATTGAGGACAGGAATAAGCCGCGGCGCTTTCAACAGAACCCTGAAGCAAGCCAGGAGAAACACCATTCAATCCGTGTACACAATCCTCCTGCTTGGATACCTTGGGATCTTTGAGGACACCCGTTTAGACCCGTACCTAGAAGTCGCAAACAAACTACAAGCCTACATGAGTGCCTACAGAGAAATCCCTAATGATCAAAATGTAAGGAATGAGCATCTAAGAATCGTAGGTATGCTCCGCGAAGAATTAGAGGCCAGCCTACAGCAATTGTCTAAACCCAAGTCCTTATCCAAAATGTGACATCACAGATCACAACATTCCAAGCCCGCACGAAAAGTGTTGCTTGAAACAACATCAAAACGAACAATTTCTAAGGATGTATGACATCTCATAGTTATAACAGAAACTTTTCTGTTGCCAGAAGCGAAGCTTTCTCTCCTACTGTGACGTGTGATGTCACAATATACCCCCAATAAAATCGCCCAGTCTTAGGCGCTAATCGGTTACGCGTAGTTGGAGTTACGATTGAAACGCTTAAGAAAGGTTTCTATTCCTCATCTATTATGATCTTGAGCTTTCTCTGAGGATCATTTTATTTCATGACTTGTGATTTCTCACATATCACACGAGATCACATTTAAATCACACCTCGTAAATTATCTTATCGGGGTAAAATAAGATAGGGGGAGTCTTGGTG
>JGI24422J19971_10001576_pt1 | contig 14016 bp, 15 predicted proteins | sample DeeMarSWOR152_54_FD_19971 | JGI IMG/M metagenome (IMG submission 19971) | reverse complement strand
ATTTTTGACATAATCCAATTAGCAGAATGGCTAGAACAAGGATGAGGAGGAAAATATGAAGGTCAGGGCCCACGTTTTGGTTAGTGGTAGAGTCCATGGGGTCTTCTTCCGGTCGGAGACTCGGGATGAGGCGAGTAGGCGGGATGTCGGGGGGTGGGTGAGAAACACTTCAGATGAAAGAGTGGAAGCAATCTTTGAAGGGGAAAAGGAGGATGTAGAGGCACTGATTGAGTTTTGTAGAAGCGGCCCACCTGCAGCTAGGGTAACCGAGGTGGAGGTCCAATGGGAGGACTACACTGGGGAGTTCAGTGGTTTTAGGATACGTTATGGACATCGGTGGTGAGAACTGTACAGATGGAGGGAAGAAAAGAAGTGCGTGTTCGTGCTNCAACAAGCGCCCGCAACATGTTAATAACTTCTGCCTTCGAATACAAGTCAAGGAGAAACAACATGCCCACCATCCTACTAACCAACGATGACGGAATCCAGTCCGTCGGCTTACTTGCCTTGAAGAAGCGACTGGAGAAGCTAGGAAACGTCATCGTTGTTGCACCTGAGCATGAAAGAAGCGGTATAGGAAAAGCCCTGACAACTGGACGAATAGAAATCGTGGAGACCCGACTTAGAGACGACTCAAAGGCATACGCGACAACTGGCACACCGGGCGACGCCTTCCTTCTAGCCACCAGCAAAATACTGAAGCGCATGCCAGACCTGCTCGTAGCAGGGATAAATCTTGGTCCGAATCTCGCAGTAGATGACCTATTAAACTCTGGCACTCTAGGAGCAGCATTAGAAGCAGCTATCCATCACGTTCCCGCCATAGCAGTCTCCTATTGTTTGGCGGAAATAACTGAACAACAAGCAGAGAAGGATAAGGTTACAGAGAAGCAATTAGAGCTAGCAGCCATCATAGCACAAAAGGCAGCAAAATACGTGCTGCAGAAGGGTATGCCGTCAGAAGTTGACATAGTTTCCATAAACGTCCCAGAAAGAGTTGATTCGAAAAGCGTAGAGATTACTAGCCTTTCCTATAAAGGGTATGGCGATATCTACTCGGAGCAAAACGGCGGATACAAGATCATGAATTGGGCACTAAAGAACTACCCAGATGATGCACCTGGAACAGATCTTTACGCGATCAAAAAGAAGAAAGCCATTTCTATAACGCCGATAAAGCTCAAGCTATTTCACAACAAAAAAGGACTAGAAGAACTATCAAAAGCTCTTGCCACCTAGAAGCAATATCACACATACGCCAAGAACTATTCGGTGCTACTCCATCTCTCGTGGAACACGAAAATGCGACTCTTTCCCGGCACTGACGTATTCTCCGCCCGTATCACGAACAATCGAAGCGATTTTCGCAAAATTCTCTGAGCCTAAGTATCTGCGCGGTTTTATGACAATGTGTTCTCCAGCCTCTTCAAAGACCAGCATGTCTTCCAAGTCCTTGGGAAATAACATTCGAACGTCGTCAATTCCCCGCCGCACTCCTTCGGCAGGAGCTGCTGCCTCGTGGCTTACAACTTTGAGGGATTCTGCGATTTTTTCCAGATCCCGTGAAATTATGTTCAGTACGTTGAGAAGTTGGTCTATTCGCTGCAACACTTCTTCCGTGGTCGGCCTTCTTTCGCTCATTTTATTCCTCCTCGCATAACTATTTTATGTAGTTTATAAGAAACGCATAACTATATTTTTTGGCTGAATGAAGCCTGATTCATACTTCTCTGAAATGGCGAATTCGCCTTCACCAAGTCCTTCTTCGAGGATTTGAAATTTTATACGCGAACCAGTTAAGAATCTGAATGTTGAATCTGGCGTCCAAGCAGTCTGAATCGGGGGAGCAAAATTAAAGTTGACATGTCCTGTTTGAATCTCTTTTTGAAGAAACAAAGGTGCGCGCGACGCAGGATTTCCCCAAAAATAATAGGGAAGTGTGTGCAAGTTTACATTAGGGTAATAGATGTATCTTCTGCTTCAAACAGCCGAATTTGATGAGAAGAATGTCCAATTCCTTGCTTTGGATTCAGACCAACACTTACATTTTCGTGCAATCGCCTTAGATGAGAAAGGAAAAGAACTCTACGAAAAGCTATCTAAATTCAGAGTGGGCGAGGTAGTAGATGTCATAGCCGAAACTGACTCTGGACATTTTGAGGGATACTACAAAATCGTGAAACTAGAGAAAGAGCTTCCAGAGGCGGATGCATTCTATAGATTTCATGGAGAACTTGAGCAGATCATGTAAGTGTAGGACGAAGGATTCTGCAACCTTTCCGCGCGCAATCAACGATCACTAAGCAGCAGAGGTTCAAAACGCTTGGAAATCGATGGCAGCCTAAAGAGTGGTAGCGGTACAATTCTACGCCAATCCATCGCCCTAGCAAGCATCTTGGGTGAAACGCTACACATATACAACATCCGTCAGAAACGCAGCCAGCCCGGCTTACGCCCTCAACATCTCGAAGCCGTACTCACAGCTGCAAAGCTCTGCAGTGCAGAGACAAAAGGCGCCAGACTAGGTTCTCAAGAACTACTGTTCAGACCGAGTGAAATCATGGGCGGGGAGATACACGCAGAGATAGGCACTGCTGGCAGCATCCCCATGCTACTATTGACAATCCTCCCCATCTGCGCCTTTGCTAAGCGCCCTGTAAATATCACTGTTACAAAAGGCGGCACAGACGTTCGCCACGCCCCCACCATAAACTATCTGAAGTACCTCCTTCTTCCAACTCTTGCAAGGATGGGGTTGAAGACCTCCTTAACCGTTCGAAAATACGGGTACTACCCGAAGGGTATGGGAGAGGTCTTCTTAGAGGTCCAGCCTTGTCGAAATCTTAGTTCATTATGCTTGGAAGACTTTGGAACTCTGGAGGAACTGCGCGGAGTCTCTGTGTGTACATTCCTAGCTGACCGCAGAGTTGCGCAACGTCAAGCTGCCGCTGCGAACAAGTTTCTGGAAGCTCATGATTACAAGGCAGAGATTGAAGTCTTAAATGACAGGTCTAATCCCCTTCAGAAGGGTAGCTCCCTCGTGTTGTGGGCAACAACGGGTTCGGGCGCGCTTCTAGGCGGAGACGCTATCGGCGAACTCCGTAAACCAAGCGAAGTCGTAGGAAGAGAGGCTGCTGAGAACCTTTTCAAAGAGCTTGAATCTCAGGCTACTACCGATGTGCACCTCGCCGACATGCTTGTGCCTTACGTTGCTCTGGCTAATGGTAAATCCGTCTATTTGACTCGGACTATGACAGATCATTTGGAGACCAACATTTGGCTTGCAGAAAAAATTCTAGGTGTGAAGTTTCATGTCACGAAAGTAAGGACCCTATATCGCGTTGAAAAAGGCAGCGCTTGAAAGGAGGGTTAACAGTGGCCAAAGTTCGAATACGAGGCATCTACTCAACTGCAATTACAAAGCTTCTCATCGACAATGGCTTTGACATAGCTCAACCATCAGCCACCACGAGAGAAAGATTTCGGTTGAAAAGAAATGATGAGCCGCCCGATCTCGACGTTTACGATAGACTTGATCTGCAAGGAGTCAGAGCCCTAGGAAAAGCTGAACCCATCACTGGTTTTGTCTCAGTACTACAGTCTTGCCTGGACGATGTCATCATAAGAAAATGGCCATTCACTATTGATGGGATCTACAAAGGGCTCGTAAAGGGAGCAGACCCTGAAACTCACTCCCTACTCGTCGACATCGGAAGTACAGTAGGCAGAATCGCTGAAGAAGAAATACCAGACCTCTACTTGGAGCAAATAATCGTTCAAATAGAACGGAGAAGGCGCTTCAAAAGACCTGTCTTGACAAGAGAGATAAAAGTCCCTGGAAAATATGCCATCTTGCTGCCGAAACCACAGATTAAGATCAGCCGGAAAATCCGAGATCCGGAAACGCGATCCAAGCTCCACAAGCTTGGAGAGGAACTGGCTCCTCCAAACAGAGGTATCCTCTGGCGTACAGCAGCGGCTCATCAGCCGTCTAACGTGCTGACTGACGAGGTAACCAAACTCACGAAAGAGGAAGAAACAATAATGAAGAGAGCAGACGAGCTTGAGGCTCCAAAGACCCTCTGGGAAGGCCCACATTCCATCGATGTGGAGTTTCCCGCCTTGTCCAAAGTGAAGTTGGACGAGATGCGGGAGTCCGTTGTTCCGACAATTGATGGACACCACCTCTATAAGACCTGCGGAGGAAAGATTTCGTCAGCTCTTGATATGGCTGAAAGACTTCTCGAAGAGAACCGCTCTCACGAGGAGGTTGAAGAACTCCTCAAGCAAACAATCGAAACAGAGTATCCAGACGAGGGTTCTATCATAGAAGTAGAACACGTAAAACTTGACGGACGAACCCTGCGGTTGGGAAGAGCATTAGTAGAGGATTTCGATCATCACGAAGCAGTAATCCGATTTTCCCGAGTCTTCGAAAGGAAGGGAATCTATGACGGACTGAAGACACGAAAGGAGCCGGGAGACCGAGCTGTCACGACAGCCAAGATAGGCGAATGGTATTTCAAAACAGAGTACTTCTCGAAGGAAGGAAGCTACAAGGGAACATATGTCAACTTCAACACGCCTATCGAGCTCTATCCATACGGAATCCATTACGTTGACTTAGACGTAGATGTCTGCGCTTGGCCAGACGGCAAGACCGAGACGCTCGATGAAGAGAAACTCGAAAGAGCATTGACAGAGGGTATAGTCACCCAAAAACTGACTAGGATAGTCAAGGACAAGCTGCGCAATGCAGTCTCGGAGCTGAGACGCTAGAAGCGAGACCAATCAGAAAAGAATATAAGCGCCCTTTCTCGCTCACTCTTCTGAGGTAACAGAATGAGTATATGGAAACTCCGATTCTCTGTGCTAGGAACATTAGCAGTAATAATAGGATTGTCTACACTATTCTTCACAGTTATTCTAAGCTTGACTGGAGCATTCAGCCTCACGACACTAGTTCTCTTTGTCATTGTATTCAATATTATCCAGTGGCTCTTGGCTCCATACATAATAGACACCATGTACCGCGCAAAAGAAGTCTCAAGATCAGAGGACCCTCAATTGTACGAGATGGTGGAGCGACTGAGCCTGAGGAGCGGCTTGGCTACGCCTAAAGTTATGAAGGCCAACATCCCAGTGCCCAACGCCTTTGCTTATGGCTCACCAATCGCAGGAAGTAGAGTTGCAGTGACTACAGAGCTTTTGAAGACCCTCGAGCCCGAAGAGGTTGAAGCCGTGGTTGGCCATGAGATTGGGCATCTAAAGCATAGAGATGTCCAAGTCATGATGTTTGTCTCCATCCTCCCTGCGGTGTTCTACTACATCGGATTCTCCATGCTTCTGTCTGGCTACGGTCGCAGGGACGAAAGCGGAGGCGGTGGAGCAGCCCTCATAGGCATGGCTAGCATCGCTCTATACTGGGTCCTCACAATGTTCACCCTCTACCTAAGTCGCCTGCGTGAATACTTCGCGGACAGCCACAGCGCATCAATCGTCGAAGACGGCCCTCGCAAGCTCTCAGAAGGCTTGGCAAAAATAGTGCGTTCTACAGGAAGAATGAAAAGAGCCCGACGAGATACAAGTGGTTTCAGTTCTTTCAAGTCGCTCTTCATAACCGACCCAGACCAAGCGGAGTCGGACGTTGTATCGATAGCAAGGTTCGAGACACAAGCCACCGATCGCCGACTTGTTGAAGATATTCTCAGAAGAAGAGTGACTACTGGCGATAGGATAATAGAACTCTTCTCTACCCACCCGAATATAGTTAAACGATTGAGAGCATTGCGGGAACCAGCTGTATTCACCTAGCGACTTCTAAGCGGCAAGAGAGCCTTCTCCACAACCTCTGCAAGCTCTCCACTCCGAACTAACTCTGTCACGTTTTCTATATCTGCCGAAATCACTCTGTCTTCCTTTAAAGCGGGCACCGTCTTCCGTATAACCGAATAAGCGACCTGTGTTCCGTTTCCTAACTTATCTGGACCGCGAAACTCGACACCTTGAGCCGCACACAACAGTTCGATGGCTACTATGTACTGTACGTTTCGCAGAATTTCCGCGGCTTTCCTCGCCGCAATCGACCCCATACTCACGAAGTCTTCAAAATTCGCAGAGGTGGGTATAGAATCGACACTCGCTGGATGTGCCAAGGACTTGTTCTCCGATGCCAGAGCCGCTGCGGTCACTTGGGCGAGCATAAACCCAGAATCTGTCCCCTTCTCTGCTCCCTTGCTAATCAAAAATGGGGGCAGCCCCACGCTTAGGTTTTCATCAATAAGCCTCGCTGTTCTTCTCTCTGAAATGTTACCTATTACCGTCAATGCTATTCCTAGCATGTCCATGGCGACTGAGATGGGTTGTCCATGGAAGTTCCCGCAAGATAGGCATTGCCCATCGTCTGTGAAGATCAAGGGGTTGTCGGTAGCCGAGTTGATCTCCGTTTCTATAACCTTTTTTACGTAGGCTATTATGTCTCTAACTGTGCCCAAGACTTGGGGAGTGCATCTCAGACTATAAGGGTCTTGAGGTGGTCTTCTCTCACGTGTTCCTAGAGTTTTCATCACTCTTTCGCTTGACTTGATTATCTGGCTACCAGCAATAGCAGACCGTATATTCCTCGCAACTTCTATTTGCCCGGGATGGGGCCTTGCCTTATGTATTCTTTCGTCAAAAGCATCGGATATTCCGTTTAGAGCTTCAAGACTTAATGAGGCGGCTATCTCAGCAGTCTTGATCAGTGTTTCCGCATCGTAGACGGCTAATGCTCCTATGGCTGTCATTAGTTGGGTGCCATTGTTTAAGGCAAGCCCTTCTTTAGCGTCAAGTTCAACTGGTCGAATTCCAGCCTTGCCCATAGCTTCCCTTCCACTAATAACCTTTCCTTGGTACTCTGCTTCACCTTCGCCCATGATCGCCAAAGTCATGTGCGCCAAAGGAGCAAGATCACCACTCGCGCCTACTGATCCCTTTTCTGGAACCGTCGGGTGCACCCCTTTGTTTATCATCTGAACCAAGGTTTCCAAGGTCTCCAACTTAATTCCAGAATTNCCTTTGGCTAAGGTGTTGGCCCGCAAGAGCATCAACGCCCGTGTAACATCNGTNTCTACTGGCTTCCCTANACCCGCAGAATGGCTTCTAATCACGTTGGCCTGGAGCTTCTTGATNTCTTCTGGAGGAATAGCTATTCTGCCTAGAGCTCCAACTCCAGTTGTGACGCCATAAACCACCTTGTTCTTTTTCACAAACACTTCAAGAACNTGCCTGCATTTTCGTACCTTTTCCTTTGCCTCTTGATGAATNTTTACTTCAGCACCATGACGTGCTACTGCAACTACGTCCTCTATCGTTAGGTTTTCACCGTCAATGAACACCTTTTTCATGCTTATCATCCTAGCCATTTCTAAATCAACGTCAAGAATTTAAAAATGCTATAGTAGACACAACCGCTGGATATCTGAGCTCAGCCGATCTTACTGCTTTAGCATAGGTATCTTAATTCCCTTGGCCTTAGCTATCTCCTTCGCTTTTTCATATCCTGCGTCCGCATGGCGAACTATAGCCGTTCCGGGGTCTGTGGTCAAAACACGGACTATTCTTCTTTCAGCTTCTCTCGTGCCGTCTGCGACCAAGCACATTCCCGCGTGTATGCTGTAACCTATCCCTACGCCGCCACCATGATGCACGGAAACCCACGTTGCTCCAGCCACAGCGTTAAGAAGCGCGTTCAGAATTGGCCAGTCAGCGATGGCGTCGCTGCCGTCTAACATAGCCTCAGTTTCTCGATTCGGCGACGCGACGCTCCCACCGTCTAAATGGTCTCGTCCAATCCAGATAGGTCCCGAAAGCTCTCCTCTACGAACCATATCGTTCATGATCTTCCCAAACTTCGCTCTTTCGCCGAACCCCAACCAGCAGACCCGAGCGGGCAAGCCTTGAAACCCAACCCGTTCCTTTGCTTTCGCTATCCAACGGCAGAGTCCCTTGTTGAAGGAGAATTCTCTGAAGATAACATCATCGAGTCTGTAGATATCTTCTGGTTCCCCGACAAGGGAAGTCCAACGGAAGGGCCCTCTCCCTTCACAAAACATAGGTCGAATGTACCGCTTCACAAAGCCTGGAAAGGCAAAAGCGTCCTTGAACCCAGAGTTATAAGCTTGTTGTCGCAGGTTGTTGCCATACTCAAAAGCGACTGCACCTCTGCGCATCATCTCTACCATAGCTTCTACGTGAACACGCATACTTTTCTCAGCTCTCTTTATGTACTCTGCAGCGTTGTTCTGTCGAAGCTCGTCAGCCTCTTCCTTCGAAATTCCCATAGGATAGTAACCATTCAATGGGTCATGTGCAGCAGTCTGATCAGTCAAAACGTCTGGGATTATTCCTCGCTCAGCGAGTTCTGTGCACTTCAGCGGCGTTGCCAAGCAACCCAACGCTTTTAGGTTCACAACTCTCTTTAGCTTCTTGAACCATCCCGACTGCATCGTTCAAGTCGTCAGTCCAGGTTTCAAGGTATTCATGCTTCAGCCGTCTTTCAATGGCTTTTTTGTCAATTTCAACCACGAGAGCGACGCCCTCGTTCATGGTTACTGCTAATGGTTGCGCTCCGCCCATCTCGCCCAATCCAGCCGTCAGAACCAATTTCCCCTTTAGGCTTCCCCTGAAGTGCTCCCTCGCAACCGTTGCAAGGGTTTCGTAGGTTCCTTGTAAGATACCCTGCGTTCCAATGTATGCCCAAGAACCAGCGGTCATCTGGCCAAACATGATCAGTCCCTTCTGCTCCAGCTCGTAGAAGTAGTCCCATGTTGCCCACTTGGGTACAAGCATGCTGTTGACTATCAAAGCTCGGGGAGCCCAATCGTGAGTCTTAAAGACCGCCACTGGCTTTCCACTCTGAATCAAAAGGGTTTCGTCGGTCTCTAACTCCGTAAGGGTTTCAACTATTTTGTCGAAGCACTCCCAGTCTCTGGCAGCTTTTCCTGTGCCCCCATAGACGATTAGGTTTTTAGAATCCTTGGCGACATCTGGGTCAACAACATTGTGCAACATACGTAGAATACCTTCAATCTGCCAGTCCCTACAATGTAGTTCAGAGCCAGTTATACACTTGACAGGAGTGTGTTTAGGCCGTTTAGAAGGAACTTTAGACGCCTTTTCCATCAGATTGATTCCTCACCTTTCCCTCGGAAGCCTAGAGAAATAAAGGTTTATGCGCTAAGCTTAGAGAACCGAATCATGGGCGCGCGCATCAATATGTTGAACTAGAAATTTGCGGCACCCCTTCTCTCTGAGTAATCATACCATTTCCAGATTTCTTTGATGACTTTCTCAGAGTATCCATGCTGCTTCATCCAGATTGAAAAAATTGGAATCGGCTTCATTCTAGACCCTTCAAGTAATCATCCTAATAACTCATAAATGTCGAATTAAAAGTTCTGAATCGGAAATCTGTGGTTTCGTGCCGACGAATCTGTTACCTTTTCCGTGGCCAAAGTGCACCATATATTATGATGGAGAATAGCAGAAGAATGAATAAGGCAAGGAGCAACATGCCACTTGAGGTTGCCACTTCTTCAAGCAAAATACATCCACAGTGGATGATTATGGANNTCGATCTTAAAAGGAGGATTTCGCCATCGGAAATAGCTCACAATCAGAAGTATACACTCTTCTGTAACTGCACGCGCGCGTCGAGAAAATCACGCTTCTACCTTGGTTTCTTCTCCAAATCCGCTTTCCTAAACCTTCTGTAGCCTAAGTTAAACGCTATCCATATGATGAAACCATAGGTCGCTCCATTTGCAATGGCTCCCAAGTAGCCCGTGACAGACGAGGCTGGGAGTCCAATCCATGTAGGTATCATATTTCCAGGGAACAAGGGAACAGGAACCGCCATCGAGACCAATGTGAAAAGGAGAAAGAAGGAGAGGAAGATCGCAGGACCAAGCACGCTTACCACCTCTGACTTGTTTGAGAATTTCGCAGATTCCTACAAGTATTTATTGTATCGTAACATTTAATAAACCTTTTTGTTTATTCGGTCAAAAAGTAAACAATCATCCCCCGCAGAAACCGAGACACCATTGTGTTATTGGGACGAATCTAAAGAGTCGTTGTAGAAGTTATTACGCTCTTTAGATCTAGCCAATCATTCTTCCCTCATCTACCACGAGCTTGCCCTTTTTTATCACCTTGTCCACCAAGTTTGTCCCGAAGCGGTACCCCAAGAATCGGTGACTCGGAATATTCAAAATTGTCAAATCTGCGTACTTTTGCGGCTCCAAGCTTCCCACATCTCGCGCCCGCTTCAAGGTGTGAGCCGCGTTTATGGTTGCAGCCGCTATCGCCTCTGCCGGGATCATTCTCATCTGATGGCAAGCCAAAGCAATTGTGATCTGCTGGTTCTCCAACCAGCAACTAGGGTTATAGTCTGTCCCCAACGCGATTGCCACACCTTCTTTAATCATTTTTCTAGCATTAGCGTACCTCTCAGCCATGAGGCTAAAGGAGGCTCCTGGAAGCAAAACTGCCATGATCCCACCTCTCGCCAATGCCTTTATCCCTTCGTCAGAAGGAAAAAGGAGATGACTCGCCGAGACAGCTTTCACCTCTGCGGCTAGTTCTGCACCTCCTAGCCCGGTCATTTCATCGGCGTGGATTTTAGGTATCAAACCATGTCTTTTGCCTTCTAGAAGGATCCTCTTCGACTGTTCTATGTTGAAGACTCCCTTTTCACAGAAGACATCGCAGAATTCCGCTAGTCTGCCGGTGGCGACTGCGGGTATCATCTCTTCGAGTATGAGACTTACGTACTCGTCCGCGTCACCGCTGTGCTCTACCGGGATTGCGTGTGCACCGAGGAAAGTAGGGACTATGTCAATTGGATGTTTCTCATTCAGGATTCTAATGACTTCTAAACATTTCAACTCGTCCTCCGTGGTTAATCCATAGCCACTCTTTGCTTCCACTGTTGTTGTCCCATATTCCAGCATGATGTTCAGTGTTTTCTCGCAGTCTTTGACAAGTCGTTGTTTGCTGGCCTTTCTCGTCTCTCTTACAGTCTTCACGATGCCCCCGCCCCTCTCTAACATGTCCATGTAAGAGGCACCCTCAATTCTCATCTCGAATTCGTCTTCCCTTGAGCCTGCGAAGACAAGATGCGTATGTGGATCTACAAAACCGGGCATAACCACCTTTCCGCTGGCGTCAAGGGTTTCCCTGCCTTGAATCCTCTTCCTGATGTCATCTGTTTTGCCTATGGCAACTACTCTTCCTTGATCGACAGCAACGCTACTGTCTCTAATGATTCCCAGATTCCTCATCTGTTGAAACAGTAGCGGTCTTTTGCTCCCTCCTCTCAGAGTGATTAGTTCGCCAGCATTTTCAACTAGCAGGTCTACTTCTTTCCTAGCCACTTTCCACTCGTCCCTTCTCCATGACCTTTTGCAAAGCCACCTCAAGCACTCTGTCTTCACTGAAACCGTCTAGTTTCAAATAGTAGCCAGCCAAGTCTAATACAGCTCGTAGGGGGGCTAACCCACAGAATTCCGATCCAATAACCGGAACATTGTATCTTTCAGCCTCGATCTTGATCAGTGCAAAGACTCTGTGAAGAGGCGTCTTCTCGAAATCAGTTATGCTCATCCCAATTTGCGTTATGTTTTTCTCAGGTATCTTCGCGGCCATGGCTTTGACAAAGGCTAACCCACCGTTCTTAGCATGTAAGGCTCTGGCTATCTTTTGGGCTATAGTCATGTCTGCTGTTCCTAAATTGACGTTAAGACCTACCATGACCTTACGGGCACCAGTTATTGTCGCCCCTGCAGTGGGGTGGGGAGAAGTTGGCCCGAAGTCGGGCTTTCGTCCTGGTTTCTTGATCATTTCCCGTAGTCTTTCATACTCCCCTCGGCGTATCCAATCTAAGTCTTTTCTCTCAGCACTCATTGCTGCTTCCCCATAAAGATACACAGGCACACCACACTTTTCGGCTAGGGTTTTGCCGAATGCCTTTGCGATATCAACGCATACCTCCATAGTAGTGTTCCTGATTGGAATGAATGGCACGACATCTGTGGCTCCAATGCGTGGATGCTGTCCCTTATGGTTGTTCATGTCTACGAGTTCGACGGCTTTCTCTGCCGAGTTTAGGGCAGCTTGGAAGACCGACTCTCGGTTTCCCACGTAGCTCACGACTAGTCTGTTATAGTAGTCGTCGTAAGTGTAGTCGAGGAGATACGCCTCTTCAACACTCTTGATTTCATTCAGAATGGCTTCTACAACTTCTGAGCTCGACGTGCTGAAATTTGGAACACATTCAACAATCTCTCTCAAGCTACATCCCTGTTTCCAGTCGTTAAGACTTGAGTGATTGTACATACTTCTCGGAAGTTAAGTTATTTCCTTTCAAACAATGACAGACTAAACAGTAATCCGCTATACTATCCCTACTGTACACAGTGTTAGTACGGAACAAGGTCATTTCTCCTTCTTAACAATCTTAATCATTAACGGTTTGAACCACTTACGCCATGCTTCATACGCTGGTTTCTTGTTCACGGTCTCCGAGCTTACTTCATACCAGAATAGATCGCCTCGTCCCATCTTCCTCCCTTGATACGTATGCATGTCCAACACGTAATCCTCTATTTTCGCTAGAGTCTGCAGTTTCTGAGCTAACTCTTTGTCTTTGTCCGCTAGCTTCTCTATCTTCTCCATCAACTCTAGAAACTCGTCTGCCCTTCTGTCTTTCTGAGCCTCTGCCATTAACAATGCTCCTGCTACGGCACACCGCTTAGCGTCCCAAGTTTCATAACCGTAAGACCTTGCTTGCCTACCTAGTTCAGAAACAGCCACGATAACATTCGAGTCTAGAACATCTTCCACCGCAATCACGTTCAATCTTTTCCAGAGAATCCAGCCCGTCTTCTTAGTGCTTAACTTGTAGGATGCATACATCGCCCGCTCCACCTCTCCCCTTCTCACGCTTTTCTGTAACATGCTTTTCAAGATTGAAGCTTCTTCCCTCTCTTTACTGGTTAACGATTCTTCAGAATGCGCTACCTTTCCTCTCAAGTCAAGTTGCGTCTCCAAACCTAGTTGTCCTCCAAGTCCGTGAGCCTAGCAGAACACGTACTCATTTTCTCATACTCCATGGTTTTTTTGTTTAAAACGTTCTCGTGAGTTGTATTGAGATTATGGTTCGTTCTTGTTCGCCAATACTTCCACGTAGAACTTCATTACTAACTTTGAACCATCAAAGAAACTCATTACTAACTTTCCGTACAGACTCGTATTTTACCGTACACATACAAACAAGATTGACTTTTTTGCGCTTATCCATGCTCTTACCATGATGAATTAGACATTTTTCTCCTTACGTGTTGTTCTAACGTAAGGTCTCCGCCCTCTACTTCCACGTGATTTCTCTTACGATTTCTACAGTTCTATCTTCTCCTAGCAGGAACTCAAGAATGGCGATGTTTTCTCTCATCTTCATGTAGTAGAGTTCTTTATCCTCCCAAGAAATATTCTCGTCAAAGATTCTGTCAAGATTTTCTTTGGCTCTATCACGAACGAATTCTATGGCTCGATGACCTAGAAGTCTATTACCTAATGCTATGTCTATCCCTCCTAACGTTTCTTCACAACTGCTGTGCGCGCGCTTTACTCTTTTTTCTCTTTTGACTTCGTACGACGGTCAACACCAGATTGTTCATAAGTGTCTACCGCTCGGAGTCGCACAACGCCAGATTGTTCATAGGTTTCTTGTACCACCCGTCGTCGCTCAACGCCAGACGTCTCATACTTGAACAGTGTCCCCTCTGAAGATCTATCTTTCTTCTCCTTTCCCTTTTCTGACATTCGATCACCTCCCCTGCAACAGGTCAAAGCCATATTTTATCAATCCCACAACAATTACTGTAGCAACAGCAGTAAGAAAACTCGTGAGCTTAGTGTTCGTTTTGACTCCATAAATCAGCTCCACTCGATAGTGGCGGTCTGAGAATAGGGAAC
>JGI24422J19971_10001573_pt1 | contig 14028 bp, 12 predicted proteins | sample DeeMarSWOR152_54_FD_19971 | JGI IMG/M metagenome (IMG submission 19971) | reverse complement strand
TCGAAGGTGCATGGCGCCAGGACCCTTCCACCGGAGGTGGTGGCTCGCTTATCGACATGGGAGGCCATTGTATCGACCTATTGGAAATGTTCTTCGGACCGGTTGTTAAGGTCAGTTGCTTTATTAATAATACCGTCCATGATTATAAATCAGAAGACAGCGCGGTAGCTATGCTGTTTTTCGAAAATGGTGCACTCGGCACCGTTGATACTTTTTTCTGCCTTCCTGACAACAGCAGCAAGAACGTACTCGAACTTTACGGCTCAAAGGGCTCAATATTAGCCAAGGGAACCATTGGCCAGGCGCCAGCCGGCCAGATGGTTGCATTTCTGGAACAAGACAGCGAGGAATATGACGCACAGCAGGAACGCACCAAAGCTCAAGGAATAATTATTGCTCCCGAGCCGGTAAACACTTATCAGGCTGAGATCGAAGAGTTTGGCCGGGCCATCATAGATGACCGTGAGCCGGTCATAAGTGGAGAACTGGGTCTGCGAAGCCAGAAGATACTGACCGCCTGCTATGAGTCCGCTCGGTCGGGCAAGGTAATAGAAGTCGGCTAAAGTTTCATTTTGTTAATTGGTGAGTGGTTAATTGACCTACTCACTACTCACCGCTCACCATTTACCTGAGCGTCCCTAATATGGATTTTACTGACGCCATCACTGAAAACACGCTGCACGCCATCCGTTTTGAAAGGCCCGAGCATATCCCGGTTATCTTCTGGATCAATCCGGCTTGCTGGCATCACTATCCACAGGACACCTTGTTTGAGCTTATGGCTGAACACCGTCTTTTGTTTCCACCGTCAGGTGGCCTCTGTAAGGAGTCCTTAGGACTGCGGACTGATTTTACCTCGGAAGATGCAGTATTGCCTGAATTGGCTCCCTGGGAGCACGCCGGTAAGCCTTACACGGATGCATGGGGCTGCGTCTGGGAAACAACTGATGACGGCATCACAGGCTCGGTGACAAAGCATCCGCTGGCCGATTGGGACGCCTTGCAGGATTTTACCCCACCCAACCCTGCGCAGTCAAACGGCATGGCTGCTATCGACTGGGCCTCAATAAAGGACAAAATCCGAACAGCCTCAGTGGAAGGAAAGTATGGTGTCGGCAGCTTGGAACATGGCCACGCCTTCCTGAGACTTAGCTATCTCCGAGGATACGAAAAACTTCTGCTCGATATGGCAGACGGAGATAAAAGGCTCCGGCAGTTGATTGAAATGGTCAAAGAATTCAGTATTGGAATTGTGCAGCGCTATATTGACCTCGGGGTAGCAATGATGCGATATCCGGAGGATTTGGGCATGCAGCTCGGCCCAATGCTTTCGCCCGAACACTTCAGAACGTATGTCAAACCCATCTACGAGCACCTAATGGAACCGGCTCAGAAGGCGGGCTGTTTGGTGCATATGCACTCTGATGGTGACATTCGCGACCTTGTGGCTGACCTTGTCGTTAGCGGCGTAGATGCACTCAACCTTCAGGACCTTGTTAATGGCATCGACTGGATAGCCGCGAAGCTCAAAGGGCGAGTCTGCATCGATCTCGATATAGACCGCCAGCAAATCACCCGCTTCGGCAGTCCCGTGCAGATTGACGAGCTAATCCGCAAAGAAGTCGAAATACTTGGCAGCCCAGAAGGAGGACTAATGATGATATACGGTCTGTATCCAGGTGTACCACTTGAAAATATAAAGGCGATTATGGACGCAATGGAACGATATGCCGCTTTCTATTCTTAACGCTTTAGTGTATTATAGTTCTGTATGTCCACAAAATAAATCATATTGCACAATAGGTAGAAAGGAAACGAAATATGAAAAAGCTTGGCGCAGCGATTATTGGTTGTGGTTGGGTCGCAGAAGAATATGTAAAGGCATTTCAAAAAGACCAGCGCTCCGAGGTACGAACGCTGGTCAGCCGAAATCGCGCGAATGCAGAACGGTACCAAGATCGCTACAACCTGCAGTGCACAATAGAAACCGACGCTTCTAAGATGCTTCGGCAAGATGATGTGGATATCGTAGTCGTATCCACGCCCCATAATGTACACACGGAATATGTGGTCGCCGCCGCAGAGGCTGGTAAGCATATTATTATCGAAAAGCCCATAGCCTTGACTCCGGAAGATATTCACAAGCAGCGGGAGGCAGTGAGAAAGAATAAAGTCAAAACGGTAGTGAGTTTTGTATTGCATTGGAATCCTTTGCTGATGACTATCAACCAGTTGATAGAGGATGAAGCATTTGGTGACATCTTCATGGTTGAGGTCGATTATCTGCATAGGATATGGATGACAACTGATTTGAAATGGTACGGCAGCCGCGAAATAAGCGGAACGGCCCTGCTGACCGCCGGCTGTCATGCAGTGGACGCCCTACGATGGTTTGCACGCAGTGAGGTCGAGGAAGTGTCCGCCTATCAGGTAAAAACTGATAATCCCGCAGAATACCCGGGTACAATTTCAATCAATGTAAAATTCGAGGATGGAAAGATCGGACGCAGCACCACGACGTTTGACGCAAAGATGCCATATAGGTTCAACATCGGAATCTATGGCACCGAGGGCACACTCCGCAACAACGAACTTTTCGCCCCGAAGCTTTTGCCCGGCCAAAACGATTTCACAAAGATTCCCTGTGTCCTTCCGGACAGCGGTGACGTTACTCATCACCCGTTTCAGGGCGAAGTGTCTCACTTTCTCGATTGCATCATCAACGATGAACAGCCGTTTCCTGATATTGAAGACGCCGCACTTACACACGCTGTGTGCTTCGCTGCTGACCTTTCCGCGGAGTCCGGCAGGCCGGTGTCTATCAGCGAATTCGACAACCTGTTATGAACTATCTTTTGCATAATAAATCAGGCCGTCAGCCGTAGAACCACGGCCGGGATGGGTAATCCTTGACAGCATTATTAAAAACATTACAATTTGCAACTTAGGTGACTCCCATTGGGCGTTTTTACCGGCTCTCCTTTGAGTGCAAGTCACCACCGTTGACTGGAGAGTGGTCATGATTTAATATGGGATTGAATAACGCAGCTTGTTGTGGTAAGGTAAAGTCACGAAGAGTATGAAGTACTGATCTTGTTTATAGCAGGGAATGTGTTGATCGAATCGTCTGGTGGTAAGACAGGTTCATTCAAATGAAATTCAGAGGTGGTCATAACATATTGCTGTTGGGTCGGCCTGAAGGTGTGGTGAGAGCGATGCCGGAACCGGAAGTGCTGTATCTTCCTTTGCGCAGCCGTCGTTTCGTATTTAGCGAAGTTGTTGTGAAGGATGGACAGCATGTGAACAACGGTGATACCTTAGCTAAAGATCCTAACAATTATGATGTGCCTCTGTTGAGTCCTCGAGCAGGTGTGGTTCGTCTGAATAAAGATGAGAACCATATAGTCCTCGAGGAAGTTGCTAAACACGAAGAGCATGTTGATATGGCCAAAGAGGAGCTATCACACATAGAGCGGGAGATGGGTGCTGGGGGCATAAAGCGATACAGATTGAATGCATTGGGTGCCTGGCAGTTCTTCTATGATGCGCATACCGGTGCTCTGCCCGACCCCCTGGGCACACCTCAGGCGATCATAGTCTCGACGTTGAGTTTGGAGCCTTTCCTCGCCAGGGGAGACATTCAGCTCCACAAGCGCCTGTCGAATTTCACCAGAGGTCTGGAACACTTACAGTCTCTTTTAGAGTATCAACCCATTTACCTTGTGCTGCCTGACATTAAATCTGAATTTGCGAATCTAATACGGAACCATATACGTGGACATGCGTGGGCGAAAATGTTCGAGATACCTCTTATATACCCGTATGATGATTTTTCGATTCTCGCACGCAAGCTCGGTCTTAAGCGCAGCGAAGGGCCTGTCTGGGCGGTCCGAACCGAAGGAGTTCTGGCGGTCGACCGTGCGTTGACATTGTCAAAGCCCTGCCTGGTAAGGATAATCTCAATCGGCGGGACAGGTGTCAACTCACCCACTCATATCAAAGTTATGCCGGGCTACCCGATACAAATGATCAAGGATAAATATGTGTTCGAGCCGGTTGCGCGAATGATTAACGGTGGCATATTAACCGGTGAGCTGTTAGGCACAGAGACATTAGGGCTTGATACAGAATGCAGAGGGATAACGATTCTTCCCGAGCTAAAAGACAGAGAATTCCTTGGTTTCATCAGGCCTGGCTGGGATCGGAGCTGTTACGCTGCCTGCTACCTAAGCTCACTACGAGAAAGATTCAGCGAGCGATTCACCACAGGTGTGCGTGGTGAAGGTCGGCCTTGCATCTCCTGCAGCTTCTGTGAAGAAGTTTGCCCCGCCGGTATCATCCCTCACCTGATACACAAGTATCTATATCGAGATTTGATTGAAGAAGTCGAGCAGGCCCGTGTGGATCTCTGCATAGAGTGTGGTCTGTGCTCCTTTGTTTGCCCATCCAAGATCGAGCTTGTCCAGCAATTCGTCGAGGCCAAGAGGCTCATTGAGCAGGAAAAGGAAGAGATACGCCAGGAACAAGAACGCCAGGAGAAGTTGCGTCAAGAAGAATTGGCCAGGAAAAGCATCAAAGAGGGAATCGAGTGAAACGATTGCTGAAGATAATTGAAGCGGTCCGCCCCACTTTTGAGGAAGGTGGAAAGCTGCATGCTTTCAAGCCCGTGTTTGGGGCGTTGGAGCATTTCTTCTTCGCGCCGTCGACAACGACGATAGGAGCTCCTCATGTTCGGGACCCGCTTGATTTGAAAAGGCTCATGTCGATGGTTATCATCTCGGTGGTTCCATCGGTATTGGCAGCCTTTTACTTTTTCGGGCTGCGGTTTATACTGATGATAATTGTCTCGTATGCCGCGGGTCTAACAGTGGAAGCGATTTTTGCAATGGTGCGCAAGGAGGGCATTAATGAGGGTTTTTTCGTCACGGGAATACTCTTCCCCTTGATTCTGCCGCCCGGTGTGCCGCTTTGGATGGTTGGTCTCGGTGTAGCGTTCGGCGTATTTATAGGCAAGGAGTTGTTTGGTGGAACGGGGCGGAACATATTCAATCCGGCTCTTGTGGGTCGTTGTTTTCTGGCTCTTGCCTACCCGAAGGCGATGTCGGCGAGTTGGTTCGAACCGAGCAGCGGACTGACGGGCCGGCTATTTGAATATTTTTCCGTTGATCCTTCAGCGGTCGATGCGGTCACTGTGGCTACGCCGCTGGCGCTGGCCAAGAGTGGAGAGATGTGTTCTATTTCGCATTTGTTTTTGGGGAGTGTTTCGGGCAGTGCGGGCGAGACCTCGGCTATTTTGATAATCCTGGGAGGAGTATTTTTGCTGTTTACGCGTGTGGCAAGCTGGCGGACGGTGGTGAGTATTTTAGGTTCGTTTATCGTATTGACCGGAGCGCTCATTAGTGGCGGCGCTGTTAAGTGTGGAATGCACGGGGTATTCGGGCCGGTGATGTGGCACTTGTTTGCGGGGGGGTTGCTTTTTGGTGCATTCTTTATGGCAACCGATCCGGTGACGAGCCCGACCACGAATGCAGGCAAGTGGTTGTACGGCATTACAATCGGTTCGATAACGGTTTTGATCCGGAATTTTACGGGGTATGTAGAAGGCGTGACATTTGCGATTCTGTTAGGCAATATTGTTGCTCCTATTCTCGATGAAATAGTTATTGGAATTCGCATTAGGAGGCTTAGAAGTGAAGGGTAGTCTTTACGCTCTGGTTTATGCGGCGGTCCTTGGTGCTGTTTGTGCCTTGCTTCTGACCGCCGCAGCCGGTGTGACGGCTCCTTATAGGCAAGCCAATGCCGAGGCCGAAGAAATCCTGAATATTCTTATGGTGCTGAAAGTTCCTTTGGAGCCTGATACTTCTGCCAAACAGTTAGGCGAAGTGTTTAAGAATAACGTACGCGAGGAGCAATACGGTGGGATTACTACCTATGTCTATTCTTCACCCGAGGCACAAGGGCAGATTCAAGCAATTGCTTTGCAGTTTTCGGGTCCTGGCTTGTGGGGGCCGATCAAGGGCTTCCTGGCGTTGGAACAGGATATGAAAACGATCCGGGGCATAACCTTTTACGAGCAGGAAGAAACGCCCGGCCTTGGCGGCGAGATTGTAACAGAAGGATTTCGTAAGCGTTTCGTTGGAAAGACGATTCATGACAAAGACAACAAGGTGGGAATTGTCATTTGCAAGCCAGGATCTGCAAAGGAACAAAATGAGATCGATGGGATTACAGGTGCAACCATGACGTGTGATAAGGTCCAGGCGATGCTTAACGAGGCCATAAAGAGCATTGTTGAGGAGAAGCAATAACAATGGCAGACAAACAGTTAGCTTGTATGACATGTCAACCCAAGGGATTGTGTGGGGGCAGGGGCTTGTTAACATTGAAAGATGGTGCCTGGGCAAACAATCCTCTGGCGATTCAGATATTAGGTATTTGCTCTGCGTTGGCGGTGACAAATCGGCTGGAAAACTCACTTGTTATGGGTGCGGCCCTTATCTTCGTTTGTGTGGGCTCGAATTTGCTTGTTTCTTTATTGCGAAAGCATACGCCGCATCGGATACGTATGATCGCCGAAGTTGCCATCATAGCAACTTTTGTGATACTGTTCGACCAATTCCTCAAGGCCTTCTATTGGGATATGTCAAAACAGCTTGGCCCTTATGTCGGCCTGATAATAACCAACTGTATCGTTATGGGTCGAGCCGAAGCCTTTGCCCTGCAAAACCCACCTATTCTGTCCATTGTTGATGGCGTGGCCAACGGTCTCGGCTACGCAGCTATATTGGCGATCATCGGGTTCTTTAGGGAATTGCTGGGTACCGGAGAGATATTTGGATACAAGGTACTCAGCGGACAATGGTACACACCTAATCAACTTATGATTCTGGCCCCCGGAGCGTTTTTTGCATTAGGTATTGTCATCGGGATATTCAATGCTATTAAAGGCCCTGAGCCTGAGGTGAAGAAATAATGAGTGAGACATCGGCATTAGTGATATTTATTGCGGCTATATTTACAAACAACATACTGCTGACGAACTTCCTGGGAATGTGCTCGTTTATCGCCTGTTCAGGCCAAATAAGAACATCCATCGGCTTGGGCACCGCGGTTACGTTTGTTCTGACTATGACAACGGCCATAAATTACGCCGTCTACTACGGCATTCTGATTTCTGCCGAAGAAGCTGCCGAGCTTGGCCGGGCAGCGCCGCTGATCTCGACTGATCTTACTCACCTTCAGTTCATCGTTTTCATAGCAGTCATTGCGGCCTTCGTGCAATTAGTCGAAATGTTTGTCGAGCGATTCAGCCCGCGGCTGTACTTCGCATTAGGCATATTCCTGCCGTTGATCACAGTCAACTGCGCTATTCTCGGCGCATCTTTGTTTATGATCATCCGCAAATACAGTTTTATACAGTCTATTGGCTTTGGTCTCGGCGCAGGAATCGGCTGGGCCGTGGCGATTGTGCTGTTGGCCGGCTTGAGACAGAAAATGAGATACAGTAATATCCCGGAGCCGTTCGAGGGTGTCCCAATAGCAATGGTTGTTACCGGCGTGCTTGCTATGGTGTTTATGGGCTTTGCGGGAATGGTATCAATTCAATAAAGTGACTAAAGAGAGTACATGATGATTTACTTGTTGTCGGTAGTATCATTCGCAGGCCTGACTGTAGCACTGGCAGCGATGTTAATGATTGCCGAGCGTTTGCTGATAAACTACGGAATCTGTAAGCTCGATATCAACGCCGGTGAAAAACCACTTGAAGTTGTTGGCGGTCAGACATTGCTGGCCAGTCTCTATGCCAATGAGATTTTTATACCATCGGCGTGTGGAGGCAAAGGTACCTGTGGACACTGTAAGATCACCGTCACAGGTGGGGGTGGGCCTGTGCTACCAACCGAGACACCCTTGTTGACCCGTAAGGAGATTCGGTCGAATGTTCGCCTCGCTTGCCAGGTCAAGATTCGCGAAGACATATATGTCCGAATACCGGAAGATTTACTCAATGTTAGGATGTACACTACTACGGTAGAGAGTTCTGTTGATCTGACGTACGACATGAAAGAAATACGCTTGCGACTCAACGACCCTCCCGATATTTCGCATCGCCCCGGCCAGTATGTTCAGGTTCAGGCCCCATCGCCGGATGGCCCAGTCTTCAGGGCCTACTCAATCAGCTCCCCTGTTTATGAACCAGATATTGTCCAACTGGTAGTCAGGCTGGTTCCGGGCGGAATCGGTTCGACCTATCTGCACAATGTAAAGCCCGGAGACTATGTCAATTTCACTGGGCCTTACGGTGAGTTCTGGCTCAGTGAGGACCCCTCTGTGGAAATTATATGTGTCGGTGGAGGCTGCGGCATAGCACCGATAAGGAATATCATTTATACTCTTTATGAGCGGTGGCCAGACCGTGCCTGCTGGCTGTTTTTTGGTTGTCGAGCCACGCGTGATGTCTTTTACCTTGAGGAATTTGAGAAACTGGCCAAAAAGCATCCCAATTTCCATGTGGTGTANGCNCTGTCAGATAAACTTGGTGAGGATGAGAAATGGGATGGGGAGACAGGCTTCATTCATCTGTCGGTTGACAAATATCTCGAGCCCGGCGTTCGACGACAGGCGTTTCTCTGTGGGCCGCCGCTAATGATTGAGGCGGTTACAAGGGTGCTTAAAGAAAAAGGAACAAGTGACATCTTCTATGATGAATTTTAGGTACGTTGTGTCCGTGTTGTCAGATAAGACATTTGAAAAACTTTTTGATTTTATGAGGTGAATCATAGAGAAAGCTGAGATTCTGATTGTTGGTAGCAACGCAGATCTCTACTTTTTATGCCGGAGTGGTTCACCTCGCTGCAAATTGCAAAAAAAGAAGCCTTGAACAGCTATCTGAAATGCTCTCGGGCGATCATCTCGGCAGCCCGCCCTACTGCTTCCTTGACAGGATTTGAAAGCCCCGGGCTCACGCTTTCACATTCGACAGCCACTTGACAAGCAACTACGATGACTTCTATACTGCAAAGGTCCCGGAGCTCGCGAAGCAAATTCGATGTGGGTACTTGGTGCAAGGAAAAGTCGTCGAGCTTAGCCTTCGGAAAAGAATCGATGTCCGGGGAAAAGAGTTCGCCCGGCTTGCGACCACAATCCATCGCGTCTATAATGATGATTTTCGATGGTTTCTTGTCGGCAAGTATGGTGTCAAAGAGTATCTCTCGAACTGAAGTTCCGGTATCCAGGACACAGATTTCAACGGGAACTTTGAAGTTGTGCTGGAGGTGCTGAGCCACAGCCGGCCCAAACCCGTCGTCTCCAAACAATACATTGCCACATCCCAAGATGAGAATGGATTTATCGTACCACTCCGGTCCCATTTACCATACACCTTTCTCTGCTGACGTTTTCCCGTTTTGAATGATGGGCCCTTTTTCTGGTTTGCTGAAATTTGTTTTTCAATCTTCAACAACCGGATTAAGGACTTATTTCTCCAATGTGTGAAAAACATGGTTCGTTATCAGTCAGCTGTGCTACCTTCATGTAAGAGCCGAGCCACTTTGTCTATTAAAACATCAAAATCCACAGGCTTTTCCAGAAAATCAGTCACTGGCAGCCAACGGTCATCGATGTCCTTAGGACCAAACCCGAGCGGGAATTTGGTATTTATAGCAGTCAGCATCAGGATTGGAATATCCTTGAGCTTTTCGCTTTCGTGGCGCATGAAGCGTGCCAATTCAAATCCAGCAGAGGCGTCTTCGGGAAACATAACATCCAGAATCGCCAAATCCGGAGGTTTGTTTTCCATACTTTGCACTGCATCATCAGTATCCAGCTCAACCTGGACGTCGTGTCCTTCTTTACGTAGGACCGTTGCTGTAGTATTGGCGAAGTCTTCGTCATCATCCACAATCAAGAGATAGGCCATTTCGTTTCTCCTTTCTTATCACTACCCAAGGTTTCATCTGAGGCAGGGAATTTAAGCTCAAACTTTGTACCGAAACCCGGTCGACTTTCCACTCGGATACGAATTCCGTACAATTCAGCTACGTGCTTGACAATAGCCAAACCCAATCCGGAAGACTCTTTGTTGTGCTGCACAGATTCTTTGGTACGGTAGTGCTCCTCAAAGATACGAGGTAACTTTTCCGCTGGAATGCCTATTCCGTTATCGGTAATAGTGACAATAGGCTCCGAATTCGGGCCTCGGTAGCAGGAAATATGGACCTGCCCGTTTCTATGTGAATATCTCACTGCATTGGACAGGAGATTGATAAAAAGCATCTTGAAGTGGTCTTCAACACCAATCATTGCTACCGGCCTTATATCTGTTTTGAATACAATACCATGTTCACGAGCTATGGGAGCAACCTGAGATTTACACCACAGCAGCAACTCTGTTGAAACTATCTTAGTCCGTGGTAGAGACTGCTGGCTGGTTGAGCTTAGATTAGCTAACTGGAGCATCTCCTGGATTTCTGCAGTCAGTCGCCGAGATCTCGCTGTGATTCGCTGTATCACCTGCAATGCCTCGTCCGGAATATCACCGCAATATCCCTGTAGCAGAAGTTGCGCATTGGAATAGATCGCGGCAAAGGGGGCTTTTAACTGATGGGTCGTGGCAAGCATATGTCGGGACCGTTCTTCCTGGGCAGCCACAAGGCGGCGGTTGGTCTCAGCGAGCTCGAAATCCCTCCGGCGCACCATTAACGATAGATGGGAGGCAAGATACCATACTACTAACCATATTCCGATGGCGAAAAAGAAGTTCACCATCAATATCACCCTTACCGGCGCAGTATTCTGTTCATGGAATGACCCAGTAAAAATACTCATCGAAGGCAGTATCTTCAGAACATATTCTACAGTGATACACCCGGCAAACATGCCAATAGCCAAGATAGTTACAATCAAACTCTGCCTGCGTGAGAAGAACACACAAGACAGAACAATGTGAAAAAGATATGCGAATGCTATATTCGTCTCCAGGCTCCCGACGAAGTAAACAACCCCGGTGAGAACTACTAAATCCGCAATAATCTGGCTCCAGAGGTTAAAAATAATTCCGGCCCAAGAGGTCTTGGTCCGAGCTAAGAATAGAAAAGCGAGATTGTACAGTATCAAAACCCCAGCCATTACGAAGGGCCATGCCCCAGGAGGACGTATTCCGAAGTAATCAATCGACCTGGGAAATAAACCGAATATGCCATAGAAGACAAGAGTTGCGATTACTAACCATCTGACCCGACAGAACCATAATGCATTTTGTACGAGCAGAGATTCCGGCAGAGTTCTTTCCGAGTTTTTGATCTCAGCATCGGCAGGCAGCTCTTGTGGCAAAGGAAGTTCATAAGCAGCTGTCTGAATATTCTCATCCGAAACCATTAGAAATAATCTCTTTGCGAACTTTCTTCCTAAATTCTCGACCCTTCGCACGGTACCCGTGCGGGCAATTGGGTGCTCAATACAGTTCTCTGGCAAAAGAGGGTCCAGAGAAAAACCGATGAGCAGCCCAGGATTTCCTGGACAGTCTGGGACATATCCCAGAAGTCTCTCCCGAGATTTCGGACCATAATCAATTATACTTCTCTCTATAACATAATCGCGCTCGTCTGGCAAGTCTTTGTATATTCACACAAGCAGGACGAACACTCTCTGAGGCCTGCACTAACGCCTGCCAACCCCCTATCAAAAAGAAATCACCAGAGGTAGATTTCTCAATTGGTCAACGTGTCGATTACCTTTCCGCAAGCATTCCGTATTTCAAGCTTCACAGCTATACTGCCGTCCAGCTTATGCGTTGCACAGGACAAGCACGGGTCGTAAGCACGAATGGCCATTTCAACCCTATTGAGGATACCCTGGTCATAATTACCGTCTTTGATCAGTGCTTTTGCTACCTGCTTAACGGACATGTTGATTGGCGCATTGTTGTGGGTTGTACCGACAATCAGATTGACATTGGTAATCAGCCCATTCTCATCCGTCTCATAATCGTGAATCAGCGTGCCTCTGGGCGCTTCTACGCAGCCCACACCTCTTGCTGCTCGCGGCGTGACCGGGACGCGTGTCTCCTTGCTGGTGATCTCCGGGTCGTTCAATAGCTCGACGGTGTGCTCGGCATTGTAGACCAGTTCGATCAGCCGAGCATAGTTATAAAGCAGGGTTTGCTGGGCGGGCCGGCCAAAGTTCTCCCGGAACTCTTCGAGTTCTGCCTGCGCCAACGGCGTTGCCATCTTGTCGCAGACATTAATACGAGCAAGCGTGTTCGTGCGGTATATACCGACCGGGCCCTCCAGGTCCATATTGAAGTTGCCCCACTTCTTCGCGTATGGGAACTTCAGATACGTCCACGGCTCTATGTGCTCGGCAATGTATTCGGTGTACTGTTCGTAGGCAAATTCATCATACGTCCCATCTGGCTTCATAAGCCTTAGCTTTCCGTCATAGACGTTTAGGCTTCCATCGTCGGCCACCATCCCTAAAAAGCCGGTCTCGATCACGCCGATGCTTTTTATAGCGTCGAGGTACTTGGGGAAGATGTTCTCCTTGGCGAACGCTATGGCAAACTTGGCAAACTCCAGAATTTCCTCGGCCATGGGAATAAGTTTTTCTCGTTCGGCCTCGGTCAGAGGCTTGCTGAATCCGCCGGGCACAGCCGTCACAGGATGAATCGACTTGCCCGAGGCGATGAGCAGCATTTGTGTGCCGAGGTGCCTGTTGCGAATGACTTTCTTTCCTATTTCGGGGTTTGCCTGAGCTATCCCTATAACGTTCCTCACAGAATAGTCACTATCCGGGCCCATCACAAAGTCAGGGCCGGCCAGGATGAAGAAGTGGAGTATCTTGTCCGAGCAAAAGGCGATGCTCTGGCAGAGGTCCCGAAGCTTTGTCCCAGTAGGCGGGGGCGTCACCCCGAAGACTGCATCGTTGGCCTTCGCCGACGCCAGATGATGGTGCCAAGGGCATACCCCGCAGATACTCGTCACAATGCGCGGCAGCTCCTCCACGGGTCTTCCGATACAGAACTTCTCGAAGCCGCGAAGCTCTACTACATTCACAAAAGTATCTGCTACATTACCACTATCATCAAGGTTTATGGTTACCTTGGCGTGGCCCTCTATTCTGGTTACTGGAGCAATTGTGATTGTTTTCATAAATATTTACCTCCTTTTACTATTTTGGACGCACCGGCAACGGCCTAAGTCGATTTTGTCCACCAATATATCTGTTTAGTAGTGCACGTCTGTCAGGAACCTGTTTTGCGTCCAGCCCTATAGATGAAATCGCAGTCATCATGTCAACCAAGGGATTAGCACCTTTACGAATCGGACCGAAGCATCCACGACACGGCATATACCCTTTGATACAACGTGGTACTGTTACACCGTCGCCGTTTCCTTCCTTATTGCCACAGCCAGCCAGGGTGACTGGTCCCAGACACAAATAGCCCTGCTCCATATAACACCTTGTTTGATCCCAGGGCTTGCTTTGGTCGAATTCCATCGACTCAAGTGTTCTTTTGATCTGGCCGCCCGCAGCCTTCTTTTCCCGCTTTAGAGGGCACTCATCACAGACGCTTCTCTCTTCAAGCTTGAACTCCTTGCCTTCTAAAAGTGCGGTGATGGCCTTGACAATCAGATCAGGATTCGTAGGACAGCCCGGAATGTATACATCCACAGGCACAACCTCATCTACAGCGTACACCCTGTCCAATAGAGGGGGAAGATTCTCTTGAGGTGTATCAGCGGCATCTGTAGTCTTCGAATCTCTGAATACCTTTTCGTATAGGGCTTCAAGAGGAAACATGTTCGCCATAGCAGGAATCCCACCATAACAGGCGCAAGAACCCAGAGCAATGAGGGTTTTGCACTTTTTTCTCATTTCCTCGGCAACGTGCTTTTCCTTCTCGTTGCGAACACCTCCTGAGATTATCCCCACATCCGCTTCGGGTATTTCCATCTCCTCTTTTTCTCCTGTTTGGCCAAAATACTTATGGTCCATTAACACTGGCATGTGGACGAAATTGAGCTCTGG
>JGI24422J19971_10001572_pt1 | contig 14030 bp, 10 predicted proteins | sample DeeMarSWOR152_54_FD_19971 | JGI IMG/M metagenome (IMG submission 19971) | reverse complement strand
AATCGCTGATTTTGGGACCTATGTCATTATCGACTATCTTTTTTTCATCAGCTCGAAAATAGCACCACCAGCACCACCAGCATCAAGGTAGGCAAATTGACCTGGGTCATGGACAATGAGCTTGGCGCCCTGGGCAGTGAGGCTGGCAACAGCACCATCGACGTCATCTACGTACCATCCAATATGGTGCACGCCCTCTCCCCAGGTATCTAAAAATCGGGACTGTACAATTCTGCCTTCAGTGCACTGTACAAGTTCGATTTCCAAGGGGCCCACGTGGGTAAAGGCCATTCTTATCTTCCAGGGTCTTCCTTTAGCATCAACCCCACCATTTTCACGGTAGGTCCAGGGGCCAAACCCGTAAAGTTTTGACCAGGACTCTACTACCTTATCGATGTCTTTGACCGCCCAGCTAACTTGTGCTATCGTTGCCGGTTTAACTTTAGTATCAACCATGTGACCATTCCTTCCTTAAGATTTTCGGCTTAATAGATATACCTCTACTCTTCGATGCCGCTGGCTTTGCCGCCGCGATGAGAAGGCGGGCCAACCAACTGTCCTCCATCTACTACGATCGTTTCACCGGTTACATATTTTGCCAGGTCCGAAGCCAGAAAGAGCACAACGCTGGCAACATCTTCGGGTTCTCCTAACCGGAGCAACGGCGTTCTCTGTGTTGCTGCCTCGCCTACAGCCGGGTCTTTCCACAGCATTTCACTCAGCCGTGTCTTGATGACTCCGGGAGCGATGGCATTCACCCTGATTCCCCAGGGACCCCATTCCTTGGCCATTACCTGTGTCAGCATCATGTAAGCTGCCTTGGTGACACAGTATATATTGAGCTCACCCGCTCTGAATGCTGCAGTTGAGGCGGTATTAATCATGCAGCCGCCGCCCTGTTTTTTCATGACCTTAGCTACCATTTGGGCAAGGAAAAAAGGGCCGCGCAAGTTCACGTTAAATGTTGTGTCCCATGCCCACTCCTCTGCATCAATCAATGGGCCATGATAGGGATTGGTGCCTGCGTTATTAAATAGGATATCAATCCGACCAAAATCGTTAATAACCTGTTCGACCAGCTTCTTTGATTCTTCAATCTTGGCAATATGGGCACCCACCACCATGCTTTTTACACCTTTAGCCCTTATCTTCTCAGCTACTCTCTCCAACTCAGGCACTTTACGGCTAGCAACTACAACGTCTGCCCCGGCATCAGCAAATGCAAGGGCAGTTGCCTCACCAATGCCGCGACTGGCTCCGCTTACCAGAGCCACCTTCCCCTTGAGTGATATTTTTGACATGTCCATTGCAACTCTCCTTTCTTATTCTGTGTCCACTTTTATATCTGTCAGACAGGCAAGACGATAAGTATTCACATCCAAGCGTTGCGCTAAACCAGACACCTCAGTCACCCCGATAGTGGCTTTGGGGTACTGGTTTCATTGCTTTCCTGTTAGAGTGCGCGCACCGTCTAAACAGCAGCCCTATTGTCAAAACGATTACCCCTTCATGATTTTGTAGCTAGTGTCAACTGGAGGCATTTTCTCAGCCGCTATGTGTCCATAGCTTTTCAAGTCAGCTTGATGAGGCTCTTTCTCCCAGCCGGGGATGGTAGCAGACCTCATTGCCAGTGCTTTGTAAAAATCCCAGTCGGCCTCGGCATAGAACATCATCTTCTGCGCTGCCAGAGAGCCTTCCGCGTGAATCTGATGGCTTAGGTGCCTGCCATTAGTAATATCGTATAGATAACGGATGGCCTTCAGTCTGGCTTCGGTGGGAATGCCGGCTTTCCCCGCCAGGTATTTCTCAATGAATGGACGCTCCTCTGGATTCATCCAGTCCCGATAAGAAATGGGGTCGGCGGCAATGCCACCGCAGATGTCCTGAGCCGTCTTACACATGTCGTGGTAGTTGTTAGCGTACATGTACTTGGCGATGTTAACATACATTCGGTTAGGGTTGACCAAATCTGATTCCTTTTCTTTTTCCGGGTACTGGCAGGCCGCCATGACCATGGCTTTGAACCCTTCGGTAATCTGCGCCATCCAGGAGAGTTTATCACGAATGTGAGAGTACCTCTCCAACCCGTTGTACTCAGCCATCAGTGCCGATATGCCTGTCAGATTCTCTAGCGTCGGTATCATGCGGCAGCAAGCAAATAGACGGTGAAATGTAGCGAAAAGGTAGGCGATGTCCCTGGAGAATTGCCATTCCTGGCACAGAAATACTCTTTCCCAGGGTACAAACACATCATCGAAGACAATCATGCATTCGCCATCTCCAACTCCGTGACGCGATGCTATCGGTGTCTCCCAGTTTGTTTCCTCGTTACTGAGTCCGTGGACTTCCGGGTCGGCGGATATCAGCGTAATTCCCTTGGCGTTGAGTGGCGTAGCAAATGCCACGGCGTAGTCTTTGTCTTCTTCACCCTGATAACGGCTGGGAATTACGAACGCTTCGTTGGATGAGGGAGCTGAACTGATGTGGTATTTGCAGCCACGCACTATAATGCCGTCATTCTTCTTGTCAACCACGCGGACGTAAAAGTCCTTATGCTGTACCTGCTTGGAGGCGTGCAGTCCCCTATCTCCTTTGATATCTGTCTGGGCGGTGGTAAGGCCGATATCCGTCTTCTGAATGTACTTCCGGTATGCCTCGACTCGCTCCGTATAGTTGGTACCCAGAGCCTTGTCCAGGCGGTCGGCGAGGACCCGGCATGCCGCCATACCATCCACGCCCATGCAGTGCAGACTTACGCCACCGAATCGAGCACCGAAAACATAAAGCTCACGTCGCTTTAACATGTCCTCGGTTGTACGTGGAGGCTTCCAGAGGAAATGAATATCTTCGCCCTCCTCGTTCTGTGTGACAAACAAAGGTCGCGTGTCGGGGTGGTTAGTGAGAACATAGTCCATGGCGCCACCCTGAATAACCCTCCTCAGAATCGGGTGGGTGGTGACATCCTTGACCCGTTCGCCCATGCTGTAGATGACTCTGCCATCTCTCAGGCTTTCCAGATACTGTTCTACTGTTCGTAACATATGTGATACCTCCTTTTTTGTTTTTACTCTTTGTAACTTGTTCTAATAACGGTAATTATTACTCCGATACTAAGGCTTCACAATTACTTTAACCGATTCATTGGCTTTGGTCTGCATATCGAAGGCCGACATAATTTCGTCCAGTGGGAATTCATGCGAAATGAGCGGTCTCACTTTAACTTTGCCAGAGGCGAGCAGGTCCATACAGTCGCTAATTTCCTCGGGGGCGGGTCGTCTCCCTGGGTTAAACGAGCTTACGAGCTTCAGTCGCTTGTGAATGATGTGGTTTACATCGAAAGATATTTCCTGTTCATAGAGACCAACGAGCACAATGTGCCCACCAGTACGTGTCATTTCAATGGCCTGTTTGAATGCCGTCGGCGCCCCTGAACATTCAATCACGATATCGGCACAACCCCCACCTTTGCCGCTGAAGCTTCGCCCCGTGCCCGTGAGCTCTATTACCCTGGTAAGCGGGTCCTCTCTGGACGCATTAATGACAACGTCCGCTCCGAGTTCCTTGGCAAGCTGGAGGCGTTTTTCAGAAATGTCAGAAACGAAGACTCGGGCGACACGATGTTTGAGTACCTGCATTACCAGTAACCCGATGGTACCCAGGCCGGTCACGACTGCAGTATCACGGGGTTGAGTGTTCGCCATTTCAACCCATTTATACGCACCCCAGAGCGGTTCCAGGAATGTTGCTTCTTCAAAGCTCACTGAATCAGGGACCTTATATACATTCCTGTTGATGTTCGCTTCAGGAACAAACATATATTCGGCGTAGCCGCCGTTGCGGCTGTAACCCATCCCCATGTAACGCTGGTTCTGCTCACACAGCCACCACTTACCGGAGCTGCATTGAGTGCATTCTCCGCAGGGTTTGTGGGAAATTGATAAACACCATTGCGGTTGCCCTCGCTGGCACCAAAAACACTCCCCACAGGTTTTCTCTATTACCCTCCCGAGCGGCACTACTCGGTCGCCCACAGCGATATGTTTGACACGGTTACCTACCTCAACCACCTCTCCTGCGAGTTCATGCCCCATGACAAAACCGGGGCGGCTGAATATACCCTCTTTATAGGCGTGCAGATCCGAACCGCAAATTCCGCAGGCTTCGACTTTGACCAGTATATCAGTTGGCTGTATTTTGGGCTTTTCGATGTCCTCAACGCGAAAATCTCTAGCTCCGTAAAAAATCGCTGCTTTCACGATTCTCCCAGGAATGCGCTGGAAAACACCATTTCTAATAAGATTCTATGCATGGAATCCTCGACCTCTAAGCATTGGGAGGGAGCTTTTTTGTTTGGTCTCCCACTGCTCCCGCCGAACATAACTGGTGTTTAGTCCCTGTTAATGGTCTGGTGTTTCCAAGACCGCAGTCTACCACCCCTCTCCTGTATTGTCAAGGACGAGTCTCTTCTGGTTCTCTTTCGATTTGATTAGCAAGCATCAGTTTTTAATTTAGGAAAGAGATAAGAATTACAAAAACGCAAGCGAAAGACATGGACAGGAAGATCATAAAACACTACAGCGATAGCCTTGCCACAAGTAATTAAACTTATAGCAACTAAAGACAGGAATAGCTACTCGAAATAGAATAGAATTCACTTAGCAGGCTCTTACAATATTTTGGCAAGTAGCTCATCGGTCTTTACTCGATTGAGGTCGAATCCTAGCTCTGATGGGTCGAACCCAAATGCAAGTCCAATCAACTGTGTAATGAATAGTACAGGCAAGTCATACTCAGCCTCGAATTTTTTGGCGATCGACCGTTGAGAATGGTCGTATGTTATGGCGCAGGCCGGACATGCCAAGACGATAGCATCAGCACCAGCCGCTTTTACATGCTCAAGCTTGGCATGGGCGATGTCGTAAGCAATTTCTGCCTCCACGCCAAATGTATAAAGCCCGCAACATTGGTTTTTATACTCATACATTATTGGCGTAGCACCGGTAGCAGCTGCCAACTCATCCAGTGTCCTTGGATGTTCTGGATCATCAAAACCATCGTAAATAAGAGAAGGCTTTAGATAGTGGCACCCGTAGTGAATGGCCACCTTCAGTCCCGACAAATTCCTTGTCACGGCTGCCTTTATCTGCTCGGTTCCAATATCTTCATACAATATCCTGGCAAAATGTTTTACGTTGATTTTCCCTTCATAGTGGTGCCCAACTTGGGCCAGCTTATCATTCACCTGTCTCCTGAGTTCACTGTCCTCTTTCAGTAGTCTATGGGCCCCTGTGAGCATGGAGGCGCAACCACTACAAGGAGTACAAATATCGAGTCCAAGACTTTCGGCCAGGCTCAGGTTCCTTGCTGCCATGAGTAAAGACGTCTGCCGGTCTATATATCTTATGGGCAAGCCACAGCAAGAAAAAGCTTCAATATCTACGAACTCTATTCCCAGCCGCTGGGCGACCTTTCGTACTGAGAGTTCATAATTCCTGCCTCTCACCGGGATGATACAGCCTAGATATAGAGCATACTTCATTCTTCCTTGTCCTTTTTTGCCAGTTCCAATAGACCGGTGAGGTCAAGAATCTGGGTAACGTCGTCATATTCGGTGGCGCGTGGTGGTAGGCCAAGGTCGTGTCGACGCTGATTCTCGCGGTCGGTAATCTGGTAGAGCACGCCCTGGTTGTGTATGGCTTCAACCCGGCTAGCGTACGCAGGATGGATGTATCCTTCTCTCATGGCAATGTTCCTTACGGCATCCATAATCTCGGCGAATCTGACATCCTGAGGACAACGCTCAACGCAGTTATGACAAATAGAACAAAGCCAGATAAAATCGCTACTCAGAACTTTATTACGCATGCCCAGCAATATCATCCGTATTATTTTACGCGGATTGTATTTATCAGCAACTTCCCTGACGGGACAGCAAGTGCTGCACGCACCGCATTGAAAGCAACGCATTATGTTCTCGCCTCCAGGTTGGGCGGCAACTTCGTACTTGAATTTAGGGTCCAGTTTGCTCATTGATATCGGTTCCAATGGTATCCTCCTACAAACGCGCCAGTGCCCTCTGGTTCAAAGACTTCCAGGTTATGCAAGGAGTGAGTGCTCCGGAACACATTAGTCTTGGCATTCTGAAGTTCGGTGGATATTGAATTTGGTTTACCCTGCCAATATCAACACAAGAACAGGTACACCGATTGCCACAGAAGCTAATAATACTAGATTCAAAGTCATCCATCTTCATACTCCAGCTAAAGCAGCCGTAAGCATTGCTGAGATTTCCTCTGTTGTGAATCCTTGCTGCTCAACAGCGCCTGAGGGACAGGCTGCACAACAGGTACCACAGCCGGTACAAAGTGCCTCGTTTACCACAGCAACTCCCTTTTCTCGGTCCACGGCTATCGCCATATAAGGGCAGAGGACTTCGCATACGCCACAACCACTACATATTGTCTCGTTCACTGAAGCAACAATCCCTTCACTGATTATGGCATCCTTGGCCAACACCATGGCGGCACGCGATGCAGCGGCTTTGGCCTGGGCAACGCTCTCCTCAATGAGCTTTGGGCCATGGGCAAGGCCGCACATAAATACACCGGCAACAGCAAAATCAACGGGACGAAGCTTGGCGTGGGCCTCGACGAAGAAGCCATTCTCATCCAAGGGCACTTTGAATAGCTGAGACAATTCCTTATTACCATCAGCCGGAATAGTAGCCACGCCTAGAGCTAATATATCGGCGTCGATGACAAAATGTTCACCCAGTAGGGGATCCTTTACAGTGACCCTCAACAGATTCTGATTATCTTGTGATACAATTTGCACCTCGGGCTTGTCCTCTAAATTGTAACGAAGGAATGTGATTCCCTTGGTTCTGGCTTCTTGATAGTAGTCTTCTTTTAGCCCATAAGTCATCATGTCCCTGTAGAGAATGTAGATATTCATATCAGGGTTTATTTCTTTCAATTCTAAAGCGCATTGTATGGCCTTGCTACAACATATCCGACTGCAATAAAGCCTGTCAGCCTCTCTAGAGCCTACGCACTGTATCATTACCAAGTTGGTGCAGTCAGCAATTTTACCACCTCCCTTGTTAATCTCCTCTCCCAGCTCTAGCAAGGTCAATACCCTGGAGTCTTTTCCATAAAGGTATTCTATAGGCTTGTACTCTTCACCCCCGGTGGCAATGATGGCTACCCCATGGACAATCTCTTTGAACTCCTGCGCGGGTTCCATCCTTATTTTAGTGGTGAAGTTACCAACGTAGCCTGAAACCTCGGCAATATGGGCTTCGGTATAAACATTGATTAAAGGGTTTTGTGATACTCTGTTGATTAGGTCGCTTAAGTAAGCTTGAACATCACCCCCTTCTAGTGTGTAGTGGATTCTCCTGGCTATTCCTCCCAGAACCGGAGCTCTCTCTACGAGATAGACATTAAATCCCTGTTCAGCTAAGGCCAAGGCAGCCTCCATTCCTGAGATACCGCCACCAATGACCAGCCCAGAATGGTTCAGCTCTAGCGATAACTGCTTCAGGGGTTTAAGCAAACTGGCCTTAGCTATTGCCATTCTTACCAGATCTTTTGCCTTTTCGGTGGCTTGTTCCGGTTCATGCATATGCACCCAGGAGCATTGGTCTCGTATATTTGCCATTTCAAAGAGATACGGATTGAGTCCAGCCTCTCTGATTGTTTCTCGGAACATAGGCTCGTGAGTCCTGGGGGTACAAGAGGCCACAACAACTCGATTAAGCTTGTGTTCCTCAATCGCCTTCTTTATTTTTTCTTGAGTATCCTGGGAACAAGTAAAAAGGTTGCTCTCGGCATAGACTACATTGGGTAAGGTCTCGGCAAATTCGGTGACTTCAGAGACATTTACATATCCGCTGATATTGATTCCACAGTGACAAATGAATACTCCGATTCTTGGTTCTTCTCCACTTATATCCCTTTCCGGGGGGTATTCTATCTTCTTCACCAAAGTGTTACGCGCGGAGGAAAGCAAGGCCGACGCTTGAGCAGCAGCGGCGCTAGCCTGAGTCACTGTATCCGGAATGTCCTTTGGGCCGCTGAAGGCTCCACAGACAAATATTCCAGGTCTGGAGGCTGCCACCGGAGAGAACCAAGCCATTTTACAGAAACCGTGGTTATTCAGTTCGATCTGCAGCTTTTCAGCCAGTTTATCGCCACCTTTTGGAGGTTCAAGCCCGATGGACAGGACAACCAGATTGAACTCCTCCTGGACGAGCCTACCATCTTCTGTTTCATACTGTATCTTCAGGTCTTTTGTATCTGGCACCTCCTCTATTGAGCCGGGTCGACACCTGATAAACCTTACTCCGTGCTCTTTTTTCGCCCTTTCATAGTAGGCTTCAAATCCCTTGCCAAAGGTTCTCATATCTATAAAGAAGATAGTGGTATCCAGATTGGTAGGGCTATGCTCCTTGGCGACGATAGCCTCTTTAATCGCATAGGTGCAGCATACAGTTGAACAGTAGCTATGGCCAAAGGTCATGTCTCGAGAACCGACACATTGAATCCAGGCAATCCTGTGAGGGTGAGTTCTATCCGAAGGTCTGAGTAGTTCTCCTTGAAATGGTCCTGAAGCGCTAAGCATCCTCTCAAATTCCATGCTGGTCACTACATTAGGGTATATCTTATAACCATAATTGGAGAAAGGAGTGGGATCAAAGAAGTCATATCCCGTGCTGAAAATAACAGCGCCAACATTCAAGTCGACGTATTCATCCTCCATTTCATAGTCAATAGCCTTTGCAGTACAACGCGCTTCACATTCATGGCATTGAAAGCAACCCTCTATCTTCGAAGCTAAGCACCGCTCCGCTTCTTCTTCTGCTTCAGAAACAGAATAACCTTGCTCTACTTCTCTAAAATTCTTAATTCGTTCCCCTGGTTCTAATTCTGGCACGGGCATTTGACTTTGGGAAGGAAACCGTGATTTAAGTTCGGCAACTTCTCCTGTGCTAAGCTCCTCTGGTTGTCTTGTTTCTTTTTTGGAAGACAACGGCTCTCCCCGGAGATATTCATCTATGGAGATAGCTGCTTTCTTTCCTGCGGCTATAGCCTCTATAGCGATGGCAGGCCCGGTGACCACATCGCCCCCTGCAAAAATCCCCTCTATATTGGTCGCTAAAGCTGCATCGGTTGAAATCGCTCCTCTGTCAGAAATCTCTATGCCCAACTCCTTAGCGAAACCAAGGGTTGATACTTGCCCTAAGGCGGTAATCACAGTATCGACTTCGAGGATAAATTCCGACCCTTCAATAGGGATAGGACGACGACGACCACTTGCATCGGGCTCGCCAAGTTTCATCTTGATGCATTCTATCTTGGAGACTTTGCCATCTTCAGTTATTATTTTTGTAGGGTTGGTTAAAAAGATAAGCTCAATTCCTTCTTCTTCTGCACCCTTGACTTCAGCAGGGGTGGCTGGCATTTCAGTCCGGGAACGCCGATAAATAATTTTCACCTGAGATCCTAAACGCCTTGCCACTCGAGAGGCATCAACCGCAGTATTTCCTCCACCGATTATTGCTACCTTTTGCCCAATATTAACCTCCCTGCCCATATTTACATCCCGTAGAAAGTCGATTGCCTGAATTACTCCAGGGGAATCTTCTCCTGGGATATTGAGCCTGGTGTTCTCATGAGCGCCTGTGGCAACGAAGATAGCTTGATAAGATTTTTTAAGTTCCTCAAGCTGAATTGTCTTTCCTATCCTGGTATTTACTTTTATCTTCACCCCTAATCTCTTGATATAGTCTATCTCTTTCTTGAGGACATCTTTTGGTAAACGATATTCGGGAATTCCAGCTCGGAGCATTCCTCCTGGTTCTGGCAAAGCCTCGAATATGGTTACCTCATAACCCTGGAGGGCAAGATCGTGGGCTGCGGCAAGCCCTGCCGGGCCACTCCCAATAATAGCGACCTCTTTCCCATTTCTCGTTATCTCAGGCACTTCAATAGTATCAATATCAATTTGGTCGGTAATAAATCTCTTCAATACCCGGATTGCCATAGGTTCATCGAGTTGCCCTCGGTTGCATGCTTTTTCACAGGGGGCGTAACATACTCGGCCACAAACAGCAGGGAGGGGGTTAGTCCTTCTCATAAGCTCATATGCTTCCTTAATCCTTCCCTCTGCGATTAAGGCAATATAGCCCTGAATGTTCATATGAATAGGACAGGCGTCCTGGCAAGCTGCCTTGCACAGTCTTTCTTCTCTCTTGTCGATGACGTATGTGTTAGGCACTGCTTGAAGAAAAGGAGTATAAATTGCCTTCCGCTCGTGCAATCCCTGGTCGTACTCATTCTCCGTAATAATGGGACACCCCTCAACGCATAAGCCACAACCAGTGCATTTTGTTCCATCTACAAATCTAGCCTTCTTCTTTACAGAAACTGTAAATTCTCCTGGTTCTCCCTTGATATCTAAAACTTCAGAATAGGTTAAGAGATCAATATTCAGGTGTCTGGCACATTCCACCAGTTTAGGTGATAGAATACACATGGCACAATCATTGGTGGGGAAGGTCTTGTCGAGCTGAGCCATTGCTCCACCAATGGAGGGGGATTTCTCCACAAGGTATACGTAGTATCCCAATTCAGCCAGGTCAAGCGAGGCCTGTATCCCGGCTATCCCACCACCAACAACTAATACTGCCCCTATTTTCTTATTGACAGCTTGTAAAGAGTCTGATTCCACTATAGATTTACCCCATCGAACAACTCGACCCTTTTGTCTGAGAAGAATATCCTCGTACAACGTCTTGAGCTCGGTAAGAGCTTCGGACTAGAGGGCCAGAGACTACACTTTGAAACCCCATGTCTAAGCCTTTGATCCTCAGATAGTCAAACTCATTGGGGTCGATAAAGCGAACTACCGGGAAATGAGTAGGGGACGGGCGAAGATACTGACCTAATGTTAGAACATCACAATTCACCTGGCGCAGGTCTCGCATCGTCTCTAAGACTTCGTCAGAACACTCTCCCAAACCCAACATCAGCCCCGACTTGGTAATGACGGTACTATCGATCTCTTTGGCTCTGTTCAGTATTTGGAGTGAGATATGGTAGTCTGCTTGGGGGCGTACTGATGGGTAGAGCCTGGGGACCGTTTCCAAGTTGTGGTTAAAGACAGTGGGTTTGGCCCTTACAACCACCTCGATGGCTTCTACCGAACCTCCAAAGTCGGGAACCAGCACTTCTACTGTGGCATCGGGTAAAATCTTCCTTAAGTTATAGATGGTCCTAGCGAAGTGCTCAGCACCACCATTGGGCAGGTCATCCCTCGTCACTGAGGTGACAACTACATGTTGCAAGCCCAGTCTCTTTGCAGCTTCAGCCACACGTTGAGGCTCATTTGCATCGAGGGGTGCCGGCTTACCGTGTGTCACCGCGCAAAAAGCACAATTGCGAGTGCAGACATCCCCCAATATCATAAAAGTAGCTACTCCTCGGCCGAAACACTCTCCCTGATTTGGGCAATGCGCACTTTCACACACAGTATGGAGCTGTAAACCATCCAGCAGCTCCTTCATTTTAGTTAATGCGGCTGAGTCAGGAGCTCTTCTTCTGAGCCACTTGGGCTTAATGAAGCTAACCATTTATCGAACTGCTTCCCATATTCCAAGGTGAATGAAAATACCTGAGAAAAGTGCCGAAGTAAACTTTCTTGTATCTCATCTATTTCTACATTGTGTCCCAATAATTTTGAAACGGAAGTAACCGAACCCCCCATGATACCACAAGGTATAATATAAGTAAAATATTTTAAATTAGGATTCACGTTTAAGGCAAAACCATGCATGGTAACCCGACCGCTAATTCGCACACCCAGAGCAGAAATCTTCTCCCCTCCTACCCAGACCCCTCTCAACTCTGAAATCCGTTGACCAACAATCCCAAAATCTGCCAGAGTCCTGATGACAATCTCCTCCAGGTTCCAAACATATTGGTGGACAGTCAGATTGTTTTCTGTCAGATGCAAAATGGGATAACCTACTATCTGACCGGGGCCATGATAGGTTACATCACCACCTCGGTTAGTGTAAAAGACTGGAATACCCTCCTCAATCAGGGTTTCCTTAGAGACAATGATGTTTTTATCAACACCCGAGCGCCCTATGGTTAAGACTGATGGATGCTGAAGTAACAGCAGCACGTCTGAAATGGCGCCACACTTTCTCAAGGTTAGGAGTCTTTCCTGGAGTAGGAGCCCTTTATGGTAATCAACTAGCCCCAGAATGTATACCAAACAAACTTTTTTCGAAGGCAAACTCTTTGCCATAAGCTATGCAGTATAATACATTCTCGGTACAAGTACCACTATTTCCTGACCATCCAAGGCAGTTTCCAATTTGGGCACTCTGAGTTCGTGTACCAATTTTACTGCCTACGAAAATATTAGGTGTGTACCCTTGAGGATGTAGGGCATAGTATACCCGCTATCTACATCATCTCCCTCACCGTTTTAACAACATCCTCAGCTTGAGGTACGAGTTTCGCTTCCAATTCAATACCGTGAGGAAGTGCCATATTCTTAGCCGCCAGCCTCTTGATAGGAGACTTCATAGTCTTTACAATATCAGGAGCTGCTTCAATGATTCGAAAGGCGATTTCCCCGGCTGCTCCTCCTCGTTTCATCGCCTCGTGGGCAATGAGCAAGCGCCCGGTCTTGCTTACCGATTTTATTATAGTTTCTACATCCAGCGGGACCAGTGTGCGAAGGTCAACTACCTCTACACTTATGCCTTCTTTGTTCAATACATCGGCAGCAGCTAAAGCCTTTATAACCATCGCCGAGTAAGCTACGATAGTAATATCCTTCCCTTTCCTCTTAACATCAGCTTTTCCCAGAGGAATGATGTAATCTTCGGTGGGCACTGGTTGCGCCTCACTAAAAAGTAGACGCACGTGTGGCATATATATCACAGGGCCGTCATCTCTAATAGCAGCTTTCAGTAACCCTTTGGCATCGTAGGGGGTTGATGGCACAACCACCTTTAAATCTGGAGCATGTATGAGGAGAGCCTCAGGAGACATACAATGGTCAGTTCCAAATCCACTCTCTGCTGAAATCATAGTATGAATTACCACGGGTACTGGATCTCGATAACCAAATTCCTGAGCCATGCTACCCAGCTTCGAAAATACGCCATCAAAACAAGTAAATACAAAACTAGCATACATTACAAAAGCTACTGGTCTCAGCCCTGTCAAAGCAGCACCAACAGCCATCTCGACAATAGCTGATTCAGCTATGGCGGTATCTCTGATTCTGTCGGGCCCAAACTCATCATATATACCGAAGGTTGTACCAAAAATGCCTGCCATACTGACCAGGTCTTCCCCCCACAGGACTACCCTCTTGTCTCTGCGCATCTCTTCCCTTAATGCCTCGTTTTGGGCTTCAATATAACGAAGCATTTTCGTTTGCTTGGCCATTATTAAATATCCTCCTTTCCGTACTTATTATTCATAATTCGGCTAAAACCCCTTTTATATAGTCTTCATAACTCACAGATGGTAACGCCAAAGCTTCCTTACCTGCCTTATCAACATCAATCCTTATTTCTTTCTCAAGCTTGGTGGCATCCGCTTCGGTCAGTATCCCCATTTCCAGGAGTTTCTTTTGGTAACGAGACAGCGGGTCCTTTTTCCACCATTCCTCAACCTCACCTTTTGGGCGGTACCACTGAGGGTCACCCTCATAGTGTCCCCTCAACCGATAGGTCTCAGCCACGATTAAACCAGGGCCACCACCGCTTCGAGCTNTGTCTATGTATTTCNTGGCTATCTCATACATAGATATAATATCGTTTGCATCCACAGTCTCCCCCGGAAAACCATAGGCTTTGGCTCTATCAGCTATATCTTTCATGCGATAGATTTTACTTGCAGCTGTACCCTCACCATACTGGTTGTTCTGGATTATAAAGACTATCGGCAGGTTCCAGGCAGCAGCCATAACCATGCCCTCATGCACTGGACCTTTACTGG